>Ga0316206_1002461_pt1 | contig 12391 bp, 10 predicted proteins | sample 6monthpyrite_MG_FD_204942 | JGI IMG/M metagenome (GOLD analysis project Ga0316206, IMG submission 204942) | Microbial mat bacterial communities from mineral coupon in-situ incubated in ocean water Damariscotta River, Maine, United States -... | ecosystem: Environmental > Aquatic > Marine >...
CGGTCTTCCTTTCAGGCTTCGTCACCTTAAGTGAGGTCGAAAAGCACCATGCATGTTCCATTCTTGATCGAAACAGACACGTAACTCATTGAACAATAATAAACATTATAGGGGATCCCTCAGGGTCAGATCTCGATGACCACTTCCTTAAGATGCCCCCTCTCTCCCCCATCATGCCAGCGCCATACGCCGAAGCAGGCAGCAAAATCATCAAGTGGCGAGGTAAGCGAAACCATTATCAAGTGACTCATTGAAATAATTCATTAATACGTTCTTCGTCTTAAGGTAACACGCCAACTTTAGGGTTCAGTATGCGTATATCGAATACGCAGGCACAACCCCTTTAGACTAAATGGAAAGCAGAAAAGGATGTACCGATGCACCTAGATCAACCAGTATTGTATACGACGGCCGTGCTTACAAAGAATGGTGTAAAAACGGTTAAACACAACCCGCCAATCATCATCGCAAGTGCCAAAACCGGCATTGAAGTCGGCGCCGTGCACGTTACCGCCAAAGGCGGGCAAACATCCGGCACGCTCGCCCAGCGGTTCGATCAAAACGCAACGCAATCGCAAGAAACGATTACCACGACACACATCGACGCGATGAGTCCGACCGCCGATTTTTTGCATGCGCTCGCCAACCAGCCAAACACGTATGTTTATTCGTCCGGCATCCCGGGACTCAATGGATCGAATATTTCCATCAATGGCTTTGGCAATAAGGAATTAGGCTTCACGCTTGACGGCATACCGATTAACGACGCCGATAGCTACGGCTTCTATTCCAACGAATTCATTCCACTTTCGGAAACCCGCCAGATCACGGTCACGCCAGGTGCGGGATCGGCCTCGACAATTGGCATGAGCGCGTTCGGCGGCTCGGTCGGGACGCAGTCTAAAAACCCCTCGCCCCATTTCTTCATCAAACCGATGGGAGGATACGGTTCTGGAACGACTTATAATTACGGCGCTAAAATTAATTCCGGTTTGGTATTTTCGGGCGCTGCGCCGACTGCTTTTTATGCAATGCGCAACATTACCCGGTCAGATGGCGTTTTTACCCATACGCCGGCAAAAAAATTCACGACTGTCTTCAAATCATTGACGCAACTGGGCTCCGGCGCCTTAACGCTCTTCTATTCAGGGAATAACCAGAGATTTAATTACTACGGTGGGGCAACCCAAGCCGAACGCGCGCAACAGGGGGATAACTATAGCGGCTACAACGAGAACCCGGACTCGCCACGGTATTATGGCTATAACTACAACGACTATAAAAATAGCATCTCTTATGTTAAATATAGTTTCGCACTGGGATCCGCGCATGTCTCCAACCAATATTATTATTATAGCGGCAATGGTTTCGGCGCTGGCGCCGGTATGAACAACTCTAATCTCTACTTAAAAAAAAGCTGGAATATTACGAACCGCTGGGGAGATATCGTCAAAGCGGACATCCCGCTAGAACACGCCCGCGTCGAGACGGGTCTGTGGTATCAGCGGAACCGCAGCCATCATTACCAGGATCAGTATACGCCCAGCATCGCGTCGCATACCTTTGCCTACGATGAACTGGTGCACACGCGCACGGCGACGCCTTATGTACAAGTCAACATCAACGCCTCGCACCGGCTCATCGTCACACCGGGAATGAAATATCTCTTCGTCCGCCGGCGCTTCGATAACCATCTCGACCACTCCTCGCACACCGTTACTTTCCGCGAATGGCTGCCATCCCTTGGCGCGAACTACGCCCTAAGTTCAGGGTGGCATTTATACGCAAACTATACGCGCAACGCGAATCCGCCTGCTTACAACCAATTCTACAGTGGCCAGTTCAACCCGGATCTGAAACCGCAAATCGCCAACACGATTGAGATCGGCAGTTACTGGCGCGTCAATCGCTGGAGTGGACGCGCCACGCTTTTTCATACCGCCTTCCGTCACTATATTCTGACCACCCTGATTCAGGAGGGATCGCAAACGATCAGCCGACTCTCGAATGCAGGCAATGCCGTCCATGAGGGGGCATCATTCAGCAACAATTATCAATTCCTACCCTGGCTGAGCGGATTTTTCAATGTCGGACTCCTTCACGCGCGGCTAACAAGCGAAAACCAACCCGTTCCCTATGCGGCACACCATACGGAGAGTCTCGGCGTGAACATTCACCACGGAAAAATGCGCGCAAGCTTCGCCGTGCGCGAAATGGGCAGGCGTTATGTCAATCTTGGCGGCACGTTCGTGCCCATCGGGAGCGCCATTTCGGCCGACGCGGGTGTATCCTACCGGCTGAGCGGCGCACTACTGTCATCTCCCGGCTATGGCTTGAAGGACGCTTCGCTGAAACTGACAATCAGCAATGTGTTCGATCGCCGCAACACGTTATCGCTGTCTGGAGCGGCGTCGGATCCCCGCTACACTTTACAAGCGCCCCGAACGGTCTACGCTTCTATTGAAGCGCGTTTCTAACTATTCCACGATGAGACACAATCGTTCACTCGCCACTATCGGATTTACGCTCGTCGCTCTTAGCGGCTACACTCCGTTATACGCCCGGCAGTCGCTGGATCGCACCGTCCGGCCCACGGCGCCGGCAACCTATCAACTCCCGAGCGGCCGCTGGATCAATCCTATCGGCCGGCTACAAGCGACACCCAATTTCCCCACGCAAGTCGCTGTCCATGGCCGGTGGGTCGCCGTCCTTTCGAATGGCGCGTCCACCCGACAGACCATCACGCTATACGACCGCCAGCGTCTCACGCCCTTGGCCCAGGTGCAGGCCTTCCGGGGTCAACCGGCGTCAGCCAAGCGCTCTCGACCCGTGAGCGCTAATGTGACGCAACTAGCGCACCAGAGTTTGTTTCAAGGTTTGGCCTTCGGCGCCGACGGTACGCTCTACGCCGCGGGCGGAGTCAGCGATAATGTGCTCGCGCTACGCTACCGGGCGGGCACGCTGCGCGTGGTGCGTCGCTATCGTCTGCGCGCGCAACCCTTCCCAGCAACCCAATATCCTTACCAATACCAGGGAAACCAAGCGCGGCCGCGCCATTTCTATCCCGACAGCATCGCCGTCACTCCGCATTTTCTGTACGTCACCGGGATGTTATCCAACAGTCTGGCGCGCATCGCATTGAAGACCGGGCAGGTTCGCTATGTCAATACCGGCCCTTATCCCTTCGCGGTCATCGCTGCCGACCAAGGAAAGCGCCTGGTCGTCAGCAATTGGGGCGCGAACGACGTGACCGTGCTCGATAGCCGTTCCTTGCACGTCCTCGGCCGCATTCCTCTGCTGCCGGGCAAAAGTCCCGTCAAGGGAACACCAGCGGGCATTCATCCCACCGCCATGCAAGCGGCGCCTAGAAGCGCACGGGTGTTCGTGCTGGCCAGCAACGCCGATCTCCTGGTGGAAATCGACACCCAACGACTTAACCGGCTACGCGCCGTTTCGCTGGCGCCTTACGCAAAGGCCCCTCCCGGCGCTTATCCCGACGCCATTACCATTGCGGGGAACCGATTATTCGTCGCCAACGCCGGAAACAACGACGTGGCGATCCTCGATCGCAACACGCTGCAACCGCTCGGCCTGCTGCCTACCGCCTGGTACCCGACGGCCATCGCGACCGATGGCCAAGCGCTTTTTATTGCCGCCGCCAAAGGAATCGGCGACGGCCCTAACCTTCAGCATCAATGGGTCGGTACCCTGATGCAAGGCGCACTCCAGCGCATCGATCTGGTGGGGTTGCCGCCTCGTTTCTCCCGGCTAACCCGCCGCGTTCTTGAAAATAACGGGTTCAGCGCCCAACAGCGGCGCGTGCGCGCCGCCGCCGAGGCCGCAACCGGCCAATGGCTGCGCCGGCATATCCAGCACGTGGTTTTTATCCTTCGAGAAAACAAAACATTTGACGAGGACCTCGGTCGATACCGGCGCGCCGGACGCTGGGCCGATCCCCATCTTGCGCTGTACGGTCCGCGCGAACTGCCGAATCTCTATCGCTTGGCCGATCGCTATGCATTGTTTGCCAATTTTTTCGTTGACGGCGAAGTCACCGCGCAGGCGCACCAATGGACCACGGCCGCCACGGACTCCGATTTTGTCGAGCGGACTTGGCCAATCTATTATTCCAATCGCGGAATGACGCCCAACCCCGGCTGGACGCAATCGCTGCGGCCTCGTCTGCACGATCCGCTGGCGCCTTATGCGATTTACCGCGACCTATCCACGCTCCAGCATTTTTCCAACCCATGGATTGCTTATCCCTACCGACTCTATCTCTTCAACGACCTTCTCGCCCACGGCGTCTCGTTCGCCAATTTTGGCGAGTTTATCAGCCGCAACCGGCATGGTCGGGTTTCGCTACCCCTGCAGCAACACTCGGATGTAAATTATCCCGCCTGGGATCTCGATATCCCGGATACCGAGCGCGCGCGGCGTTTTCTCGCTTGGGCGAAGCCACGCTGGCGCCACGGCGATTTCCCTGCCTTCACTTACCTCTGGCTACCCAACGATCACACCGCCGGCTTACGTCCCTGCGCGCTGTCCCCCGGTAACTACATTGCGGATAACGATCTTGCCACCGGCCGGATTATCGCCGCCCTCAGCCATTCTTCCATCTGGCGCCATACGCTGGTCATCCTCACCGAAGACGATGCGCAATCCGGCGCCGACCATATCAGCGCCCACCGAAGCTTTGCGCTGATGGCCGGCCCGTGGGTAAAACAGGGCGTGCTCAACACGCGCCATTATTCGCAAATTGACCTGCTACGCACGATCGAGTCCATTACCGGTATTCCGCCAATGTCGCAATGGGACGCCAACGCCCAGGTTATCCAAGGCATTTGGCGAACGAAGCCCGACATGACCCCCTACGCCGCCACCACGCCCAAGATCGCCGTGCACTATAATCCCGGCCGCAACTGCCCCACACAGCACACGCCCGATCAAGCGACGCTTGAAACGCTACCGGCGCGGCCTAATCAATACGCGCCCACCGACCTGCTCAAGGTCGCGGGCGCGGAACAATTCCGCCAAGTCTGGATTGCCCAGCGAGGGCTTGCCGCGTATCGCCGAGTCATCCGCTATCTCAAGACGCTGGCGGCGCAACGCCACCTCCCCGTCAGCGCCTTGCTCGCCAGCAGCAGCGCGCATGACGGCGACGATTAAGGCAATGCCCGGGACGGGCTGCTATTGCCCCAAGCCCGCCTGATTTAAACGACACCGGTTCGTCGTCTCCCGCCAGCCCTTTCTATCGGGCGGTGTCCACGATGGCAAAAATCAGTGGGTTACCTTGGTCGGTGCTTGGGGCGTGTCGCCATTGGCCGGCACGTCGAAAGCATGGCCGTTATTCGCGTTTCCCCCGTGCGACTTCATCCTCGGCGCCGCGGAAATCCCCCAAGGCGCGCGCGGAAACCGCACCCATACCAAAGCAAGTAGCAAGTAGCAAGTAGCAAGTAGCTTGTTCGATCCAACCGAGACGCCGAATTCCCGCGCCTGCGCCTTAACGCGCCAATGTCCGGCGGATGCCCTGTTAAACCCGCGATCGCCGTGGCCTGTCATCTGCCGCGACACTGGCTTGTTTGGATAGGTCTGGAGAGACTTTCTGTATAAGGCCGGATTGACGGGGCGATCTATGCACGAAATTGGATGACGGGATAACAGAAGGAAATAACCGCCTCCTCCCGCCCAGGATGGCCGCCGGGATTCTACCGTGTAATTACGCGTCTAGCGCCGCGTCCCAGAAACGGTTTGCGCCGCCCTCTCACATGGTGAAGATAGCGCCGCGGCATCCTTCATGCTCGGCGCATCCGCCCCCGCGCATGCCGCGAATCGAACCGCATTTCCCGAACGGCGCCGACCGGACGACACGGGGGCACCGGCGAATAAGGCACTTACTTCGACGACAGAAACTTAAGTGAAATCAGTTTGATCTGACTATTTATCTGTTCCACTTTTTCACCAAAATAATTGAAAAACGTCATGCTGTATAGGGCAATGGATATTCCTAGCCCGGTGGCAAACAATGCGGTGCCGATACCCCGGCTCACCGCCGTTGGATCCGAATTTCCATGGGTAGCCAAACTGTGGAACGCATCGATAATACCCATGATCGTGCCCAGCAACCCCATGAGCGGCGACAATGTCACGATGGTGTCCAGTAGCCATAGACGTTTCGTTAGCTGCGATTGTTTCGCCACGTAAACCGACTGCACGAAAAATTCCGTGGCGTCGTGGGACATGGGTGCGGCATTGATAATCTCGCACATCACTTGCCCCTGAGGACCCCGGCTATTGCCGAACAAATCGCGCACTTCCTGGTGCAAACGCTGGTCGTGCAGATGACTGTTGATGAAGGTGGCGAGATTTTTCCCTTCCTTCATTGCATAACCGAAGAAAATCATGCGCTCGACAATAATGTACGTCGCGACCAACACCATACCCAACATGAGATACATAATCAGATCGTGCAACCATTCATAGGACATTGCTTATCTCCTTTTCTGGAGTCATCGGCGTAGCGGGACCAAAATCCCGCCCGCCTGTTTAGGCTTACATCGCGGCGCTGATTGTCAGGTAATACGCACGCGGCGCGCCGACATAATAAGTCGGTTGCCCGGTAGTCGTGCCCGTATAGATTTTGGATAGATAGTCCTTATCGAGCAGATTCTCCACGTTGAACTGCACTTTGAAATTTCGCAGCCCGTGGAATCGCTTGGCCCTGTACCCCGCCCTCAGCCCAAATACCGTTCGACCGGGAACGCTTTCGCTGTTGTCCACAGTAGCGTAGCGCTTGCCGGTGTATTTCCCGTCCAGGCCGACAAAATAGCCGCCGACCTGGTAATTCGCGCCCGCGGACAACATGACTTTCGGCGTGTCCGGCACCGTTTTCCCGGCGGAGCGAACCCATTGCGTGACAGATGCCCGGTAGTCTTGATCGAACGTGGAATCGTTGAGCGTCAGTGCGCTGGACACGCTGAAATGATGGATCGGCCGCCAGTCTGCCGCGAGTTCCAGCCCTTTGGTGGTAATGCTGCCTACATTCGAGAAGATATCCGCGTTCAGCAAATAGCGGTTGGTGGCGTTCTGAATCTGTAGAATCCGATCCTTATATTTGATGTGATATAAGGCCAGCGAAGCATCGAAGTTTTCCCGCTGGGTTCGAATCCCCACATCGATGTTAGTGGATTGCTCCGGCCTAAGCTCCGGATTGTACGTCCCTACCGTCAACACACTGGTTGACGGCGCGCTGAAATTTTCCGCGTAGTTGCCAAACACCTGTTCCGTGGAAGTCAGCTGATAGGTCGCCCCGATCTGCGGTAGAAACGATTTGGAATAACTGACGCTGCGATTATTCGCATTGTCGAGATTGTCGATATAGTCACGATCAACCGAAATCGTCTTGGCGCCCACGGTCATCTTCAACCGGTTCCGCAGCATGCCGATGGCGTCCTGCACATAGAACGTAGTCGCGTCGGTGACGAAATGACGATTGAAATCCACATGGATGACCGCATTGCGATCAGGCGCGCCGCTAACCAGGGGATTAATGGTTTTGTACCAATTCCGGTAGTTTTTATATTGGTAACGCTCGAGCCACAAGCCGGCCGCGAGTTGGTGCCGGCCAAGATCGTCGGTCAGCTTGCTGGTGACCCCGTATCGCGTCTCCCGGTAAAAGGATTCGCGAAATGTCAGCTCCGTCGCGCCGGTATTGGGATTAACGTCGGGGTTATAAGTGCCAAAACCACGCTGTTTCTGATAATAGGGCGTCACGATCAGACGCGACTGGTCGGATAGTTTGAAGTTGCCATGAAAGCTAAGCAACTGGTCGGTCCGTCCATTGGTCCAGCCGGTATAGTTCAGTTGGTCCTGAAGCGGATTGCCGGTCCAGACCGTATTGAGTCCGTGATAACGGCCATGCGCCTTGTAGTCGGCCAAACTCATGTCCAGAAAGTCATGATCGAAGTGTTTGTTGTAAACGTAGGACAGTCCGATCTTGTTTTCACCTACTATTTTCTGAATCTTGGCGTCGAAATGTTTTCGCCAGTCGTTGCCCTTGGAGCGCCACTTGTCCATGTCGGTGCGGGAGGCGCTGACATAGGCGCTCGCGCCATTGGCGAACTTGCCGGTATCGGCGCGGACGAACGCGCGGCGCGAGTCGAAACTACCGCCGGAAACCTCGCCGGTGACGCCAAAACGGTTTGCCGGATCGCTGGTGACAACATTGATCGATCCGCCAAGGGCATTGTATGACGGCGTGCTTAGGTCGCCGGAGCCTTGAGAAACGGTAACCGAGCGGAGATTTTCGCTATCGACGAAACGCGTGACCGGATTACCGCCCGCCGCGCTGTTGTCGGTCATGGGCACGCCATTGACCGTGATGCCAATCTGGCCGGAATTGAAACCACGCATTTCAATACTATCGCCGTACATATATAAACCGTAGGGGTCGGCTGTCGTCACGCTGACTCCGGGCACGTTGCTTAACACCATCAGCGGATTTTTCCCGGGCGCCTGCTGCTGAATTTCCTGGTGAGTTACCGCATTGCTGGCCCGTACCCGCCCTTCTCCCATGATCGATATCGCGCCGGTAGCGACTGCTGTATCGGCGCGCGCGGGAAATACCCAGAACACCGCCATGACGGCCAGGCAGAGCGGCCTTAGATCGATTGTTGCTGACATTGCAGACTCCTTCATCATTCAGTGATCGGTTAACGAATAAATCAGTGTCGTTTTAAACTGCTGTTGCGGGCTCCCCCGCCAAGCTCCCTTGGGCATCGGCGGAAACAATGCTGTCCGCACGGCCTGCAACGCCGCCTTATCCAGGATGTCGCTGCCCGATGATTGAATAACCGCCGCGTCGGTCAACCGGCCGCTACGATCGATGGTGTAAGCGATTCCCACGCGCCCGCTGACATCGAGTTCGCGCGCCAGCGCCGGATAGCGCTTGCGCCGCTCGATCCGTAGTTTAATGACGTGTACGTAACGTGCTTCGAGGCTTGGATTGCTAGGTGGCGCGGACGCCACCGGTGTCCGCGCGAGTGCTGATGGAACCTTCGGCTTTTCCACGGGAGCCGGGGTCGAAACCGGCGAGGGTGGTTTCTTGGCTATTGGTTCCGGTACGGACCGGGATTTCGCAATGGGTTTCGGTTTCGGTTTCGGTTTCGGTTTCGGTTTCGGTTTCGGTTTCGGTTTCGGTTTCGGTTTCGGTTTCGGCTTTGGCTTTGGCTTTGGCTTTGGCGGTTGAACCCGGGGTTCAACCGGCCGTGGCCGCAACGCCGGTTTCGGCGCCGAAACCGGCGCCAGCGCCGCGGCCAGGGTAATGCGGATCGGTTTTTCCAGTGGTTGCGCCGCAAGAGGCGGCGAGCTCAACGCAACCACCCGTTGCACCAGCACGGACAAGACGAAGACCAACACGGCGGCAATACGCGCAATCCATTCCCGGTGAAAAAACAACAAGCGGCTGGCAATCATTTAACACAGCTTTTAAAGATGACTTATTTCTTTTTCGCCACGATAGATATCGCGGAAATCCCACTGGCCTTCACCACATCCATGACATTAATCAAATTCTGCAGGAGGCTGTCTTTATCGCCATCGACCACGACATCCAGCTGCTGGTGCCGTTTCTCCAGTCCGTCCAACCGCTGCGCCAGCGAACGAAGGGAGCAATCCTGACCATCCAGTTGAATCCGGCCGCCTTCTCCAATGATAATCACGGCGTGGTACGTGTGATCCAAGACATGCGACTGGGTTGAACCGGGCAACCGGGTTTTCAACCCCATGGCGGGAATGACATTCATGCTAATCAGAACGAAAAACACCAGCAGAAACATCATTACATCGATCATCGGGATAATTTCGATGCGCGCCTTACGGCGCGGTGGGTCTTGCCAGATAAACATGCCAGCCTCCAAAAATTCCGGGGCGCCCAACACCTCCCGCGTGAAAGCGATTTCCGCTGTCTTGAATCCAAACGACCGTGAAAAAACACGCTGCCCGCGCGCTGTGCGCCCAGCACGGCGAGGGCCGCCATTCCGCAGCAAAAGAACACTAGCGCGCCCTATCCCGATGAATTTTACGGGGTGATTGTGACCTTAATAGGGCATTGACATGACTACATCGTGACAACGCGATGTATCATTGCCTCTGTCAGGGAAAGAAAACTTTCGACGCACGGGATATAGCACCGTATACGGCAGGGAAATCAAAACACGGCGGCGAGCGGCCGCCCAGAGGATTCTCCTTACTGAAATCGGCGCTAACACCGTGCCAAAGCCCCCGGACAACCGGGAAAATAACAAGAGGAACGTGCACGCCGGCAGCCATGCTGCAGCCTGTTGGAGAGGTTAATGTTATCGAACAAACGCACGGTGATTACTGGTGGTAGCGATGGGATCGGCCTGGGCATTGCGCGGGCGTTTGTCCAGAACGGCGCTAGCGTTTTATTGGTCGCCAGAGACGAAGAAAAACTCGGGAAATCGGCAGCGGTTCTCGCCCCATTGGGAGCGGAGGTCAAAACCTTGTCGGCGGACTTGTCGGATTCGCTGAGCGTTAAACAAACGGCCAGTGACATTCTCGGTGTCTGGCCGGAAATAGATGTCCTGGTCAATAACGCCGGCATTGCGCGTTTCACCCCGTTCACCGAGACGAGCGAAGCCGATTTGGATTTACACTGGCGACTGAATGTGAAAGCGCCTTATATTCTGACGCAGCAACTGTTCACCGCCCTCGCGGCCAGAAAAGGCGCGGTAATCAATGTCTCGTCCTACTTCTCGCATCGGATGTTACCGGGGCGCCCATCCACTGCCTATTCACTCACCAAGGGAGCGATCGACGCGTTGACCAAGGCACTCGCCTATGAAGCAGGGCCGCAAGGAATACGGGTCAATGCAATCGCGCCAGGAACGGTGAATACGCCATTGGTGCAAGCCAATATCGACCGGCTCACCGAAGAAGATAAAACGAAGTTCGCCGAAATGATTAAAACGACTCACAATATTATACTTGGCGTACCCATGACGTTAGTTCATACTGTCCTTAACTTGAGGAGAAACAGCTATGAGCATTCTTTCCGCCCCATACTTTCATAACGAAGAAACTGCTTACGAATTCGTTGAATCCCGCCTCTGGCCTAATGGCCCGGTATGCCCGCATTGCGGCTGCGTAGAGAGCATCGGCAAGATGGGTGGCAAGAGCACTCGTATTGGCACCTATAAGTGCTACAACTGCCGGAAACCCTTTACCGTGAAGATCGGAACCATATTTGAATCCAGCCATATCCCTATGCGTCTGTGGCTGCAAGCGATTTTCCTGATTTCGTCCAGCAAGAAAGGCATTAGCTCGAACCAATTGCACCGCACTTTGGGCATCACTCTTAAGAGTGCCTGGTTCATGTCGCATCGCATCCGCGAAGCGATGAAGGATGGCGGTCTGCCTCCGCTCGGCGGGAATGGCGAGATCATTGAAATCGACGAAACTTATATCGGCATTGATAAGCGCAAACCAACACCCAAGAATGGCCCTGCGCAAAAGCGCAAAGCTCTCTCGCTGATTGACCGCACTACTGGCCGCAGCCGCAGCATGGTCATGGACAGCTTGAAGAAGAAAGGCCTGTGGCCGGTGTTGATGGAAAACGTTGATCGGAATACCAACATCGTGACCGACGAATCGGTAATTTATTCCAACTTGCGCCCTTATTTCCGCGACCATGCCAGCGTCAACCACTCGCGCTGAGAATATGTTTGTGCCGAGCATCCGGTTATTCATACCAACACCGTTGAGGGCTTCTTCTCGATCTTCAAGCGCGGCATGAAAGGTGTTTACCAACATTGTGGCCATCATCACTTAAAGCGTTATCTGGCGGAATTTGATTTCCGCTACAGCAACCGCAAGGCACTTGGGATTAGTGATACCGAACGCGCCAACAATCTGCTGCGCGGTGCAAAAGGCAAGCGGCTGACTTATCAAACGGCTTGTTAGCGAGGAACATGAACGAAAGACTAAATATGGGAAAAAAACCAAATCCTGACGATAAAGAGCAGTCTCAGCGTTTCCTTGAGACTGCCCACGTCCTTGGCGTCGATGAAACGGGCAATTTGTTTGAAAACGCGCTTCATGTTATTCAGTCATCTAAATCCAAACTGGTCACAGACGGCGAAAAGGAGCACGCCGAAGATAAAGACTAAATTAAGATGGAATGGTTGGTGCCAATTACAACGAGAGGGAGAGGGAGGAGGAATTTGAATAAGGCCAAATTCGCAGGAGTAATTCTACAAGTTGAACCGCCCCGGGTTTTGAGGAGGCCCCAACTCTTGAGAGAATGGAGCCATGAACAAGTCGAAGAAGTTTTCACCCGAGGTCCGTGAGCGTGCGGTGCGCATGGTGCAGG
>Ga0316206_1002462_pt1 | contig 12390 bp, 13 predicted proteins | sample 6monthpyrite_MG_FD_204942 | JGI IMG/M metagenome (GOLD analysis project Ga0316206, IMG submission 204942) | Microbial mat bacterial communities from mineral coupon in-situ incubated in ocean water Damariscotta River, Maine, United States -... | ecosystem: Environmental > Aquatic > Marine >...
TGGTAATAAATCACTCTAAGACCACCTCTCTTGCCTTTTCCCCTTCTAGGGTCTTGCCATCGTACCTTTCTAAAACCACCTGTTCCCGGCATCAGATCACCCATTTCAGGATTTTCCAATAATGCCAGCTGTAATACCCTGTATTCTTGGTCATCTAAATATTCAGACAGTAATTTAGTGAATAATGGGGTTTCAAAGAAGACAAGCTTCATTGGGTTAAATATACGCTAGTTGCGTATAGATTTAAAATATTAATTTATATCTGTTAGATTGCAAGAATTCTTAATTTACTACTATCGATTACGATTACTTACTAATGTTTACGATCGCACTGCACAGGATATGCACAGGAGGCTTAAATTGCAGGCACAAAAAAGCCGCAACGAGTGCGGCTTAGTTGAGGTAACATACTGATTTCAATAAGTTTTATATGGTGCCAGGGCCGGAATCGAACCGGCACGCCCGTGAAGGCGAGGGATTTTAAGTCAGTTAGTTATTCGTTATAAATCAATAAGTTAGCTATATAATTTACGGAAAAATAGGTCTGTAAGCGCTTATTTCTGCGTATTTTGGAGCTTTATTTACGGAGTGATTCCTTACCTAAATTACTTTGTAAAGATGATAAAAATAATTTGAATAAACAACTAGAATAGCAAGAATCAGCTACCAATTCCTACCTCTGTTTATATCGCACAGTAGAGGAAACTGCACACACGCATATGGCCTTTTAGAATGCCAAATAGCCAGTTCTATACATCGGAACTATCGAAAATATAATGAACATTAAACCCATTTTTGATATCACTCTTCACGCGCACCTGAAATTATGCCGTTTCCTGTTCTGCCAATATATCAAGGCCGAACTTCTCTACCAAACTAATTAGTTTTAGTGCTGCACCATTAGGCCGTTTACGGGTTGCACCTGTTGCCTCCCATTTTCTGACACTCTCAACACCTGTATTTAAGTACATGGCAAAAACAGCCTGACTAGCTCTATTTTGGATCCGTATTTTTTTAATCTGGGCTGGGGTGTATTCTTTTACTTTAGGAAGACATAGGGAATCAAATTCACGCATAGTCTGCTTATCCATTAGCCCTATATCGCTCATGTCCTTAGCTGATTCGTGCATTACTTCTAAAATTGATTTATCCATTATTTTCTACCTCAAAAAGATTCTTTTGCTTCACTGCTATATTTAACTCTTTGTCGCTATAACCTAAATAAACACTGGCCATTTTCTGCAATACTTTCTTTTCTTTAGGTGTAATATTTGCTCTCTTGCCTTTAGCAAACCCATACATAAAAAACACATGGTCACCCACATTAAAAGCCACGATTGTTCGGGTGCTGCCGCTCTTGCCTGTATTACCTATCGCTACTCGTTTTTTATAAACTTTCTGTCCTAATGAGGCCTCATACTTACCAGCAGCTATTTCTTCTGCTGCTGCCCATATATCCCCATCTGACATATTTATATCATTCGCCCATCCATTAAAGGCCTTATTCTTAAATATCCTCATGCGATCAGTATAGTACTTAGTACTAGTCATGACAACAACATAATCTAACTCAGAGAAAATGCCAATTTGAGATGATCCTAGTGTTTGTAAGATACAACCGTCGGATTAATAGATAACAGCCATACTCAGCTAACTAATACAAAATGACTACAAATGATTTAATAATTAAAGTGATTTAATGGGTCAAAACAGGTCGTTTCAATTGTTTTAAATTAGGCAACGCAAGGGACTGGTAAATTGATAATAAGAAGATATGCATAAAAAAAACCGCTTAAAAAGCGGCTTTTTTAGGATAACTTACTGAAATATCGATAAGTTTTATATGGTACCCAGGGCCGGGGTCGAACCGGCATGCCCGTGAAGGCGAGGGATTTTAAGTCAGTTGTTTATTCATTATAAATCAACAGCTTAGATGTTGTATTTACGGAGTAATGGGCTTGTAAGTGCTTGATTCTGCGTATTATGGCGGTTTATTTACGGAGTGATTTCAACTTAAATACCACTTAAAATTCTTCCCGATCTCTTAATTAAAAATTTATATAGATATTTTTTATATCACATATAGGGAGTATATCTCTTCATTTTTGAAAGCGTATCTTTTACCCTTTACAGTAGTAATTCGATACACTTTATAGTTTATATTTTTATAAATAGTAACACCTACAGTATTACTATTGACAGAATAATAAACCAATGGTTTACTAAATAAAATATTTGTACACCACGGTATACCTATGTCTTCAAAGCTAAACTGGCTTTTAAACAATACATCATCTGGCGCCATCATTCTTCAATCATGGTTAACAAGAAATGGTATCCAGCCGTCGTTGGCTCAAAAATACACCCAAAGCAAATGGCTGATTAAATTAAGATCGGGCGTTTATGTCAGGCCAGGACAAGACCCAGAGTGGCAAAATGCATTACATGCCCTTGCCAACCAACTAAATATTCCTACCCACATTGCTGGGCTAACAAGCTTAAGATACCAGGGAAAGTCTCATTATTTACAGGTCAAAAATAATGACATCTGGTTAGGCCTTGAAAATAAAACATCCATTCCCAAATGGTTCAAGGCCTTTCCTGAGACTAACCACGATGAATATCAATGGAAATTTCTTACCCACAATAAACTCAAAACAATCAAAGAAAGCGACACGATTACACTAGATATAAAAGGAGTAATACTCAAAGCAAGTAACCCTGAATTGGCTGCATATGAAGTTTTGGAAGCTATCCCAAAGCTAATTTCATTTGAACATGCTGCTGAGCTATTTCAGGGACTTGTAAACCTCAGTCCCAAAAAAGTTGAGTCTATTTTAAAACGCAGCAGCTCTGTTAGAAGCAATCGCTTGTATCTATTTTTTGCTCACTATTACAATCATCCGTGGACTAAACGACTAGATGAATCAGCCATTAACCTGGGCTCTGGTAAGCGCCAGATTGTTCAAGGTGGTAAGCTCGATAAGCGTTACCAAATAACCGTTCCAGAACATTTCATTTTGAATACCGAGCATGAGGAGTAAGTGAACATGGATAGAAATGCACCCTATTACAAACATGTTTCACTTTTAATTCGAACACTACCCTTCGTTGCTGCAGAAAATTGCTTCGCCTTAAAAGGTGGTACAGCTATTAATCTTTTCGTACATAACTTCCCCAGGCTTTCCATTGATATTGATCTGGCTTATCTGCCTATGGAAGAACGAGCAAAGGCTCTGGTAAATGTCAGAGCAGCTTTGTCACGTATTGCAGGTACTATCAACCAGGTGCCAGACCTTTCGGCAACGCTTCAGGACAACAAACCCGATGAGATGAGAATTATTGTTAATTCCACAGAAGCTCAGATTAAAATCGAAGTATCGCCCGTTGCCAGAGGTGTACTGCACCCTCCTACTGAACAAGATGTAGCCGAACTTGTAGAAGAGGAATTTGGTTTTGCTTCAATTCAAGTTGTCTCTCTGGCTGATTTATACGGTGGAAAACTTTGTGCCGCATTAGATCGACAACACCCTAGAGATTTATTTGATGTAAAAGTCTTGTTAGAAACTCAGGGTATTGACCGTGAAATATTCAATGGATTTATGACTTATTTACTCTCTCATAATCGCCCAATCTCCGAAATAATGAATCCCAGATGGAAAGATATAACTGAAATTTATACCAAGGAGTTTATAGGCATGACATTTGAAACAATATCACTTGACGAGTTAAAATCGATTCCCGAAAAAATGATATGTGCCTTGAAATCTCAGTTTACACAGCAAGATTACAATTTCCTAAAATCAGTAAAAAAAGGAGCACCCAATTGGGGGCTAGCTCCCAACGAGAAAATTCAATATTTACCAGCGGTAAAGTGGAAATTAATCAATATACAAAAGATGCCCGAGAAAAAGCATAAGATAGCTCTAAGTAAACTCGAAGAAATAATGCTCGACTGGATTTAGTAAGAACTGGAAGCTACTAATATGACAGCTCAAAAAAATACTGATGCCAGCAAAGAAATTGAAACAATCGATCAGAGGTTAAAAGAGTTAGAGCACGAACAAAATAGTTTAATCAAAAAGAGAAATGCTCTAACAGAACAACTAAAAGACCAGGTCAACAGAGCACAAACCCTTTCAGTTAACCAAAAAATTGAACTTTTCAAAAAACTATTCAAAGGGCGCACAGATGTATTTGCAGGCCGTTGGCAAAACTCAAAAGGGCGAAGCGGATATTCTGTTGCCTGCAACAATGAATGGAAGCAGGGAATCTGTAATAAACCTAAAATCAAATGCAACGATAAATCGGCAGGATAGCCGATTTGCACAGCGAAGGCTGCCCGAAGGGTGAGTGCCATGGACGGCACGAATGAATGTTCAAATCGAAAATACAAAGCACTGGATGAGCAGATAATTTATGACCATCTAGCAGGCAAATTGGTTGTTGGCTTATATCCGCTTCTTGTTGATAACACTTGCCATTTACTGGTAGCAGATTTCGATAAATCTGATTGGCAAGATTCTGTAAAAGCCATGACTCAGGTTTGTTTACAATCCAGTATCCCACATGCTGTAGAGGTTTCACGTTCAGGAAATGGCGCTCATATCTGGATATTCTTTTCTGAACCTGTACTCGCCCAGGATGCCAGATTATTGGGCTTCGGATTGCTTGATAAAGCAATGGAAATTCATCCTAACTTATCATTCGAATCATATGACCGTTTATTCCCAAATCAGGACGTAATGCCCGAGGGCGGCTTCGGAAATCTTATTGCTCTACCGCTACAATATCAAGCCAGACAACAAGGAAACAGTCAATTTGTTAATGACAAGTTAATACCTTACCCTGATCAATGGCATTTTCTATCTCAGATAAAAAATCTTTCATCCAAACAATTGAAAAAAATTCTGGCCCAACTAACACCATCAATATTACTGCCCCGAGGGCGCAAAGCATTTGATAATCGTCCACCATGGGAACAAGGAAAAAAAGACACGCATACTAAAATCAACCAATGTCCTGAACAAATCACAATTACACTAGCCAATCACATTTACATCAAGCTAGATGAAATACCCTCCCCCTTAACAGCTAGACTCAAACGATTAGCCAGTTTTTCTAATCCAGTATTTTTTAAAACTCAGGCATTAAGATTTTCAACCAATGGAATTCCAAGATACATTACTTGCGCTCGTATTGAACAAGGACCTGAAAATTCAAACTGGCTATCTTTACCAAGGGGCTGTTTTGATGAAGTTGTGACATTGCTTGAAGAACAAAACATCACCATAGCCATTGATGACAAACGCCAGTCAGGCCAAAAACTAAGTTCGATAAAATTTCCTGGAAAATTAAGAAAAGACCAGATGAAAGCAGTCAAATTCATGACCCAACATACCACAGGCATATTGCATGCCCCTACCGCTTTTGGAAAAACGGTTACAGCGATAGGCATTATTAACAAACGAAAAGTTAATACTTTGATTCTGACACATAGCCGCCAACTTCTTGATCAATGGCAGGAGCGATTAAAATCATTCTTAAGTGATGTAGAAATTGGTATTATTGGCGGAGGCAAGAGAAAGCCCACGAATCAGATAGATATTGCCACATATCAAAGTTTCATCAACAAAAAAGACAATTCGATTGATCCGTTAATTCAAGAATATGGACAAATTATTATTGACGAATGCCATCATATTTCCGCACCACGCTTCGAAATGGTACTCAACGAAGTACGAGCTAAATATGTGCTAGGTCTAACTGCAACACCTGACAGGCAAGATGGTCACCAAAAGATAATTTTTATGCTTGCCGGTCCAATTCGTTACAAAGTTAAATCAAATCATGCAGAGAAATTTGAACAACGGGTAGTAGTTACCCAGCTTTATCACCAACCGCCAATCCATCTGAAGAATTCAGAAAAAAGACCTCATATTTCTGATGTATATCGTTGGTTAACAGAAGATATAAAACGAACCCAAAGAATAGTAGACGATATAATTTCAAAAATTGTGAAGGGATGCCACCCATTGGTGCTAACAGAGCGACGCGAACATGCCGAACTAATTAATCAGCTTCTTATTAAAAATAAAATTCAAACAGTCATTCTCAGAGGAGCAATGCGCGTAAAAGAACGAAAGGAAGCCAACCTGAAATTATCAGATACTCAGGTGGTTGTCGCAACAGGAAAATATATCGGAGAAGGTTTTGACCTGCCAAGGCTCGACACACTCTTTCTAGCTCTACCCATTGCCTGGAAAGGTTCACTAGCACAATACGTGGGCAGGATACATCGCGACTCAGAAGGCAAAGATCAAGTTACTGTATTCGATTATGTTGATTCATCTCATCCCATGCTTGAAAGAATGTTTCGTAAACGAGAAAAGGGATATAAAGCGATGGGCTACAAAATAACTTACGCTGATAAAGAAAATATTATGTAATTAAGAATCTGCAAATAGCTGGTCACGTAACACCCTCTAAAACTATAAACAGATGACACGATGTGCATATATCAAACTTATTTAGTTAGCTCTTAAAAGACGATACCAACCATTAACATATAGCGTAAAAAGATATTTAATATTAACAGCAAAGACTCAAGTCCTCTTCATTAAATTTAAAAGCCGCAACTTAGATATTTGGCCAATATCGCAAAATTTTCTAATATTTAAAGCCTGCTATTTTTATAAATTTAGAAACAAATAAACTCAAGGGAGTCGTGATCCCTTGGTGAAGCCAATTAAATCAAAGAGTTAATACCCTTTATTTACGGAGACTCCGTAAATAAACAACAAAAAACGGACAAAAAAAAGCCGCAACCAATGCGGCTTTTATTTGTAACTTATTGATTAATAAGTTGTTTTTTGGTGCCCAGGGCCGGAATCGAACCGGCACGCCCGTTAAGGCGAGGGATTTTAAGTCCTGACAAATAATCTTATTTATCAAATACTTAACTTATTTTTTGTAACAAATATTGCCAATTTCGGGTTATTTATAATCAAATACTTACGATTTTCTATAGGTTTTTTGTTACACGTTTTTATACCCAATATTTACGCTTGATACACTCTATTTTTTCCACTGAGAATCACCTGGCAACCATTGTGATACAAATGACTTCTTCTCAGCGATGGATCGATAAACAGGTTCAAGCAAACATTGTATTTCACTCACGACATCAACAAAATCGACTTTGATATTTAAGCTATTTTTATTTATAAATGCATTCCACTGAATTTGCTTATCTTTGTCCTGAGTGAATTTTTCACTGAAGACATAAAGCTGATCAGTTGTAATCGATGTCTTCCTTCTTTCAAAAGTCGCTTTAACAGCCTGAGATAATAGATTCCCATTAAGCTCCATTGTATGGGCAATAACTCGAATATCATAAAAATCTTTCATGCGACTGTTAGCCACCCCCAGCATCACCATGGCCTGAAACTTCTCAGCAATAACTGTATATACCGGATAAACCTTTAACTGAGGCGAAGGAAAATCAAGAAAAGTAGGTAGCTCAGCTTTTTCAGCAGCAGGTATCACTGCATCCCCATAACCGATATCAATTTGAAATGGGATACGAGCCTTAGTCAGGTTTGCAAAACCCGTTAACCTGACACCTGAGTAATCAGCATCTTCCTTAATTTCAATACCACTCAACGAATTGACATCAAAAACAAGGCCGTCATCTTCTTCTAAAGCAATAACCTGCTGAAATACACCCCGCAAATGAGGTACATCGTTATCACCAAAACTGAGCAAATCGATATCACGTGTTGGCCGATGAAAATCTTCATTCCATATCCAGAACAACAATGCGCCTTTAAGTAAAAACTGATTAGCATATTCACTGCAACTCAGACGATACAAGAGCCGCTGCATTACATACTGGCGCATTACATAATCAAAGTCTTCCTGTCGCTCACGTGCAAGGTTAAGTAATTTCTGGCGTACCGATTCTGCAATATTTTTTACCATCAGAGCTTCTCTTCAATCATCCTGAAACAAATCATACAAGACTCTCCATATAGGGCTGCATTATCTTTTTAACCCGACATATTTCAGCATAATGGAGTAGCTCACCCATGGTGAATTTACGAGCAGACCAACCTTCTCGCAGTGCCTCCAGCGCCACATCTAATCCAACTTTATTTCGATACTTAAAACAATCCACCACCGTTTTAGCTGGGTTAAACACCTTAATAGGGACGCCATCAATTGAATGTGTTTCAATTCCCTCATGCAGTGCCTTACCTGACATTGTTACAAAGCGTACAGGGGGATACGATATTTCAGGCCGCCAACTTTTTCGATCAATTGCCAGCCAGATCTGATGTGGGTTTTGTGTCGTTATATTGTGATAGTTAAGTGCAGATAGCAGAGCAACAACCGCTTTAGGGGCTAGTTTACAGGCTTCAGCCAGCGACTGATGTCGTCCCAGATCTTTACCTGGCCATTGATAGAGTCCACGACCTATACGTTCAATTAGACCTTCACGTGCTAGAACATATAGGTAGTCTCTCGGTAGGTCATGTTCATTCAGGTCTTTAGGCCTTACTACTGGCAGAGACTGAACCAGATTAATAACTTGCTGTCGTTTGGTTTCTTGTATCATGATACTAATTATTATTAAAACCTCGGCATTTGTCAAAATATGCCTATGATTTAATTTACATAAAGTTCAAGGACAGAATAGTCCCTTTATATTCACAAATAAAACAAAGAGTTATAGTCATTAATTTACATATTTTGTTTATTTGTAACAAAGACTCAGGCGCAAAAAAAGCCGCAACAAGTGCGGCTTAAGTTGTTAACTTATTGATTAATAAGTTGTTTTTTGGTGCCCAGGGCCGGAATCGAACCGGCACGCCCGTTAAGGCGAGGGATTTTAAGTCACTTGATTATTCCTTATAAATCAATGACTTATATGTTTAATTTACGGAAAAACACCCCTGTAAGTGCTTGATTCTGTGTATTTTGGCGTTTTATTTACGGAGTGATTTTGGCGTTAATTTTCCAATAAGGAATCAGATTAAAAACCATTCAAATTTATAATTTTGATATTTTAATTAACTTAGCCATTAACAAATCTAACCGACCTTGGCCTGCCGAATCTGGTGGTAAATAACCTGGCAATACTTCTTCAAATTTTCTATTTTTAAGTAAACATTTAAATTGTTCATTCAGAAACTGTTTAACTGAATCTGGTGAAGATTGTATTTCTTTAATAATATCAGCCCTGCCATCTATAACTGAAATGGCATCCTCAAGATCATGACTTAACATGTAATCACTTTCCCCTCTTGATTTAAACGCTTCAATTTTAGTCGCAAGAAAAATAGGTGCCGTAATGTGATGAAATATTAATCCATTCATATTAATACTTTCTGAAAACTCAACCGCCAACTCATACCAACGATTACTGAATCCTAAAATTTTTTCATCTGTTGGCATTAAATCTAATAATAATTTATTTTTTTGCCAACGACAGATCACACCTTGATCATCCTGAGTTTGTTTAAAACCAAGCGCGCGTAGTTGCTCTTCTAATTTGTAATACTCAGATAAGCTGGTCACTTTAACAACCATATCTACATCTATTGTTGGACGAACTGAAGGGGCTGCTTCATCGGTAATTAATAATTCCGTAGCACATCCACCAACTAAGACTAATTGATCAAGTATAGGCTCAATTTCTAAACAGACTGCCAGTAACAATTCTTTATTTTTCATGCTGCTTCCAAAGCTTCATGTATTAGTTTTTTTGCAATATTAATTTCTCTAGCCCGGCCACTTCGTAATACATCCGCAATTGATAAATAATCATATAATAGAGGATCATTCTTTACCGCAAACGGCACACTTTTATATAAAGGTTTAAAACTAAACCCACTGACCTTTCCTTCAGGATCTGGCCAAATTGGCGGTAATTCATCACTGGATAAGAGCTTATCTTTAAAAATATCAGCAGCATGCGCTGCGGCTATGCCCCGTGAAGGCTCACCTCTTTCTACAGGAAACACATATTTTAATCCATGTATCAAAAACTCTTCAATCGCTTGTTTCATCGGTATAATTTTCTGCTGATTTTTACGCAGTAATCCAGACTTTAAGGCTCGCTTAATACCAGCATTTACTTCAGATGCACTCATGCCTAATTCACTAGCCAAAGAACCTTGCGCCCAATGCTGTTCGCCTTTGGCTAGTATCTTTAATACGATGACTATATCTTGAGGTTTTAACATATCCTTCCTATTTGCTATTTGCGATTCACGAATAAAGAATAGAGTATTTATCCAAATAAAGCAAGAATAGATAAAAACACAAGGGAGTAGTTGTCCCTTGCGTGATGTATATAAATCAATGAGTTAAGCAGCGAATTTACGGAACGCTCCGTAAATAGGGGCAAAATAGAGGTAAAAACAGGCACAAAAAAAGCCGCAATGAATGCGGCTATTTATTGTAACTTATTGATTAATAGGTTATTTATTGGTGCCCAGGGCCGGAATCGAACCGGCACGCCCGTGAAGGCGAGGGATTTTAAGTCAGTTGGTTATTCTATAAATATCAACAACTTAAGCTTATAATTTACGGAAAAATAGGTCTGTAAGTGCTTGATTCTGCGTATTTTGGCGCTTTATTTACGGAGTGATTTTTTACCTAAGTCACTCCGTAAATATTATATACATAATAGAAATAGATAACCGAAATAACATGTATCAGCTACAAATTTCTAACTAAGTTAGTATTTTTCGCGCAGGACAGCTTAAAATTGCTCTCACATCACACAATTGGATACAAAATGTGCAAAAATCTATTAACCACAGCAGAAGCAGCTATTTATATATCTATGAGTAAGGCCTTTCTAGAGCGAGATCGATGGGCAGGTGCAAGAATCCCATTTATAAAAATGGGATCTAGAGCTGTTCGATACCGAAAGAGCGATCTTGATGAATATATTGATAGTCAAGTGAGAAAATCTACTTGTGACAGCGGCACGAGATGAGCTAATTTGAGGTTGCTTTATATATAAAAAAATTAACAATCGAAAAAGCATCGTAATATGTTAATATAAAAAAAATGATTATTTTCAAAAGCAGCCGCATTCCGGCTGCTTTTGTGCGTTATGGATATATGAAATGTAAAATATTTTACACTCTAGCTACATAAGCACTTCAGAAATTATGTGAGATTAAAATGAATGATGATTTTCGCTTGCAAGAAAAACGTTATCTCCGCTTAAAAAGCGTACTTGAGTTAATCCCTATTAGCAGAAGCACCTGGTATAAATGGGTTCAATTAGGAATAGCACCTCAACCAATTCACATATCATTACGTATTGCAGCCTGGAAAGCTCAAGACATAGAAAATTTGCTAGATGAAATGACTAAACCTGGTTGGAACGATAAAATTAGGAGTAAACATGATGCTGTATAACAAGCCTAGAACTATTGAAGATGTTTTTTCCGATGCTGCAAAGAATACTATTGATGGAATAAATGTGAATTGGCACGTCATATTGGTCAGCTGTGGATTAATTGACATTGATAAATCAAGTAAATTTAATACAGTCTGTGTCAAACCTGGTAGCCAGTATCATTATGATGACTTAAAGCAAAAAACTGAGTGGTTAAGACCGTATTATTTGGTTGATTCATTAATCACTACAGTTATAAATAAAATGGATGACATAATAAAGCAATAAATACCCTGTCATTTAACTTAAAAGGCTATATTAAAAACGAACTTTCCAGAATGAATTGATTAATATTAAGTATGAACTTCCCAGAATACAAAAAATTGGTATCTAAATTAAGGATCGGGAAGAAATTACCGACTGCCATATACATCCATTCAAGCAACCTACCCGCACTACCAATACAGCTCTCCTCATTAATTATTGACACTTGTGACAAGTTTAAGATATCTGACAAACATTGGAATGTCATTAAATTATATCTACGTGATTTTAAAATTGTTTATCTAAACTATCCACACTTTGAAGATAATAGCTATCCATCACTACATACAAGCCAAATTATAGATTTACAAAACAATACATCTCGAGTATCTGATTACTCTAAATCAGACAACCCTCCTATTCTCCATAGAAAAGAAACCTTTGTCCCTAAGGATTATCCTTTAAGAAAACAGTTTGAAGATATTACAAATGAAGGAGTAGCTATAGGACTATACGAAAACACTAAACGAATTGGTTTTAAACAAAACTGGGAGCGATTAATTAAGAGCAAAGGCTACTTGTAGTGGTCTAATAGCACCGGACACTTTAATAAGAGATAATGCTAATCAATTATTAAGGTGTCAGAATGAGTCAGAAACGAACATATAAACAGTATTCTAAAGAATATAAAGAAGAAGCGGTAG
>Ga0316206_1002463_pt1 | contig 12388 bp, 12 predicted proteins | sample 6monthpyrite_MG_FD_204942 | JGI IMG/M metagenome (GOLD analysis project Ga0316206, IMG submission 204942) | Microbial mat bacterial communities from mineral coupon in-situ incubated in ocean water Damariscotta River, Maine, United States -... | ecosystem: Environmental > Aquatic > Marine >...
TATCAGTTGCATTAAATAATGCTTCTGAAAACCTGTATGAACAAGAGAAGGTGATCTCTCAGGCGCTAAGAGATTTAGAAACGCAAAAGCTTTCACTGGATGAACACTCCATAGTTGCCATTACAGATGCGATGGGTTCAATTATTTATGCAAATGAAAAATTTATTGATGTGACTGGCTATGGTAGTGATGAATTAAAGGGTATTAATTTACGCATATTGAATTCCGGTTATCACAATCAGGAGTTTTTTGATGATATGTGGAAAACAATATCATCTGGCGAAATCTGGCGAAATGAAATACTAAATACCAATAAAGCAGGTAAAAGAATCTGGCTTAGTGCGAGTATTATTCCATTTATGGATGAATCAAGCCATCCTTATCAATATGTGTTGATATGTACTGATATAACAGCATTGAAATCTGCAGAACGGCAACTGGAACGTAAAAACAAATCTCTGGAGGATCTGACTGATCACCTTGAAGATATGGTGAAAAAGCGTACGGCAGAGCTGGAGTCTGCCAACGAAAAACTGGTACACCTTAATAAAGTTAAGTCTGAATTTGTATCGGTAGTTTCACATGAATTAAGAACACCATTGACATCAATAAAATCATTTGCCGAAATTCTGGAAGATGATATTGGTGAGATGGATGAAGTTACTCAGCGTCGGTATTTGAAAATAATAAACAGTGAATCAGACCGGTTAGGGCGACTTATTAATGATGTGCTTGATCTGCAGAAAATTGATGCAGGTATGATGAGCTGGAACAATGAAGATATTGATCTCGATAATCTATTGAGAAATTCTTTTAATGTGTTTGAACATGCAATAAGAGCTAAGGGGCTGGCTTATGAGTTTGTGTCAAATACAAATCTGAGAATAATTGAAGCGGACCCGGATAAAACTACTCAGGTAGTCGCTAATATATTATCAAATGCATTAAAATTCACTCAGGAAGGAAAAATAAGTATCAGTCTTTCAGAAAAAAAATCGTTGAATGATGAGGGTGAGGAGGTTGTCTGGCTGGAAACAAAAATTTGTGATACTGGTTTTGGTATTCCTGATGATGAACTGGATGATGTTTTTAAACGGTTTCACCAGGTAGATAGTTCTGAAACTCGTGAGCAAGGTGGTAGTGGTCTTGGATTAAATATATGTAAGGAAATTGTAGAGCATTATGGTGGTGATATTTGGGCGGAAAGTTCTCCGGGAGAAGGTAGTTGTTTTTGTTTCAGGATGCGGGCTAAATTGTAATGAATAGTAAAACGGTTTTAATTTGTGATGATGAACCATTGATACGTGAAGCAATTTCATATTCGGTTAAAAAAGAAGGTCATCAATTTCTAATGGCTAATGATGGTGGCGAGGCATTTTTGATGGCTTCTGAAAAGAACCCGGACCTGATACTGCTTGATGTTGGTATGCCAGTGATGACTGGGTTTGAAGTATGTGAACGGCTAAGAGCGTCGCCCGATGGTGATAAATATAAAATTGTTATTATTACTGCATTTGGTCAGGCTTCAGATATTGAAAAAGCAAAAAATGCTGGTGCTACTGAGTTTATAAGTAAGCCTTTTAGTCCCAGAGATTTACGTGAAATTATCCGTGGGTTATTGTCTTAGCAGGTCTTATAAATAGTTATGAAAAATATCTTAGTTGCTGAAGATGAGCCGAATATAGCGCTGGCATTACAGACGATTATAAAAAAAGGGGTTAAAGGTTCGAAGATCTTTATCGCTGAAAATGGTATGGAAGCACTTTCCCTTTTTCAAAAAAATAAAATTGACCTGGTTTTGTCTGACTGGAATATGCCGGTTATGTCTGGCGGTGAACTGCTTAGTGTTATCAGGTCCAGTGAAAACAATTCATCAGTACCTTTTTTGATGTTAACGGCGAGAGCGGATTCTGAGAGTGTCAGAAGCGCTATAAATGGTGAAGTTACTGAGTATATTGTTAAACCATTTAATAAAGAGAGTTTGATTGAAAAAGTTATTGTTGTACTTGATGGAGAAAATAAGTCTGGTGATAGGAGTCGGGCTGATGAGGAGTCTGTATACAAAAAAATAACTGATCTGGTTAATATCCGAATTACCAAGGGTTATTTGAACTTCCCTGTTTTGCCTGAGATTGGTGAAAGAGCAATGGGAATTGTCAATAACGATGATAATTCAATTGAAGACGTCGCCGCTCTAATAAAATCTGATCAGTCTATGGCGGGCAAAATAATGTCTGTTGCTAACTCTTCATTTTATCGAGGTCAAATGCCTATAGAAACAGTAGAATCAGCGCTGACCCGGATCGGGTTAAAAGAGGCTGGTAATATTATCCTTGCATTGTTTCTTCGGGAGTTATTCGTAAATGAAAAAGGATTGTTTGGTAAGCGACTGAAAGCTTTATGGCTGCATTCGTTAACGACAGCAGTTGTTTCTAAAGCCATTGCTTCTTTTCTTGAGGACACTAACAAAGAACGTATTTATGCAGTGGCATTATTTCATGATATTGGTAAATTGATGTTGATACCGGTGTTGAAAGAATTAAAAGCAGCTAATAATGAAATAACAGAAGTTGTGATTGACGAGGTCTTGTCTGCTTTGCATGTTCAGGTAGGTGTGGATTTGTTAAAGCACTGGGACTTTTCAGTATTTTTTATTAATACTATCAAGCATCATCATGATTCATGTGATATGTCCGATATCAAAACAGAAGTAAAAATTATCATGCTGGCAGACTATTTGAGCAAACTCATGCAGACCAGTGTTGATGCTCTTGATTTTGATGAAGGAGTTATTTCAACATTGTCCCATGATCTGAGAATAGACAGAGAAGCAATGAAGAAAATCATGTCTGACTCCGAGGATGAGGTTCTTCAGGTTAAAGCATTTCTTAATTCCTGATACGATTTAAAGTCTGCTGCTCGTAAATCAGAATTGTCTCATGATTTGAAACGAAACTTTGGCAGACAAATATCAAAATATATCGCCAGCAAACGAGCTATGAAAATACTGAGGCCAGTGATGGTAGCCGCTACAGATACATCAAGCTCTAGTTGTATAAGTCCGATAAATAACAATGAGCCTAGCCATGAAACGGTTGCGTAGAGAGGGCTGTTAAAAACAACGGGTGATTCGTTGCATAATAAATCTCGAAAAATACCTCCCATCGTACCTGTCATTACGCCCATGAAGCTTGCTACTATCCAGGGCGTACCAGCCATAAGAGATGCCAGTGTACCTGCGATACCAAATGTGGCCAGACCGGCAGCATCAGGAATTAAAAAGAATTTTTTAGGTATAGCGATGAGACGAGCAGCCATAAAAATTACGATAGCACTGGATAATGAAGCAATGAAGAATATCTGGTCTCGTATCCAGAATGCTTCATGGTTTAATAGCATGTCTCTTAGTGAGCCACCTCCAAGTCCGGTAGCGATAGCAATAATAATGACACCAAACAGGTCCAGCTGTTTAAAGCCGGCTTTTAATACACCTGACGCTGAGGATACGATGACTGCTATTAACGTAATCCAGTATAAGTTTTCCAGTAAAGTTGCGGTCGGGTTCAGAATCATAGAATACTCAATTGGTCAGTAGTTTCTGCTATTTTAGCATCAAGCGAAGTTGTGACAATGAGAAGTTTCATTTTTAGGTTTTGTTTGTTAACTAAGGTTTAAAATAACTTAGAGCATCGACTTGATTTTATTGATTAATTCCGGGCTGTCCCATTCAATAGCTGAGTTAACACCATAAACAATTTTTCCCTGCTTGTTGATTATAAAAGTGGATGGGTAGCTAATTACATTCCATTGTTTGGCAAATTCACCGTTTTGGTCCAGTAATACCGGGAACTCGACACTGACCTTTTTCATAAAATCAAGAATGACTTTCTTTTCTTCGGCATAGTTGATTGAAATTAATTCAAAAGGCCGTCCTTTCATTTTTTTTGATAAACGGTTTAGTGAAGGTATTTCTTCAATGCAGGGTGGGCACCAGGTAGCCCAAAAATTTATAACAGTAATCTTGTTTTTGAAATTGTCTTTATTAAATGTTTTTCCCTGTGCGGTTTTAAGCTTTATGTTAATAGGGGTGTTATTGCCGGAAAACTCTCTTAAATAAATATCTATACCACTTTTAACTTTATCATTGGTTGCCAGTTTGACTGGCATAGTTGGTGGTTTGTGTTGTTCTAAAACATGAATGATTTTCTTTATATTTTTTGGAATTGCTTCTGCGCCCGCTATCATGGCGCTGGTTGGTTTTTTTTGATAGAAGAGGCTCATTACGTTTGGAATATATTTGGTATAAACAGGGCTCTGATGTTTTCGAAGTTCGTGAACTAAGCCTTTGAATTGCCCAATGATGCCACTATTCTGAGATTGATAAACCATAATAGGAATATTGCTTGAGGAAACAATAGGTAAATACTCTGGCGGTAAACCCAGCGGAGGTATATAGGCAAACGTATATGGGCTAAATAAAACTGCACCAATTAGATAAGGTGTTTTAATCTTTCTTTGTTGCCATTGATGTGCTCCTCTTAATGCACTGATTGATGCATAAGAGTCTCCAGCAACAAGTATTTTTTTACCGGTTTTGTTACGGGCGTATTCAATAATGTCTGCTACGAATCTGCCATCGAGTTGTTTGATAGAGCTGACTCCCTGTGTCATGAATAATGACTCAGGAATATTGCTTTGCCAGATTTCTATATTTTCTTCTGAAAGTCTTTTCGCCATGGTTTCATGAGTTTTTCGAAAGCCATATTCAGGTGCGAGCCAGACGATTAAATATTCACCGGACGATTGAAAACGATTTACTGTTATCTCGTTGTCTTCAGAAGCAGGGACTATTATCTCATCGGTAGCCAGAACTAAAGAGATTTGAGACATGTATACAACTATCGAGAATAGCAATAGTGCAGGTGTTTTCATGATTGCCTCTGAATAGTTAATGGGGGAATTGGCTTATATGCAAATATCTTTATCAGGCTGAACATAAAATTGTTCAAGTTTCAGGTAAACCGTGTTGTTTTTCCATTGCTGTCGTAATGAACAAACATAGGGTGAAAACGAGTTGAATAACGCTTTTGCATCATTAGAGAAAAAGCTGTTAATAACTTGACGGTCACAAAGTTCCCTTTCAACGCATATTGCAACTTCCTCAAAAAAAGAAAAAGCGATTTCAAGGTTTCGCTGTACCGAAGGCTTATCGGTTATCTTTACAATAAAACGGTTATATGCATTATTTAATTCTACTTCATTCTCATATTTAGCATTGAGTAGTTGTGCCAGGTTCTGGTGGTTGTCTGCCAGTAACTGATTAAGGAATAGCTTGGCTTCAGTCGTGCTACTGTCTCTGTAATGTTCGACGTAACTCAGAGAGCGTTCAACCTTGACGGCTTTTTTGTGTTCGATGTATTCAAGCAGGCTATATGCGCCGGCAAATAAAATAGCAAAGACGCCAAGCCAGGATTTTAACGCATCGGCGATAGCTTTATTTGCTGTTAGCAGTTTCATTGTTTGTACACACGGCTAGTTTTGCGTTTAAAAGGCAGGGGTCAAATCCACGTTCGTCATCTTTAACTTGCGCGCTTTTATCAGGGGGCGTGTCTTTCTTTGGTGTTGTCCGAATGTTTTTTTCACCACAGGCGCTGATTAAAAAAACGGCAGCAAGAGTTGTAGGTAGAACGTATGGATGTAATCGCATGGCGCTATTCCTTTCTTTAGAATATTCTATTTTCCTAATTAACTGGAAATAGGTTTATTGTTATGAGCCTGAGAAGTAAACTAAGACCGGCCAAATTTCGTACGTAGAGATTATCATAGACTTTCTGATAAAGTCATTTAATTTGTTGGGGCTTCAATGTTGAACTGATTGAGCTGACAAGATCATAATAATTAAAAAAGGACTGGATGATGTTGAAATTGAACAGGCTACTAATTTTTATTTACTTAATATTGTGTTTTTATGTTTCACCATTGCAAGCGGCTGGTAAATCAACATGGCATAAATTTGCAGGCTATGAAATGGGGTATGGTACTTACCGTTTTGAGGAAAAACTGGATCACAAAATTGTTTTTCCGGTAGCAAGTATTACAGCCGGTCTTGCGCATAGACGTTTTAGTTATGTGCTCAATGTGTCTGGGTCGTTATCGGATGCAGGTATATCAGAAGAAGAACAGACCGGGCATGGTAGTCGTCGTGATATTGATCTGACTGTTGGATATCAAATTAGCAAAAAAATAAGTGCATTTATTGGCTACAAAGATGGTGTTAGTAAGCTGACGGTGCTTCATCGTGATCCAACGGCTACCGATGCAATTGCTGGAGGCAATGAAGAATATAAGCAGCAAGGACTTTATTCTGGTGTGAACATCAACTGGGCATTTAAAAATGCAGGTAAGCTGGCATTTTCTGTGGCTTATGCTCAACTGGATGCGGACAACACCTTTGTCGCTGATGAAATCTACGACTCAAATATCAGTGATGCTTTTGAATTTGATGATGTTAATGGCAGTAGTAATACAGGAAGTAGTAGTGGTTTTTCTTATACGCTCAACTACACTATTCCCATCAAAGGCAGTCTGCTATTTAGAACGCGCTTAAAAATAAATCGTTATCAGCAGGATATCAGTGGGCAGTCATTTGACAGAGGAATTATGGGTGATATTAATTACGAATTTAAGGATATCACTGAAAGCTCAACAATGTTGCTTGTTGGTGTTACCACGGTATTTTAAAAGCTAACGATATCGGGTATCTCTTCATTTGAAGGCGGCATAAAATAAAACTTTTCGATCAGTGACGAGTGTTCCCAAGGTGTCTGCCTGTTATTCGTTGCATCTAAAACATCTTTTCGTACTTCTTTAAATAGTGCTTCGGCGGTTTCGGCTTTGCCAATGTGTTTAAGCAGAGCAGCTGTGTAGGTGCCGTTCTCACCATTACCGTCAGAAGCGGTATTGCCTGGTTCAGTTGCATAAGCAATTAATGTTCCTGTTGGTGCTTCAACGGGAGCCAGTCCTGATGAAATATTTAAAAGTTGTTTGTCAGAAATATTGATGCCACGACTATTATCACTATGCCGAGGTTTGAATGGATTATTTCGGCAGGCATCAAGTATTAAAATATTCTGTTTGCTCTCGGCTTTTTTGAGTTCGATGAGCACATCATTAATTGATAATGAAACCGATTTCATTTTTTCATAGCTGGTAATACCAGCTTCAATCGGGATCAGGTAGTTAGTGTTTTCTGCCTGAATCGCATGGCCGGCATAATACAAAAGACTGATTGCATTGCTTTCATTTATTGCGGCGTAAAAGTTTTTAACCGTACGGCGCAGTTGTGCTGGTTTTTGATTTAGCGCGATGGTTACATTGTATCGTAGTTGTCGCAAAGTGCTTGCCATATCGGAGGCATCGTTTACCGGGTTTTTAAGTGGTGCGAATTTATAATCAGCATTGCCGATGATTAATGCATATCGTGGCAGTACTTCTTCAAAGGCGGCGCAGGGAAAAGAGTTAATAACAAGCAATGCAAGTGCGGAGAAAATATTTATGGTTAATCTGTGCATCATATCTCTTCCTGTCTGAGTCAGTTATTTATTATTGCGGTCACAGAATAACATATCAACTCTGATAAGGTGTAACAGAGGTGCGACACTATGTCACATTCTCGATAGCTAAAAGATTCGTTATGATCAACTGTATCTAAATAGTTTTGATTGGGGAATCTTAATGTTGCATCTGGCGTATAAAAAATTTATTCAATTCTTATTGCTATCTCTCTCTTTAATCGTGTTGCAGGCTTGTGATACCGAAGAAGATGTCGATGAGCCCGATCCAACCGTATCAGAAACGACTTCCTATCGCGTTAAGTATGCTTCTGATATGTCGATGATTAGTGATGGTAAAAGCACGTTTACTGTAGAAATTTCAGATGTAACTACAGGCGCACCACTATCTGGTCTAAATGTTAGCGTGATGCCAATGATGGATATGGCGACAGGTCATATGCATGACGCACCTGTTGGTGCAGTAGTTGATAATGATGACGGCAGTTATGAAATGACTGTTTACTACCTGATGCCATCAAAGATGATGGATGGCACCGTGATGGGTGACTGGGAACTGCGCGTGATGATTGGTGGTATGGGGGGTGAAACAGCAACCTTCCATCCAGATGTGATGATGGCGATGGGTGATACGGTTAAAGCCAACCTGCTGGGTCAGAGCGATATGATCATGGGTATGATGATGCCAGAAAGTCGTCGCTATTTTATTTTTAAAAACCAGCTGATGGGTTCAACGGGCAATCATTCATTTGGTTTCTTTATTGCAGCTCGTGAAAGCATGATGAGTCATGTGGCTGTTTATGAAAATGTGACGCTGAACCAGGGTGATCTGAGTTACGAATACCTTGTGTCACCGATTGTGGTTGAGGTTTCAACTGATGGCACAAACTGGACGGCGGCAATGAGTTCGGGTGATGGTAATTACATGGTCTCTGGTTTAACTGGTTTAACCGATAATGTTGAAGGCGAAATTTATGTACGTCTAACCATTCAGGGTGAGCAGAAAACAACCAACGGCTTAGCAGAAGCTGGCGATGGTTCAAATGACTATGCAACCTTTATCGTAACGCCTGGCATGAGCATGATGATGTAAGTGAGTACCATGTTGTTAACTAAAACACGCTTACTGATTGCCAGCATTTTGCTGGTAACGGGCTATACGGCAACCGTTAATGCTGCCTCCTGTTGTGGTGGTGGTTCGGCCTCTTCGTTGATACTACCTAAAGTCGGTCAGCAAATGATCGATGTATCGTTTGATCTGGAAAACTACGATGGTTTCTGGAACAGTGATGCAGTGCATGTTGAAGACCCGTCTGGCTCGAAATTACAACAAACACGCCTCAATTTTGGTGCAGGTTATCGACTTTCACCTAACTGGCAGACCAGTGTTATCGTACCGTATGTTTGGAATGATAATCAGTATGCCGGTTTCACCACGGCAACGCATGGTCTCGGGGATGCGGTAGCCAGTATCTGGTATGAAGCTTTTGATGCCATTACCTGTGTTTACAAAGTCAATTCGATTGCCGATTTAAAACCGTCGATTTATTACGGCCTGTCGATGACATTACCTACCGGTGTGTCACCTTATGGGGATGTAAAAAATAGTTTTGATATTACCGGTCGTGGTTTTTATCGACTCGATGCCAGCTTGTTATTAGATAAAACTGTCTTCCCCTGGAATGCCACGTTTCAATATAGCTACGGTGTTTATTTAGAACGCCCGGTTAATCGTGAATACGGCAACTATGTTGAACCTTACGATAAAAATCTGGGTGATCGTTCATTGCTGATGCTGTCGTTTGGTTATAGTGATCAAACGGAAAAGCTGGGAACGATAACCTACACGCTGGCATATTCTGAGCTGGAAGAAAAAGCCGGGGAGATTGATGGACAAACCGATCCAACCGGCGGACTGGAAAAACAGTCACTGGCTTTTACTGTAGCTATGGCCAATTTTGATAAAGACTGGATTTACAAAGTCACCTATAACAAAGCCACCGATGGAAAAAACTTTCCTGCTACAGAAATACTGTCTTTAGGAGTTAGTCATGTTTTTTTCTAGAGTGCTAATATTTTTATCGGTATTGTTTTTAGCAAGCTGTGATGATTTAAATCCATCATCAGAAGATTTGCGGCCTGATGTGGTTCCGGGTTCGGATGGTGTGCAGGCTGACCAAAAAGCAATTGATTTCACTTTGGTAGACACACTAAATAATAATTTCACATTATCAACAGAATACCCGGTGACCGATGCCGTGGTTTTGTACTTTACAATGTGGTGCCCGATTTGTGATAGTCACATGAATTATATGCGTCAATACGTGGTGCAGAACTACCCCAATGTACAATTTTATTTTGTCGATTATGTGTCAGGTTCTATGTCGGCTTCAAGGCAGGCACAGCAATCAAATGGTTATACCGATTTCACCGTGCTGGTTGATACTAACCACGCAATTCAGGAGTTGTATGGTGCAACCATGGGAACAACGATTGTCATTGATACCAATGGTATCGTAAAAATGAATGAAGACTTTAAGGATGGTAGTAAATTGTTTGATACTCTTTCCGTACTTTAAGTAGCTACAAAAAAATCCCTTTATTAGTTAGTCGTATTAATTTCATCAAATCTCACTTTCATTTTAGAAAATAATCTTGGTTATAATAATAAACTGTGCGGACGTAAAGCTATCAGGGGTTTAGATGGTTTTAATACCTTTTTCTTCTTACTAACTTCGCTATTATTTTGACTAACTATTTAATGTATAGATAGTCATTATAAGTATAGATACCTAAAATTTGGTATTTACCTGATCGTGGTTTCTGGTAATTTTCTTTTAATACAATAATAACAGGGATGAAGTTATGAAAGCTTGTCGTCACTATATGCCATTATCAATATTGTTATGGCTATCTTTTTTCTATATTCCACAGGTAAATGCACATTGTGAAATAGCAGTTAAAGAAGGTCTCAATAATAACACGATAACCGTTGAAGCTGGGGAGGAGAGTGATTTTACAGGTCGCACAATTCTTGGTGCCTTGAACACGGGGGATCACGATGTGAAGCTATGGGTACAACAAGGCTTTTTTGCTGGAGAAAATGATGAGCGATTAAACCCGGGGGAGTATAAGCCATTTACTAATGTTTCACTCAATCGTGTCGAATGCTTAACAACGGCTTCAAATGTACGAAATGCAGCAGAACTTGCTTTTGAGCAACTAGACAACGCAGTAGAAAGTGTAAATGAAACGGCCACTGGAGTGCAGGAGACAATTAATCAGGGGATACAGGGTGTTGGTGATGCTGTAAATGATGCCGGTACGGCGGCGCACGATTTTACTAAGAGTTTAATTAATAAAGGTAAGCAGTTGGGTGAAAATGCACTCGATGGATTAAAAGGATGGGACTATCTTGGTCGGGCACGTAATTGTCTGCCATTACTTGGGAATACCGATAATCAGTTTTCAAATAATCAACGAAATATTGCATCGCGTGGAGCCCGAGGCAACAAAAACAAATTCAAGAACCTGATAATCACATCTGAATATCGACATATTAATGATTATCTACTGATGCAATCTTCAAACAAAACCTACTATCAACAGGTGAAGCATGGAGTCGGATTAAACGGTAAATGGAAAGAAGCAAAAAATGAAGATGAGTTTCGTTGTGGTATACAGGAGCTATATCATTACTGGGGCTTTGATGACGTAATGTTTGCAAATACAAAAAATAATGCCAATGCAGTTATCGGAGAGGATAATCAAAAAATAGTTATTTCTGTGCGGGGTACGCAGAATCCATTGGCCTTCAATCTGGCAGAGTCGCAATTAGAAACAGCTTTAGAAGGTTATAATGGTGCAGTTGATACATTAGTTAATTCAGTGAACACATTAGTAGCAAAAGATATATTGAGTAATAATGAATTTGCAGAAACGGCTTTTAATCAGATTTTGCAAGGTAAATTACCTGATATTAGTAGTAATGCTAATGTGCATTTTGGTTATGCTTTAGCAGCAATACAATTATCAGCTTTGATAGAAACAGCTTTGATAGATATGAAGGCTGGAAATAAGCCAATTTTTGTTACGGGTCATAGTTTAGGTGGTGCAACAGCAACCGTACTGGCTTACCGGCTTAAAAAACGAAAATATAATATTAAGGCGGCCTATGTATATGCACCGCCAAAAGTAGGCGATAAAAAATTTAATGAAGATATTAAACAAACCATTCCGCTCTATTTAAGCTGGAATTATCGAGATCCCGTGCCTACAAATTTCAGAAATGACTTTTACCTGTCTCCAAATGCGGTGGCTAATTTTGGTTTACAGTTTATTCCTAATGGTACTAAATTTTTTGAGCCTACAATGGAGGCGGCAAGACGTATTACATATTTTAATAAACAGCATGAAGCTGTTGTTCTGAATACGTCAGAAGGAAGCAAACATCAGCGTTTCTTGTCAATTCGTGAAGATCAGGGGGCGCCGTATCCTACAATATTATTCAGAAATGGACTGATGTCTGACGAGTGGCATTTCCATAATGGTAATTTTTATATTGCTTTTGTATATGACAACCTGCTTAAGGAAAGTTTTGTTCCTGTAGCCGGTAGTAATATTGAACCTGAATTTGAAAAAAGTAAAATGTGCCTGATGTGGGATGTTAGTATGAATCAAGCTACATATGACTGGAATGCCAGCTATCGCCGGTTCTTAAGAGATAAGAATGGGTACCCGTTTCACCGTTGCATATGGTAATAAGAATTTTGTTGAGCATAACATGGCGGTATTGACACTTTTTTAATAAAGACTGG
>Ga0316206_1002464_pt1 | contig 12385 bp, 11 predicted proteins | sample 6monthpyrite_MG_FD_204942 | JGI IMG/M metagenome (GOLD analysis project Ga0316206, IMG submission 204942) | Microbial mat bacterial communities from mineral coupon in-situ incubated in ocean water Damariscotta River, Maine, United States -... | ecosystem: Environmental > Aquatic > Marine >...
CTTTAGGTGGTCGTGGATTATTCGGAGTTGAGTTATTTGTTAAGGGTGATGAAGTTTATTTCAGTGAGGTTAGTCCGAGGCCACATGATACGGGACTGGTTACTATTATTACGCAATGGCAATCTGAGTTTGCATTGCATGCACGAGCTATTCTTGGTTTGCCTGTAGACACCAGCTTGCGTTGCGATGGTGCTAGTGCGGTAATTTATGGCGGAAAAGATGCTAAGGCTATTTCGTTTGAAAATGTAGATAAAGCGTTGAACGTGCCATCAACAGAAATTAGATTATTTGGTAAACCGGAAGCATTCGAAAAACGTCGTATGGGTGTTGCTGTATCCAGTGCGAGTTCAATAGAAGAGGCGCGTGGCCGAGCTCGGTTAGCGGCTTCTACTGTTAAGCCGGTTTGAAACGAAGTTATCGTATGATTTGTTTATGAAAGAAAGTTTAAATCGTATTTTTATTAAGTGTTTGAACTACACTTCGATATATTAGTTTGAAATAAAATCCCAAGAGATGTTCTAAATATGTCGGACGATCAAATACACCGGGCTTCTTCATCTGCCCACCCCGACCTGGACTGGAGCCAGGTTAAGGAAACGGTACTAATGCTTAAACTGGCCGCTGCGCAGGTCGAGTTTTCATTAAAGGACGGAACAAACTCAGTTAATACATTAACTGATTCATTTACCGGTATGGCGGGTAGTATCAAAGCCATTGAATTAAGTACATCTGATCTATTTGAGAAATATAATATTTCTAAAGACGATCAGGAAACGGTTGTTGCGAGCTGTCAGCAAGTGGCAGGGAAAATGCAGCAGGCGATTGTTGCATTTCAGTTTTATGACACACTGGTACAAAGAATGGACCATGTTGTAAATGGTCTGTCCGGGCTTGGGGATCTGGTGAGTGACCCGAGTAGACTGTATTCGCCGCATGAGTGGGGGGCATTGCAGGAAGTTATACGCAGCCGTTATACAATGGAAAAAGAGCGTGAACTATTTGATGCAATCCTTAATGGTGAGGATATGATGGAGGTGCTGGAAAGGATGCATCAGGTTGCAGCGACAGATGATATTGAGTTGTTTTGAGAGGGTTTAGCTCTCATTTCTAGTGTGAGTTGTTAACTAAATCATCTAAATCACTATTTTTATTGATTTTTTTCTTTACCTTTGTTTTTTATTAGACTATTGTTGTACATAATTAAATGATTAAAACAGGATAAGACATTGCCACGCCTAGCAGACGTAGTTACTCAAACATTCCGTTCTATTAGCCCTGATGCTCTATCAGAGCGCCTTTTCAGAGACCCCTTAGCCCGTTGGTGGCAAACCCATCAGCAGAAGCTTGAAGAAAGTGGATATGACGGTGTTGTGCAGGGTGCATTTTTTATAGCCAGCTTCTCAGCAATGGGGCATGTCGCAAAGTGTGATGGGCGGGTAAAAAGTGTAGAAATTGAGCTAGCAACACAGGTTATGGATCACCTCAATCTAAGTCAGGAGCAGAAACAGCTGGCGATACGATTGTTTAATGAAGGTAAAAATGAAGACTTTGCTCTGGAAACATTGTTATGGCGTTTTAAACGTCAATGTGGACATCGAGTCAGTGTGGTGCAGGTGTTTATCGAAATTCAACTGAAAATGGCTTATGCCGATGCTAGTCTGAATGAAAAAGAAATGAAAATTATCAAGCTAATGTGCAAACGCCTTGATGTGTCAGAATCTATTTATACCCGTATTGAGCGCCGTGTAAGGGCAGAAAAAAAAGTAGCTAACCAGCCAGTGGCTAATGCGCCTAAAAAAGTATTTAGCCTGGCTGATGCTTATGAAATGCTGGGTTTAAATCGCTGGGCAAGCCAGGATCAAATTAAACAGTCATATCGCCGAATGATGAGCAAATTCCACCCGGATAAACTAGTTGCTAAAGGTGCCTCTGAAGTTGAAGTAATTGAGGCACATGATATTATTCATGATATTAAACATGCATATGAAATGTTAGTAAAATCCAGACGTATGCGCTAGATGATGTCATAAGTCTTATGCCAGAAATTTTTCTTCCTTATTCTTGTAAGGGAGTGTGTGTCGGGAAGCTTTGCTTCCCGTTTTGCGTCTTACGAGCCTTTTTAATATAGATTTAATTTTGGAAATAACACGTGTCAGAAAATTCAATTCTTAATTTTGTTCCAGAGTTATTACATGAACGTGTCTCTCGCCATTGGCAAGATTGGGTAGTGGCATGTGAATCAATTGAAGAAAGCCCGCAAGATAGTATCGATTTAGCCTTGCTTGGAAAAATCTGGGCCTGTAGTGAATTTGTTGCGACCACTATGGTGCGAAATCCAGCTCTCTGGTTTGAATTAATACATAAAAACTCACTTGATTTAACTTTTTCTCTTGACGATTATCGCAAACAGCTAACACAACGCCTGGAAGAAAATGCCGTTATAAATGATATAACGTTGATGAAACAGTTGAGATTGTTTCGTGCGCAACAAATGTTACGTATTGCCTGGCGTGATCTGGCTGATAAAGCAACGACATCAGAAACATTATGTAATTTGACAGATCTCGCGGAAACTTGTGTTGATGTTACGCTGGAAAATCTCTATCAGGATCAGTGTAAACAACTGGGCATACCTTTAAATTCTCAGGGTGATGAGCAACGTTTAGTTGTTATTGGAATGGGTAAGCTGGGTGGTTATGAATTAAATTTTTCATCAGATATTGATTTAATATTTTGCTTTGAAGAAGAGGGTGAAATTTCTGGGCCTCGTTCACTTTCAAACAGCCAGTTTTTTATTCGATTAGGCCAGAGATTTATAAAAGCCTTAAACGATGTAACCGGTGATGGTTTTGTGTTTCGGGTTGATATGCGTTTAAGGCCTTATGGTGATAGCGGGCCGTTAGTTATGAGTCAGGCCGCTTTTGAGCAGTATTACCAGACGCAAGGCAGGGACTGGGAACGGTATGCAATGATAAAAGCCCGTGTGATAGGCGGCGATCGTAAGCAGGGGCAGGTTGTAATGGATATGCTTAAACCCTTTGTCTTCAGGCGTTATTTAGATTTTGGAGCATTTGAATCAATCCGTGATATGAAAGCGATGATAAATACAGAAATTCGTCGTAAGGGAAATTTAAATAATATTAAATTAGGTTCAGGCGGCATACGTGAAATTGAATTTATTGGACAGACATTTCAATTGTTACGCGGCGGAAGTGACTCTGATTTGCAGACCCGGGGTATTCTTGATGTGCTTAAACTATTAGCAGAGAAAAAATATCTGGATGCTAAAGAATCAAAAATACTAGCGTCAAGTTACGATTTTTTGCGACGCCTTGAAAATAGATTGCAAATGTATTCAGATGCACAAACGCATTTGCTACCCGATGATGAAAAGCAACAGTTAAGCATGGCCCTGGCTATGGGGTATGAAAACTGGGATGAGTTATTTACAGCTTGTGAGAACTGTCGTGAAGCAGTGCAGGCCTCATTTGTGCAGCTTTTGCATGATTCAGAGTCTGCAACAGATAACGATCATGAAGATGATGCCGTGCGTTCTATCTGGTTATATGAACAGGATGAAGAAGATGGTCTGGCGTTACTTGAAAGCACAGGTATATCAGATGCAGCTGCTGTATATAAACTACTGGATCAATTTAAAAAATCTGCACATTTAAATGTAATGACGGCAACCGGCAGGCAGCGCCTGGATACTTTAATGCCCCAGTTATTGACGGCAATAGTTAATGAATCTGACCCGGCAGAAGTTTTAAAGAGATTACTGGCTTTACTGCAATCCATATTACGACGTAGTGTCTATCTATCTTTATTGAATGAATATCCTCAGGCATTAAAACAACTGGTGACTCTGTTTGCTGCAAGCCCCTGGATTGCTCAGTGGCTTAGCAGGTACCCGGTTCTTCTAGATGAGTTATTAGATCCACGAAATTTATATCAGGTATCGAGTAGTTCAAAACTAGAGCAGGAGCTGGAAGATTTATTGCAGCGAGTGGGTGATGATGAAGAGCAACAGATTGAAAACTTGAGAAAATTTAAACAAACTCAGGTGCTGAAAATTGCAGCAATGGATGTTTCTGGCATTCTTGATGTGTTTGAAGTGAGTGCGCAGCTAAGTAACATCGCAGAAGTATTGCTCGATAAAGTAATGCGTATGGCCTGGGACTGGATGGTTGCCAAACATGGTGTGCCTGAGTGTCAGATTGATGGACAGGTTTACAGTCCAACAATGGCGGTTGTTGCGTATGGCAAAATGGGTGGACAGGAATTAAGTTATAGTTCTGACCTTGATCTGGTTTTTTTGCATGATAGTCAGGGCGAGCAACAGCAGACGGTGGGCGAGCGAGTGATAGACAACACTAGCTTTTTTGCGCGTATGGCTCAACGGGTGATACACCTGTTGAGTTTACAAACGGCAAATGGCCGTTTGTATGAGACGGATATGAGGCTTCGCCCGGATGGAAATGCGGGTATGTTGGTTAGTAATATTCATGCATATGACCTGTATCAACATGAAAAAGCGTGGACATGGGAGCATCAGGCGTTAATTCGAGCCAGAATATTGTGTTCAAGTGAACATTTAAAGAAAGAATTTGATAGAATTCGTCGTTCGATATTAATGCGGCAACGGGATTTGGCTACATTAGCAACGGAAGTTGTTGAAATGCGTGAAAAGATGCGCGAAGCATTGGGTGCAAACCATACTGCTGGAAAATTCCATATAAAGCAGGATGCTGGTGGTCTGGTGGATATAGAGTTTATTGCTCAATATGGCGTATTAAGCTGCGCATCAAAATATAAGCAGTTTACAAAATATACCGCGACCAGAAAAATACTCCTGCAGCTAGTTGAATGTTCTTTATTAAACAAAGAGCAGGCACAGTGGTTATTTGATGCTTATAGAGATTATCGTACCTGTAGTCATCAGCGAGCGTTACAGCAGTTGTCATCGCTGGTGGACACTAGTGAAATAGAAACGCTAAGAATTAAGGTAAATGAAGTTTGGCAGCATGTATTTGAGAACCCGGCTGAGTTAGATAGCCCGCCAAATTAATAAGAGCCAGGTTAATAATGCCTCCTTAGTGAGGACCGGGCTTAAAATAAATTTAGGAGAAAGAAGTATGCAAACCATGGCAGATCGCGATGGTGTAATTTGGTTTGACGGGGAATTAGTTCCCTGGCGTGAAGCTAAGGTACATGTTTTAACCCATACACTACATTACGGTATGGGCGTATTTGAGGGCGTTCGTGCATATCATGCAGAGCAGGGTACCTCAATATTCCGCCTGGAAGCCCATACAGATAGACTGTTTGATTCTGCACATATAATGCGCATGGATATGCCGTACGATAAAGAAGAAATTAATGAGGCGCATCGCACGGTCGTACGTGAAAATAACCTTGATTCAGCCTATATCAGGCCAATGGCATTTTATGGTTCAGAAGGCATGGGCTTGCGTGCGGATAATTTAAAAACCCATGTTATTGTTGCTGCCTGGGAATGGGGTGCCTATCTGGGTGAAGAAAACCTGAAAAAAGGTTTAAGAATTCATACATCATCTTATACGCGTCATCATGTAAATATCAGCATGACCAAAGCTAAAGCGAATGGCCATTACATTAATTCAATGCTGGCTTTACAGGAAGCAATTAGTGATGGTTACGATGAGGCCATGTTACTGGATAATGAAGGTTATGTTGCTGAAGGTAGTGGTGAAAATATATTTATTGTTAAGAATGGTGTAATTTATACACCGGATTTAACATCGGCTCTTAACGGAATCACGCGAAATACCATATTTAGATTTTGCAAAGATCTGGGTATTGAGATAGTAGAAAAACGTATTACACGAGATGAAGTTTATATTGCTGATGAGGCCTTTTTTACCGGTACAGCAGCTGAAGTGACTCCGATACGTGAAGTAGATAATCGTACTATAGGTGCAGGCACTCGCGGTCCTGTTACTGAAAAACTTCAAACTCTATATTTTGATGTGGTTCACGGTAGAAAAAATATTGAAGATAACTGGTTAACTACAGTTAAATAGGAACGTCATGGTGATGTTCTTTTTTGTTAGTGTAATAAAACGAGTACAACCTTGAAGAGAATACAGATGACAGCTCAGGAAAGTTTATCGACACCGAATGCAAAAAATAGCTATGAAGTTACTCAAGATGATGTGCCTGTACATTGTCCTATGCCAGGAAGCAGTTTATGGAACTCACATCCACAGGTGTTTATAGCGCTGGATAACAATGGTGATGGTAAATGCCCGTATTGCGGTGCTGAGTATCACTTAAAAAATAAAACGTAGAAAATATGAAATTTTATAAAAAACTATGGATGTCTATCAGAAAGAGAGTATTTCTTATGATGGGTAAACGCTTCCATGTAAAAAAAGTAAAAGGTTTGATGTATTTACTTGATATGAGAAATCGAGTTGATCGTCAAATTGATGCGTTTTCAATTTATGAAAAACCTCAAGTTGAATTTTTACTTTCGCAACTTAAAAATGCTAAGTGTAATTGTTTTGTAGATATTGGCTCCCATTGGGGTTATTACAGCATGATGTTTGCCAATGAGTCATGTTTTGACGAAGCAGAGATTCATGCTTTCGAACCAGATGCAATAAATAGAAATCAATTATATGCGAATTTATTTTTAAATAAGTTGCAGGATAGAATTGATGTATATGATTATGCTATTTCAAACAATGAAGGTGAATTAAGATTCCATCATTTTGATGAAAACAACAGAGGACGTAGTTGTATAGCAGAAGATGGTGAGATAGTTGTTAAGACAACAAAGTTAGATACAATTCTAGATTTAGAGAACAAAGTTGTAGGGATTAAAATTGATGTAGAAGGGCATGAACTTGATGTTATATCGGGTATGAAAAAGGTATTGATCCAGAATAATTGTATTTTACAGATAGAGTCTTTTGCTGAAATTCTGCCTGATTTGTTATCAACCATGACTGAATTGGGATATAAAAAAATAGCAACTATAGAGTCGGATCACTACTTTCTAAAAAGTTAGTAATATAAGCATAAGTTGATAAAAATAACAGATTATCTAATTCTATAATATTTTAATTTTCTTCTCATTTGTAAGCGACGACCAAGATTTAGAGGTTTTTTTGTTAAATCTTTATAATTGGCGCTCAAAAAAGATTCGGTTGAGTCAAGTATTCGTTCAGATGCGTGGCCATCACGTAGAGGGTGAATATTGTTGGCGTATTTTTCAATTTCTTCCATCAAATTAGCTGGTCGTGTAAGTGCAATTTCTAACGCAGGTTCTATCTCCCCAATGGTTTTTACATCAATCAAATGAGAACCAGGAACAGATGTGTTAAATGTAACTACCGGTTTATTTAATAGTAAATACTCTATAAAGATAGATGATGTATCACATAACATGGCGTCTGCAGCATAAAGCATAGGTATAATTTCTTCACCAGGCTCTATAAATGTAAGGTTCTCACACTGTATATTACGATAAAGATCTATTGTTTCAGGGTTTGATTTTGGATGTAGTGTCACCAGCCAATGCCATTTGTTAGAATTAGCCAAGTTTTCAATATGTTTTACCAATGTTGGTGCAGATGTGAGTTTAGGGCTGAAGGTCGAAGCATAGAAAATAACTGGTTTATCTGTATTGAGTTTATTGCGTAACTGATCAGGTTGATCACAGTTAAACATTGGATCAAGCTTAGACCAGCCAGTTTCTGCTACTTTAAAATAACCATGTTGTTCAGCAAGCGTCTGGAATGGCAAAGTTGTATCGGGGCCCTGAGTACAATATAGGTCGAAATGACCACGAATTCGAAAATGATCCTGACTGCTATTGGCTCGTTTACCAACATTGAATCCATGAAATACTTCGACTTTTGCACCTGGAAAGAAATCTGGCACCCAGTTAGTCGGCACAAAAACTGCGTCGGGATTGTATGTTTTAACATCTTCGACCGAGGTTAAAACGGGTGCATCTGTGTCGCTAAGTAAGTTTGGTATTTTATGTATGAACCAGGCCGCACTGTCGCCTCTATTAATAATAGCTTGTTGTATAGGGCGTAATATTGGGTAGCTATAAAGTTGTTCAGCAAAAAGCAGGTATTTTTTCATAGTCATGAGTATAATACGATTATTAGGTCGGTGGTATAGGCTATTTGGTAGCTAAAAATATAAGTGGTTCTGCCGAGCACGTCGAAGCTTAGGTAAAATATGAAGTCAAAGTTATCAGTTACTATTATCTGTAAAAACGAAGAGAGCAGAATTCGTCGCTGTCTTGAGTCTGTGAACTGGGTGGATGAAATCGTAGTTGTTGATTCAGGGAGCACAGATAAAACGCTAGAAATTGTTGCTGAGTATACAGATAAAATCTTTAGCAATGTAGATTGGCCGGGATTTGGGTTGCAAAAAAAGCTTGCAGTAGAGAAAGCGAGTAATAATTGGATATTAGCTTTAGATTCTGATGAAGTAGTGAGTGAAAATCTCAAAACTGAAATCATTGATTGTTTGAAAAATGCTGATGAAAAAACAGTTTACAGAGTCAATAGATTGACCAATTTTTGTGACAAGTTTATTTATCATAGTGGTTGGCATCCGGATAAAATCGTACGTTTATTCAATAAAAAATACTATACCTATAATGAAAAACATGTGCATGAAACAGTTGAATGTAAGTCTGCTACTAAAATAGACTTAAAGGGAAAACTATTACATTATACCTTTGAATCATTAGAAGATTATATGGACAAAAGAAATGGATATGCAAAAGCCTGGGCAGATAGTCAATATGCCAAAGGGCGTAAAGTTGGATTGTTTGAAATTATAACGCATAGTCTGTTTGCCTTTATAAGACACTATATTATTCGTTTGGGCTTCTTAGACGGTTATCACGGTTTTTTAATATCTGTCATACAAGTGCAATACACATTTAATAAATATAATTTTCTTAAATTTAAAAATATTTCAAAGTAATAATGATTTAATAAGATAATGTTACCGCTAAATAAAACATATAAAAAAATATGTATATTGCGCCTTTCTGCTATTGGTGATGTAACGCATGTTCTGCCGGTTCTTCGATCGATACAACAACAATGGCCTGAAACTGAAATAACCTGGATCTGTGGGAAATTTGAATATAAATTTCTTAAAGTTATAAATGATGTAAGGTTTATTGTCTTTGATAAAAAAAATGGTTTAAAAGAATATAGAAAATTATGGTCATCGCTTAAAAATGAACATTTTGATGTTTTACTTCATATGCAGGTGGCAGCCAGAGCCAATATAGCAAGTTTAGGTATTAAGGCTAAAGTTAGGCTGGGTTGGGACAAGGCAAGATCTAGAGATTTTCATCAGGTTTTTATAAACAAACGTATACAACAGGTAGAGCAGCAACATCAGGTGCAGGGTTTTTTGTCTTTTTCCCGCTCGCTTGGGTTACAGGTGGATACACCCGTGTGGAATGTTCCCGTTACAGATGATGCCATATTATTCGCAGAAAAATATATAGAAAAAGATAAACCAGTATTACTTATATCTGCTTGCTCGAGTCATAAATTACGTAACTGGGTTGCTGATAGGTATGCAAAATTAGCTGACTATGCCATTAGTCAATACGGTATGCAGGTCATTCTAAGTGGTGGTCCGTCAGAGTTAGAACTCAATATGGCTCAGGATATTCAGTCAAATATGCAGGAACAGGCTTTAAATCTGGTAGGAAAAGATACTCTTGAACAGTTGGTCGGCTTATTAAGTAAGGCCACCGTTGTTGTGTCACCCGACTCAGGACCTGCTCATATAGCAAATGCGCTAGCAGTACCTGTTATTGGTTTGTATGCATGTACCTGGAGCAAACGAAGCGGTCCTTATAATTCTTTAGAATATTGTATAGATAAATATGAAGAGGCTGCCGAAAAATTTCTAAATAAATCAGCAAATGATTTACGCTGGGGAACAAAAATTGAAATGCCAGGGGTAATGGAGTTGGTCATGGTTGACGAGGTGTGTGAAAAGCTCGATCAGGTTATGGCAAATAATAACGTAAAAAAATAAAAAGTATGAGTGCCCTGGTTATCTAATTTTCTAAAAGGCTTTCAAAGTAGTTTATATAATTTTCAACTGTTCTGGTGTGTGACATTTTATCAAGTAAAACTTTTGAGCTGTTTTCAGATAGTGACTTTAATAACTCTGGAGAGTCGTGGAGTTCTCGTACCTTATTTGCTATAGCATGACTATCACCTACGGCAACAATGCAGCCATTAATTCCATCATCAATAATTTCCATGCTTCCAGGGTTCGCTGATGCAACTACAGGAGTACCATAAGCCATGGATTCAAGCACGACGCGAGGCAGCCCTTCACCAGAAATTGAGGGTTGTATAAGAATATCGCTTGCTGAGATTAACTCAGGCGCATCATTTCTGTAACCAGCAAGATGAATTCTCTGTTTCATTTTACTGTTGTTTATTAAGCTATTGTATGGCTCTTTATCCATGCCGTTACCAACTAGTAAAAGATGGAAGTTCTGAATACTTGCAAGTTCATTGGTTGCTTCAAGTGCAATGTGAATACCTTTATGAGGACGTGCGTTGGTTACACAAATTGCCGTAAAGTCGTTCTGCTGTATTCCAAACTCGCTTAAGTCAGCAGGTTTTTTATCATACCAGCTTAAATCGTGTCCCTTATATATAGAAATAATTTTTTTATTTTTTAGAACTTTTTTCGATGCTACATAGTTATAGACATATTTTGATACACAAATAATACCGTCTACTCTTGGGTGTAATGTGCCTAGATAATTACCCGGGTCATGCCAGTATAAACCGCTCGCTGTTCCGCGATAGGCTACAAGTTTGGCTGCTGTACCAATACAGGCAAATGCTGCGTTGGGTATGGATTTTGAGTTAGTTGCATAAACGATATCAATTGACTTCTGTTTTATCGTTTGTCGAATTAAGCGAATAGATTTTAAACTCAGTTTTTTTGTTATAGGCTGCTCAATAACGTCTATATCATTTTCAATAAATAATTCTTTATAGGGTGCATTTTCATGGGTGATGATAGAAACACTGTGCCCGGCTTTTGCGAGGCTGATGTATATTTCGTGTTCAGGGCGAAGGCTGTTAAATGAGCAGTCACTAGACGTGCAGGCTAAAATATTCATATTAAATTTTTTCAGCAGTCACGGTAAGTAACCATACCACACCATTTGCTTTTGCTTCTGCTACCTGTTCTTGCGGATAACTGGTAATTTCAATTGGCCAGTCATTAAATTCATTTTGACCAGGTGTGTATCGTTGTAATGGTGAATAGTCTTCTCGCCATTTTTCAATATGAACATTTTTCCATTGGTCTTCCGGGAAAAGAGACCTTACTTTATCTACATCTCCCATAATGAACATTTCATTGCCATGAAAATGTACCGGTGCATCTAGATAAACCGTACCGCCGGGGTTTAGTACGCGTTTTATTTCAGCTATGCAATCAGGGTAAGAAGACGGTTCACGTACACCACCCGCTTTTTGTCCCCAGTGTTCAATAGATTGCACCGCAAAAACCATATCAAATGTTTTATCTGGAAAAGGAATGTGAGTCGCATGACCATAACCACCTTTACCAATAACGGGAGTTTCATTTTTCGGACGTCTGGGTTCGACACCTGTCCATGTACCTCCGCTACGCTGAATAAGTTTTTTTGCCAGTTTAAAACGCCCAAAACCAATTTCTAGTACATCTTTGTTTTTGCAATCAAAAAAATGTGCTTCAATACTTGAGACAACGCATTTACGTAGTGGTGTGCCGAAATTAATGTTACATACCTGTTTCTTTTCATTAAAACTAGGGCAGTTTGCACATGAAATTACGCGGCAGTCATCAATGTTTTGCCAGTACTGATGGTTCCACTTACTCGCACAGGTTTTCGGGTTTATTCTTAGGCTATGCCAGCGTTTGAGTAACGATTCTTTTTTTGAATGCATGAGAAGGTATTTCTACGTATAGTCCTGATAAGATTTTTCTTCAACAATATCTGATTTCAAGTACAGGTTTATTCGTTTTTTTACATCGGCCCGCTGGTCATTAGTTACATAAACGCTGCGTGCAAGTTCAATAAATCGAGTTTCAAAACGTTTATCACGTTCTTCGTCACGAACATCATCTTCAATTACCCATAAGGTTTCATTGATAGACTTCATTTCAGATCGCATGGCTTTAATTTCATTGTCTTCAGTAACCGCATCTGCCCAGACGGCATTAAGCATGGCAAGTTCTTTATTCACATTGGCTTTTTTCTCTGCAGACTCGATTCGTTCTGATTTAATTTCCAGAATAGTGATTTTGTCGAGCAGTTCGCCGGGTGAGA
>Ga0316206_1002465_pt1 | contig 12383 bp, 11 predicted proteins | sample 6monthpyrite_MG_FD_204942 | JGI IMG/M metagenome (GOLD analysis project Ga0316206, IMG submission 204942) | Microbial mat bacterial communities from mineral coupon in-situ incubated in ocean water Damariscotta River, Maine, United States -... | ecosystem: Environmental > Aquatic > Marine >...
ACACTTTGGCGATGGGGTGGGCTGCGTACGCAGCCCACCCCATCGCCAAAGTGTTCACTTTTGAGCCTGGCTCCGTACGCTACCCCCGCTTAGTCGCTGCAGGCCCAGTCGTCGAAGCGCTTCCAGAACTTCGAGTCGCGGGCCTTCCAGTGGCTGCGGGCGCCGAGGAACTGCGCGGTGGTCTCGGCCAGTGAGTAGGGCACTGAGAACGTGCGCCAGTAGAGCTTCTTCGAGGCGCTGATGTCGAGGTCCGCGATCAGGTCTCGGTAGAACCCGCGCTGCCAGCGCCAGCCGGCGCGCACGCGGCTCCAGCTGGGTACGTTCTGCAGACCGAACAGTTCGAACAGGTTCTTGTGGTCGCGGTACAGGCGGAAGAACTCAGCTCGCATCGAGATCGGGTGGCTGTGCTCGACCTCGGCGGTGGGCTCGAAGGCAACGGTGCCGCCGTCCAGAAGGATGCGGCGTGCCCAGGCGACGTCCTCGCCGAAGCTGCGCTCGGGGAAGGGCTTTTGTTCCCAGGTCGATCGACGCACGGCGCTGGCGACGTTGTCAAACGCGCAGCGCAGATAGCGCTCGAGCGGCGCGAGCTCGTTGAACATCGCTAGCGACGTATCGGCGTCGGCTTGCACGAAGTGCTGCAGCGCGGGCTCGGTGCGGGACGCGCTCCATTGCTCAAGTCGGTACTTCAAGATCGGGTCGCTATCCGGCAGCGGGAACTGTCGCCCGTACGCGCCATCGACGGCCGCATCGATGAACGGCTTCAGCATGCTCGCGACGAACGACTCGTTCATCGGCAGTGCGTCTTGCGTCAAGAGCACCACGACCGCGCCCGCGCTGGCCTCGATGCCCTTGTTGCGCGCGGCACCGTGGTTGAAGGTCGCCTGATCCTGGTCGACGATGAGCGCGCCGGCCGCCGCCGCCGCCTCGCGCGTCCCATCCCGCGATCCCGAGTCGATCACCACAAGCTGCAGCCCGCCGGCCACATCTTGGCGCGCCAGAATCTCGAGCACGCACAGAAAGCGCGCGCCGCCGTTCCACGTCGGGATCACGACCGAGACCGGCCGTGGCTCGCTGGTGATCGCGCTAGTCATGGTCCATGCGGAGTCGCACTCGCTTCTCCACATTCAGAGAACACAGGTACCGCATACCTGACGCCGGCTTGAACGGCCGAGGCAGCGGGCGGCGGGATGCGTGCGGCACGTGTCTGCACGCGAAGTGAAGCGGCGAGTGCGACTCCAACCTAGGCATCTTTTAAGAGGCGCTCGGCGAGGGCCGTTGCCTCGATCACGCACTGGTCGGAGTTGTGGTAGTTGTAGCGGCCAAAGCGGCCGAGCAGCTCGAGGCCCATTGCCTCGGCGCCGGCGATGGCTGCGGCCTTCTGCTCTTCGAAGCCGTGCTCGTAGACAATGTACGCCCAGCGCGTGTCGGTGCGGTCGGTGAACAGGATTTCGTCGCGCGTGACTAGCCCCGCGTGCACCATGCCGTCGATCACCTCGTCGGTCATGTTGGCACCGGGGTACGCGCCGCCACCTGGCGACGTGACCTCGCACAAGAACGACGTCTTGCCCGCGGGCGCGTTGGCCTTGGCGTAGTTCGACATGTACGTGATCCGGTTGGCGGGACCTTGATCGTGGTGGGGCAGGTAGACCCACGACAGCGGCGGATGCTCGGGGCGATCGAGCGCTAACAGCACACAGCTAATCTGGTTGTTTGGCAGCGCGCGCATCGCGTCCGCGGCGCCCGCCTCGAGGCCCTCAAGAATGTCCGGCACATAGTTCATCGGCACGGTGCTGACCACGCGGTCGAACTCTTCCCCGTTCACTTTCCACGTGTCGCCAACCTTGCGCAGATCGGTGACGGGCGTGTTCAGGCGGATGTTGGCGTCGAGGCTCTTCCACAGCCCGTCGGTGATGCCTTGGAAGCCGCCGGTCTTCGGGTAGTAGAAGATCGCCTGGTGCGTGTAGCCCTCGGTGCGGATGCCGATCGAGGCGCGCAGCACGTCGTCGATCGGCGCATCGGGCACGCGGCCCGCGACCCAGCCGCTGGTGATGTCCGCCAGATCGCGCTTCCAGATCTTCTCGTTGTACGGCCGCATGAAGTGGTCGCAGATCCCCGCGCCGAAGCGCCAGTCGATCCACGCCGCGAAGTCGGCCGGCGCCTCGCTCTGCGACTTGTCGCGCGCGTGCCAAGCCTTCACGTAACCCGACACGCACTCAAAGTTGGCCTTGTCCGGCAGGTCGCCCAGCCCGTTCTCGAACGGGTAGTGCACCCAGCGATCCTCGAAGCGGATCTTCGTGTTGCGCTCGGTGCGCTCGAAGGCGTCCGGACCGCCGGCCTCTTCGATCATCCATTCCATGACCGGCGTGTTCTTGCTAAACAGCACGTGCCCGCCCGTCTCGTCGTAGGTGAACCCGTCGACGGTTTTCGAGGCGCACAGCCCGCCCGCGCGGCCCGAGGCCTCAAACAGCACCACGCTGCTTGGGTCCAGGCCTCCCTGAATCAGCTTCTGAGCGAGGGCCATGCCGGACACACCGGCACCAAGGATTGCGGTTTTCACGTCGAGGGAGTGGGGGCAGGCTGGTCCAGTTGGAAGCTTCGAATGAAGTCTTTCCAGATGGGGAGGGGGGGATCGCCGGCGGTGCCGGGGGTCAGTTTCACGGCGCCCGATTCTAAGAGGCTCTCAGGGGCCGTGCTCTCGAAGAGTAGCTCGTAATAGGCCTTCGGGTCGGCACTGATGATCAAGTCGGGGGTCATCGGCGTGCCCTCGACGCCCTCGAACTTCGGCGTGCCGAGGCGCAGTTGCAGGCTCTTGGCTGCGCAGTCCAGCTGCACGATCCAACGCGGACCGTCAGGGACGAAGTGGCGACCAAGCAAGATCAAGACCCAGCGGAAGTTCAGGCTGTCGGTGGGCTCAGGCGCAGGACCGTGCTCTTTGCCCCAGGATGCCAAGGCACCGATAATGGGGCCCAGGGCCACGCCGGCTTCGGTCAGCGCGTACAGCGCCTTGCAGGTCTCGCCCGTGGGGGCAGGGCGCTTCTCGAGGATGCCCGCGGCCGTCAGGTCCTTCAGGCGCTTGGCCAAAAGGTTGGTCGTGAGCCCCGGCAGGCCCTCCAGAAGCGCGCTGTAGCCCATTGCCCCGGCCAGCAAATCACGGACGATCAAGAGCGTCCAGCGCTCGCCGACGAGGTCGAGGGCCTTCGATACGCTGCAGAATTGACGGTAGGAACGGGAACCCATGTGCTTGACGCAACCGCGGTTGCGCTCGAAGTGTAACGGCAGAAAGCGGGGCTAGGCTTGACAAGCTTAGCCCCGCAGGGAATCATTTGCGAACTATCGGGCTTTACTTTCCGATAGCTAGACCCTCCGCAACCCCAACCACGGCGCTCCATGTCTCTGCAAGTCCACCTGCTCCCGCCCTCCCCGAACAACACCAAAGTTATGGTCGCGCTTGCCTACATGGGCATCGATCACGAGGCGATCCTGGTGGATGGCGCCGCTCCCGATGGGCGCGATGCGCTGATCGAGGCGACCGGTCAAGGGCTCACCCCGGCGATCAACCACAACGGCATCAAGTTGTTCGACTCGTGCGCGATCCTGCGCTACCTCGACGCGAACTTTGACGGCCCGGCCTTGTTCACGACCGACCGCGACACGCACAAGGCGATCGAGATGTGGGAGAACTACCACCGCTTTGGCATCGGCCCGTTCCTCGGGCGCGCGTTTGGCCTGTTCTTCAGTGGGCAAGAGGACGCCGCCGAAGTCGCCGCGATCAACGCCGGCCTGCACGAGGCCACGAAGAAGATCGAAGATGCGCTCGCCGAGGACGGCGGCAAAGACTGGCTCGTCAGCGATCACATGACCGCCGCCGACATCACGATCGCCAGCTTCGTGGGCTTCGCTTGCTACACCGACGAGCAAGCCGCCATGACGCCTTTGTGGAAGTGGATGCAAGAGCGCTTCGACCTCGGCGAAGGCCGCGAGCGCACCCGCGCCCACACGCAGCGCGTACTCGCCTTTGTGCCCGACTTCGCAAGCCTCGCCAGCTGACCCCAAGCGCGCCATGCCCCAAGATCCAAACACCATTCCGTTCGCGGCCTTTGCCACGGTGTTGGCTCTCGTTCCCGTCGTCGCCTTGTGGTGGCTTTGGATCTTGCGGGGCATGGAAGCGCGTCGCCTGACGCGCTTCGCACTCGCGCTGCTCGCTTGGTGCGGCTTCGTCACCGCGTTTGGCTTCAGCCAGCCACTCGAGCACACGCGCTTCCTGCCGCTGCTTGCCGGCCCCCTTGTGATCCCGCCCGCCGCGGCCATCCTCTGGTTCGCCTTCCGTGGGCCGGCATCCGTCTTCCGCGCGCTGCCGCTAGCAAGCCTGACCCTGATGCAGGTCTTCCGCCTGCCGCTCGAGCTGTTCGGCCTGCACGGGCTGTACTTGGGCGGAGTCATGCCGCGCTTGATGACGTACGAGGGCGGCAACCTCGACATCTTGATCGGCCTCAGCGCACCGCTTGTCGCGACGCTGATTGCCACGAACGATCTCTCCATTCCGCGCCTCCGCCGCATCGTCATCGCGTGGAACATCGGCGGGTTGATGATGCTCGGCAATGTCGTTCTGCGCGGCGTGTTTTCGATTCCTTCCAGCGCGCAGCTGTGGGCCTTTGACACGCCAAACCTCGCGGTCACGACCTTCCCGTTCGCCTACATCCCCGGCCTGTTTGTGATGTCCGCGCTCGCGGGTGACGTCTTCTCGTTGCGCGCGCTCTTGCGCACGGCGCCCGCGCCTTCGCGCCTCGGCGAGCTGCGCGTCAGCGGTTGCGGATAAGCGTCGCGCGCTCGACGCCCTGCACCAAGTCGCCGGCGTCTTCCAACCAGCGCCGGCCGTCCTGCGTGTAACCGGCGGTCGGTTTCAAATCCGGTGCGAAAGCCCCGAAGTGCTCGTTGAAGGCCGCCATCGCGGTCTCTCTTGCGAACTTCGCCAGGCACGAGCCGAGCGCCGTGGCGAAGCAGTGATCTTCGCCCTTCTCGGTGAACGAGACCAGCATGCGCCAGCCCTCTTCGGGCGTCCCACGCCGCCCATCGAGGCGATAGGCCGACGTGCCGCGCCGCTCTTCGATCATGCGCACCGACGCATGCGGAAAGCGCTTGGCGAGCGTGCTGCCGTAGTGCGCACGGCCGCCTTGGCGGTCCACAACGACCTCGAGGCCTCGGTGGGCGAAGCGCGTCCATAGATCCGCGAGGGCGTCCAGCGTCAGGCCGACCGCGGTTGTGCCCTTGTTGTTTGTCTCTTCGTACGACAGGTTCAACTCGAGCGCAGGCACCAGCCGCAGACCCGCGCAGACCAGCTTGACCGGCGAGGCCTCGATTGTCCGCCGCAGGCGCTCGGACATCAGCTCGAGCCCACCGGCGTCGGCGTGGCGCGCCAGCTTCAAACCGGTGGCCGCCGGCGACGAGAGCCACGGCGCGCCCATGAACTTTGGCGCCGGACCAAGCGGCGCGATGGGCGGCGCGAACAGCTCGACGAACGTGGCCGGCGGAGCCGTGTTGGGAAGCAGCTGCGCCAGGAACGCAAGCGCCGTGCGCTCGAGCCGCGCGCGGCCGCGATCGTTGCGACTGAAGACCTTCTTCGAGTCCGCGACGACCAGATGCGCGGTCGGGCTCTTGCGCGGCGTCTCGCGCGCAACCAGCGGCGCCCATGCGCTCCACGCGTTCTCGCTCGGACGCTCGCGCTCGATCGCCGACCACCCGATTGCAAGCGGCCCCAAGAGCGGCCCAAGGCCCGCCTCGTCGATGCCTCCGAGAACCGGGAACGTCTCGCTCATGCCGGGTTGTTACCGGGCACGTCTTCCTTGCGATTGCGCAGCTTGAACAGGAGCAAGAGCGCGATGCTGCCCGCGATGATCGAGATCATTTGGCTGGTCGAGATCGTGTCGCCAAACCACATGCCGCGAATCTTGTCGCCGCGGAAAGCCTCGATCGTGAAGCGCGTGATCGCGTACAGCACGACCAGGATCAGGCTCGTCTGTCCCATGTACTTGCGGCGCCGCAATAGGAACACGCCGATCACGGCAAGGATCAGTGCGTTGACCGACATCCACGGTTGCGTTGCCCACAGCGTTTCGCCGGCGAGGTCGTGGGGGAACAGGCTTTGCGGATGCGCTCGGAGCCACTCGAGATCCGGCACTTTGATCGTCAGCGGGAACGGCAAGCTCTCCTTGCCGGCTGGCACGACGCGGCCGAAGTCGTCGCCCACCAAGAGGCAGCCGATGCGCCCGATGGCCTGGCCGATGAAGCCCGCGGTCAGGCCGGTGTCGACCGCGTTGAGCGGGTTCAGCCCGTGCTTCTTCGCCGAGCGCATGCCCAAGAAGATCGCGCCTAAGAAGCCGCCGTACATCACGAGCCCGCCTTGCCAGACCGCGATGATCGACACGGGGTCGTGCACGTATTGATAGCCGGCAGAGCCGACATCGCCGCTGGACCAGTAGCGCAGGAGCTCCACAATCACGTAGAACAAGCGCCCGCCCAAGACGACGCCAAACAGGACGGCGACGGTGACTGCGGAGACGCGCTCGGGGTCTCCGGCGGGGTCTTCGCCGTGTCGCGCGATCAGTCGGCCCCAGAAATGAGCGCCCACCAAGAAGCCAATGGCCAACATGACGCCGAAGGAGCGGACTTGGAAGTCAAAACCCGGCACGGTGAAGAGGACTGGATGCATAGCCGCACAGGATAGAGAGGCAAGCGGGCCAAACGGGGCCCAAGAGCGCTAGAATCTCTGGCTTCCCCCCAATCTCAGCATGACTCTCTAATGTCTCCTCAAGGCCAAAACCCCGGCGGGCGCACTCAGCCCCAAGCGCCGCGCACGAAAATCTTCATCGAAGGTCGCTACAAGAAGCTCGTTCGCGACCTTCCGCAGACGGTCTTCTTTTGCCCCGAGTGCAAGGGCCATCCGCGTCGCCGCAAGAACTGCGAGAAGTGCGAGGGCTTTGGCAAGCTGACGCGCGACTCGGTGCAGGAGCTGATCGCGTGGGTGATCGGGAAGGCTTTTGGCACGCGCAAGAACAAGTTTCACGGCGCCGGCCGCGAGGACATCGACGTGCGCATGCTGGGCGACGGCCGGCCGTTTGTGCTCGAGCTTCTGAACCCGAAGCAGTTCGGGCTGGATCTCGCCGAGCTCGAGACCGAGGTCAACCGCCGCAACGAAGGGCGCATCGAGCTCTTGGGTCTGCACTACTCCGAGAAGCCGCGCGTGGTCATCCTTAAGGAGTCCAAGCACGCGAAGGAGTACGGCGCCCTCATCGGCGTCGAGGGCGACACCGCCGCAGCGAAGGCCGCGCTCGAGACTCACATCGGCCAGCGCATCACCGTCAAGCAACGCACACCCGAGCGCGTGGCGCACCGCCGCGCCGACCTCTTCCGCGAGCGCTGGATCGAGTTGACCTCGGTGGAAGAAGCGGACGAAGGCCAGCTGCGCGTCACCCTCCGCACCGAGCACGGCACCTACGTGAAAGAGGCCATCTCCGGCGAGGACGAGCGCACGCTCCCGAACCTCACCGAGTGGGCCGGCACCGCGTGCCGCTGCATCGAACTCGACGTGCTCGCGATCCTCGACGCCGAGGGCGAGACCGTCGAAGAAGAGCCCGTCTTCCGCGCCCCGTTCGGAACCGGCGTCGAGTAGGCGGAGGGAGAGGAGGACCTTGGCCCGATTCGTGGCACGGAGCCCTATCGCTGGTGGGGATTCGAGCTAGAATCGAGCGGAGCTGTGCGAAGCCTCGCGCGCCCCACATATCCTCACTCGAACCAAAGGAGGAGTCTTGTGAAGAACCTTGCCCGCTCGTTTTTCGTTGCCGGCTTGACCGGCGCAGTGCTCGCGATTGGGTCCGCTTCGCCCGCGCCGGCCCAGGTTCAGTTCGTGGCTGGCGACCTGTACCTCTACGGCCCGGGCTATTCGGGCGGTGCCTCTGGCACTGGAGAGATTGTTCGGATTGACCCGAGCTCGGGCGCCACAAACATTCTGCTGGCCCTAGCGACGACCAACACTCGGGCCGACCAGATGGCCTATGACCCCTGGCGCGATCGGCTGATCTTCTTCGGGGGGCTCGTGCCGAACCACAACGAGGTCTACCTGGTCGACGTGGCTGGGAACCTGACCAGCCTTGGTTTCCCGATGGTCGCGGGCCCAAGCTTGGGCGGCTTTGCGCCTCGTGGAGATGGGCTGATCTACTTCCATGGCGTGAACGATCCGACGCGCATCTCCTACTTCGATGCGGCGAACGCGGTCCAGACGTTGATGGACGCCAGTGGCACGGTGCCTTTCACGTCCACGACATACCTTGCAAACATCCGGCACATGGCGTATCACGAGCCGACCAACTCGCTGGTACTGGCCTCGTCCAGCAACGTCGGGAACTGCGCGGGGGGAGTCACCGACGCGATGAACTTGCGGCGCCTCGACCTGTCGCCCGACGGCGCACGCGTTCTGGCGGAGACCTGCTTTCAGTACGACCTGAAACCCGGCGTCTTTGGCGAGGTGCCCGTGGGCCTCGGCGCAGGTCCCGACGGCGACCTGCTTCTGACACTCGACGACAACAGCAACAGTACGCTGTCAAGGATGGTGCGCGTTGCTGTTGCGGCCGCGAGCGCAACCCCGTTCGCCGCGAATGGCCATCCGTTCGCTGCCACAATCGCCGCCGGTTGCTACAGCCAGGACTTGGCCCGGGCGGTGATCCTCGACCATGGCAACGGCGTCCTGCGAGCTTTCTGGGCTGGCGAGGTCGGGGCCGGGACGATCATCGGGCTTGTGGGATCGACGGCCCAAGAGGCGACCCTGATCGAGATCGGTCTCGGCGCCCCGCACTTTGGCATGACGGCCAGCCCGAGTCAGCTCTCGATCAGCACCGGGGGCACTCAGACCTGGACCATGGACTTCGGCGTCGCGCGAGCCGGCTTGCCGTACCTCGTGCTCGGCTCCGTCACGGGCTGGATACCGGGGTTCTTGGTGAATGGCGTCGCGATTCCACTCGTCCCTGACCCCTATCTAGACTTCACCCTTCTGTACCCGAACACGCCCACGCTGCCCGGCAGCTTCGGCCTCCTGGACGGTCTCGGTCGGGCCAACGCTACGCTGGTGATCCCTCCGCTCGGGCCGGCCCTGCTCGGCTTGGTCGCCTATCACTGCACGGTGGCGTTCACCACAACGGGGGTCGTGCAGATCGCCAGCAATCCGGTCCCGGTGACGCTGGTGCCTTAGTGGTTTGGTGGACGGTGGTGTCCAGCCACTGGACTTCGGCTCCGCATCGTAGCTCTGGCGAACGGATAGTCGTGTGGGGTTCGCGTTCCTTCGCGCCCCCACACAACGCGGAGTCCTCTGAAGCTGCTCGTCGCGCCTAGCCTTCGTTCATACCGTGCCGGACACTTCTCCGCCGGTAGCCAGCGCAGAAGTGTACGGCACGGTATGAACGGGGCTGCGGCTATCGCGAAAGCGTGAGGAACGCGTAACCAGCGAACAGGACGTAGCTTGCTGCGAGGCAAAGTGGGGCGGCGTGGATCCGCCGCAGGTGGCGGCGACGGGCGAGGCTCGCTCCCGCGAAGAGGATGACGAGGATCGCGAACGTGAATATGCCCAGGCCGTGCAGCAGCACGCCCACCCTAGCCGGCGGGCCAGAACTGGCGTCGAGCGCGCCTTGTGCAAAGAGCTCGAACAGCCAGCCGGCCAGGCCTGCCGCGCCGGCGACCCAGACGAGGACGGCTGTCCGCCACCGAGCCATCGCTGCGGTTTGGTGTTCGGCGCCGCCGGCGTTTTCTGCGCACTTCGGCTCGTGATTCGAGTGCCTGTGGGCCTCGATGGGGAGTGCGTCAGTCATCGCTCTTCGTGGCGGGCTCGTCTTCCGGTAGGACCTTGATGTGGTACCCATCGGGCAAGGGGAAGGCCGGTGAGAGGATGCTGAACCCGCGGCCGCCCTCGGGGTAGACGGGGAGCAAGACACGGGTCTTGCGGAGGGACTCCGGACGCGTGGAGTCATAGTAGGTAGCAACGCGTGGGATCGTGACCTCGAGGATCAGGCTCTCGCCCGGTTCCAGCACGAGACTCTCGGTGGGACTGCAAAGCGAGCAGATGTAGGGGAGCAAGCGGCAGATTTCACCTCGATCGGTGACCAGGACGCGGGGGAGATGCAGGTCCCCGAGTGTGGGGCGACTGATCTTGAAGGTCGTCGAGGTCGGGTTTTCGATCAGGAGCTGATCGAAGATCTCGAGCTGGTCTTCGGCGCCGAAGAACGGCCGCTTTCGGACGGAGCCAAGGTGTGTGATCGTGGGCACTTTTGGGAGCGGGTCGATCAAGGTCTGCACGGTGGTCGTGTGCAGCAGATTCGACTGGAAGGTCGCGAGGAGCAGTGGCGTCGCGGCGCAGGTGAGAGGCACGGGTGTGTGGAGGCCTGGGAGCCCGACCGGTGTTGGGCAGGCGAACGTCTGGACGGGCTTCGAGCTCGTGAGGATCGGGCGGATGTGTGTGACGTCGAGGCTCTTGTTGAGCTCGAGTCGGTACAGGGTTCGGTTCGATCCGACAAGCAAGTCGGGGATGCCGTCGCCGGTCAGGTCGCCGGCTGCGCCGAGGGCCGTCCCGAACGGCTCGCGGGCGCCGATGACTCCGGCCACATCCGGTGAGGCGTCTGAGATCAGGATTGCCATCCGGATCTGGCCTCTCGGATTGAGCAGGGCGAGCCAGACGCCGCCGGGGTCGCTGAAGCCGCTCGCGCCGCGCGGCGCGCCGATCGCGAGGTCGCAGATGCGGTCGCCGTCGAGGTCGCCGAGGGCCACGATGGTGGTCGGGTCGCCGGGAAAGTCGGGCAGACCCTCCTTCGGGCCCAGCGGACGGGCCCAGCGGACTTCGCCGTGGGTGTCGAGGGAGACGACCAGCATCGGGATCGTGGCACCCTTGCGCAGGGGCGTGGCGGTGGTGCTGCTGATCAGGAGCTCGGGCAAGAGGTCGCCATCGAGGTCGCCGAGCGTGACGACTTGCGTGCCAAAGTTGGCATGTGCGGACGCGTCGCCGGCCTCTTCGAGCAGCTTCCTTACGGCGCCCGAGGAGATCACGGGATGGCTCGACTTGATGCTGCCGTCGGGCTCAAGAAGCAGCACCCAGACCTCACCCGAGCGCTTGGCGAGGGCGCTCGCACCGGGCGTGGAGACCGCGAGGTCACAGGCTCCGTTGCCGTCGAGGTCGCCGAGGGGCGCGACGGCGGCGCCGAAGCGCAGGTGCTCAAGTGAGGGGCTCTCCTGTGCTGCTTCGCCATCCGGCTGAGCTGTTGGGCTGGGGACTTGGGCACCTAACACCGCTTCGTAGGTGAGTTCGGTGTGCGCTCTTGGCGTCCCGTCTTCACCTTGGAAGAGAAGCCAGAGCGCGCCTTGATTCAAGGTCTGCGAAGAGTCGTGGGGTGCGCCGATCGCGAAGTCGGCGCGGCCGTCGCCGTCGACGTCGCCAACATACGCCGCGGCTTGGCCGAAGCCGATATCGCCGCGATCTGTCGCGGGGATGGAGAGTGGGGCGTCGGGTCCGTTGCGCAGCGATTCGCCGAGGTCCTGCGCGTCGAGTCTGGGCAAGCTCTCGAGCCGCCGCTCGGGGGCGACGACGGGTCGCGGCCACTCGGCCGACGAGACCGCCTGATACCACAGGAAGTGAGCGGTCTTCGACGTGGCGGCATACGTGTCGGTTGCCTTGGCACTCTGGCGATCGTGAACATCTCCGAGGTAGGCCCGTTGACCACGTGAACCGTGTCGATCGGCCTTCCAGGCAAAGACTTGGCGGAAGCCAGAAACCGCAGCCGCGAACTCGTCGAGCGGAATCCGCGGGCCCGAGCTCGCAACCGGGCCATAATCGCCTTCGAACTCGAAGTCCTCGCTGGCATAACCGTGAACCGCGTAGCCACGCGCGATGACGTCGCCGCCGTCGAGGAAGAGCTCGCCCTCGTCCCCGGCTCCGACGATCTTGAGCGGCGCGCCTGGGGCTGTCCCTCGCGTCGCGAAGACCACCATGCTCTGGCCGACCGCATACTTCGCGAAGCGCCCGGCGCAGGTCCAGTCCTGGAAGCGGCGAATCGTGACGTCATCGCCGCCCTCACCCACGATCCAGCGATCGACCGCAAGCTGGTAGGTCGAATCGTCGAGCCCCACGATCGTGCCGCTAACAACAACGTCGGCAGTGGCGACAAGCTCGTACAACTCGTAGCGAACGAACTCGAACCGCGGCGCCGCAAGCGAGGCGCCAAGCAGCCCCAAAAGCGAGACCCAAAACCAGCGAAGTGCGAGTGAACCCATGGTTTCACTCTAGCACCGTTCATACCGTGCCGGACACATCTCCGCCGGTCCCCGTTCATACTGTGCCGGACACTTCTGCGTCG
>Ga0316206_1002466_pt1 | contig 12381 bp, 15 predicted proteins | sample 6monthpyrite_MG_FD_204942 | JGI IMG/M metagenome (GOLD analysis project Ga0316206, IMG submission 204942) | Microbial mat bacterial communities from mineral coupon in-situ incubated in ocean water Damariscotta River, Maine, United States -... | ecosystem: Environmental > Aquatic > Marine >...
CACAACAGGAGGTTGTGCTGGGCATGCGTAAAGTGCAGAGAGGACAGGAGTCCGAACGCCCGTGAAGATAATAAAGTACAAAACACGCCGATGTGGTGAAATTGGTAGACACGCTACCTTGAGGGGGTAGTGAGCTTTGCTCGTGCTGGTTCGACTCCAGTCATCGGCACCATCTTTAAATTCAGTGGCATCCACTGAGGTCCAAAAAACTAACGTAACTAGTTAATTATACACACCTTTTTAGTTCTGGTGTGTGCGTTAGTGTTCATTGACATCCAGAATTCTTATTGGTATATATGTTGGTACATCAATGTGAATTTGGATGATACCAACAAATGTCAGTAGATATTCTGCCCGGAAAGCTTACAGCCGTTAAGGTGAAGCAGGCAAAACCCAAAGAAAAGACATACAAGCTATCAGATGGAAAAGGCTTGAATCTAGAGGTTCGCTCGAATGGTTCTAAGTATTGGCGTTTGTATTATCGGCACCAAGATAAACAAAAAACACTAGCACTTGGTGTTTATCCTGTTGTTACCCTCTCAGAAGCAAGAAAACAGGCTTTGGAAGCGAAAAGAGTTCTTTATAATGGTATTGATCCAAATATCTACAAAAGGCAGGTAAAAGCCTTAAGTAGAAAGAATACATTTAAGCTTATATCTGAAGAATGGCATAAAAAGGAATCAGGTCATTGGAGTAAAAGTCATACTGAAAGGGTTATGCACAGCATCAATGTTGATGCTTTTCCATATCTGGGCGATATGTCGATAAGTGATATAAAAACTAAAGATGTTTTATATGTCGTCAGAAAAATAGAAGAAAGGGGGGCGCTTGATGTTGCAAACAGGGTTAAACAGCGCATCGGCTCAATTTTTAGATATGCAATACAGGTAGGGTATGTCGAATCTAATCCTGTAGATGCTCTCAGAAATGTAATTCATACACGTAAAATTCAACATAGAAAATCTCTCAAGTTAGACGAGTTACCAGCTTTTCTTAATGCGCTTGATGATTATCAGGGGTATTTACTAACTCGATATGCACTGCAAATTATAACTAATACATTTGTCAGACCCGGTGAATTACGTTCAGCCGAATGGAAAGATATTGATTTAGAGAACTCAATATGGCGTATACCTGCTGAAAAAATGAAGATGAATGAAGAGCATATCGTCCCCTTGTCGAAACAGGTTATAGAATTATTTGGGCTGGTTGGTGAATTGACAGGAAAGTACGACCTTGTATTCCCCGGTACTCGTGATTACAGAAAAACCATGAGTGAAAATACATTAACCTACGCCATTAGAAAGCGGCTTGGTTTTGATGCAACTGCACATGGCTTCAGAACAACTGCTAGTACGATATTAAATGAGACGGGCTATAGAGTAGACGTGATTGAAAGGCAATTGGCTCACGGGGACAGAAATAAAGTTAGAGCGGCTTACAATCGCTCTCAGTACCTTGCTGAGCGTACAGAAATGATGCAATGGTATAGCGATTATCTGGATGGTGTAAAAGCGGGTGCTAGTATCGTGTCGATTAATCGTGCGGCTAAATAGGGTGGGCGATATGGGAAAAGACACTATCCAAGAGGCAAGGGTTTTGCGTGATAAGAGAACACCGGAGACAGCTGCTGAAGAAGTATTTCAAAGCATGCAAGAGATATATGTTCGCTCTTCCCTCAAAGTAAAAAATTTAAATCATGATGCAACGGATAAACAGAAAGAAAATTTGAGTGAGAAAATTAAAGAGGCGATAAAAATTTTTCATCAAATGTTATCTGAAATGTACTCCAATCAGGAAAATAGTGGTGATCAGCTAGAGGAGAAGCTACAAATAGATGAAGAAAAAATAAATATTGGTAGCAATATTGATAAGCACATTGAAATTACATTGGCTTATGCAATTGATGGATTAAGAGCATATGAAGCAGACGATATTAATCTAGCTTGGAGTTATGTAGTCGATGCAAACTTTTGGGCTGGACAGGTTATTGGGGCTTCAATTTTTAAATACGAAAAAATGTCTAATGCTACTGATAAACGTCATGAAAAAAACAGGCGATTAGAGAAAGAAATTAAACAATGGTACAAAGATGAAGGGCATAAGTTTGGAAGTAAAGATGCTGCTGCTGAGCAAGCTAAAAATATATTTGAACTTGAATTTAGTACGATAAGGAGACATCTAAGAAATTTGTAATACCTAGCCTCTATACGTAAAACCTAGCATGTCCGCGTAGGCTATATTCTAAAGTCTCATTAACGCTCATATGATACTTCTTGTTACCAATCACAACAGGAAGTAATTTTAATGTCCTATTCAAATCCAAAAGCAGAATACAAAATACTCAGATTGCCCGAAGTTAAATTTGAGACAGGATTGTCTCGCTCGGCTCTTTATCAGCGAATTTCAGAAGGTACCTTTCCTAAGCAAATAAATCTTGGTGGTCGCGCAGTAGGGTGGCTTGCAAGTGATGTCGAAAACTGGATTAAGCAATGTGTGGCTGAGTCTGTAGCGGGTTAGTATGAGTCTACCTTACAAAATGCTGCTAAATATATGTTTCACCATGGATGGTGATCAGTAGTCGTGAAAATTAATCCATTATCCGCGCATTTAAAAAAGTCACGGAAGAGTGATTTGAAACGATGTAGAGCAGTTAATAGTTTCAAGCCGATACCTGTGATCCATTTTAAAAATATTTGCAAACTGGGTAGGTGTAAATATAGAGCCATTGTTGTTTCAACTATCATGAGTTTGTTGTGGGACGGGTGGAAGCCTAAGAAAGGATCAAAACGGAGTCAAAACAATAAAGTGATGTTGACGCGAAGAATGTTGTATCAGGATTTTGGTATAGCTGAATCGACAGCAGGACAAGCAATTAGTGATTTAGTCAGGCATCAAATTGTTGTTGTTGCTACAAAATCTGTATTCTCAGGTATACAAGGTAAAAATTTAGGCACCTCATATCGGCTACCATGGATGGAAGATAAAAAGGGCAAAAATCTATATATTTATTGGGGATTACTTGTGTCTACAGTTTTTTTAGAGCTTACGGTGACATTACAAGCTGTTATTATTTTACTGCACTGTTTGCATTCCAGACGTACGAATCGTTTAACAATACAACCATATGCATTATCTGAATATGGTATTCATCGTAACAGACTGTCAGAGTATATTGACCAGTTGAGATGTGCGGGTTTATTGGAGTATGTTGAAAATCATGATTATAAGTTCTCATGGTTTGATAAAAATGGATATCCGAATTTTAGTCGATTAAGAATTAAAAATGATACACCTAACTAATACCGGCCCTGCACCTAGCTTATACCATGGGAAATGGTAATTATTATTTGATAATGCACTTAACTCATACCATGTTAATGGCTTGGACATGCACCTAACTAATGCCACTACGTATATACCACTATGTAAGCTAATAGTTATTAAAAAGTTGTGAATACGAGACAATCTAAAATTATTAATACTGAAAATAAATTATTAAGGAATCGCAATAATGTCAGCACCTAAAGGGAATCGATTTTGGATGGTACGAAGCAGTAATGGTCGTAATCCAATATTTGATGATTCTGAAAAATTATGGGAATCATGTATAGAGTATTTTGATTGGGTTGAAGACAATCCTTTGCATGAAGAGAAAACAGCACAGTTTCAAGGTGAGTTTATAAAAACAAGTATAAATAAAATGAGGGCAATGACGATTGCGGGGCTTTGTGTTTTTCTTGATATAGACACAACTACATGGGAGAACTATAGGGAAAAAGAAGATTTTTTCCGTGTCACTAATAAGGTAGATGAAATTATAAGAACACAGAAATTCACAGGTGCAGCGGCTAATTTGTTAAATGCTAATATAATTGCTCGCGAATTGGGTTTGACGGATAAAAGGGACATTGGTGGGCATGCAGGGAGGTTATTAGAGGATGTTAATATAGAAATATCTGATGAAGATGCTTTAAAAGTGTATATGGATATGATTAGTAAACCCTAATTATTTATCATGTTTAGGCTTGATAGGTGATATGTCCTGATAGTAGTGCTTTATTGACATCTTTACATGTATTAGGCTTAATGTAGTTTGGCTATTGCCCATAGCTATGCTAATTAAACTGGGTTAAAAATAATTAAAATTTCAAGATGTAAGCTTATAAATATTGTTTTGAAATGTTTATTCCTCTAATGATAAAATTGAAAATGTCAGATGAGGGTGTTCATTATTGATGGTTTTGAGCTGATAACGCTGAGATAGGGATGATAGTAATTATGGAGTCTATATGGAAAGTGGCCTTTAAAGTAACAGGTGCAGTAGGTGTTGTTGGATATCTTTTTAGTTCCTTGATCAAGGAGTTGTTTCGGCAAGAAATTATTGAGCTTTTTGGTGATGAAAGGATGTTTTATATTGCCGTATTACTTGTTTGTATTTTCGGAATAGCAATTATTGTCGCTATTTTACAAAGAAACGCAGTGAGAGGAGGGTCGCCAAAAGTGGTTTATAAGGGGCGTTCTAGGCATAATGGAGATAACAGGTTTTAAAAATGTCTAAGGAAGTTAGTTATAGTGGCAATGCTAGTCATAATGGACTTAATATTTTCGGTGATTATTACGAATCTGAATATACATCTTTAGAAAAGGTGATTCAGAAAATAATTGTTGCAGCTAAAGAAAATCAAGAGCTTGTAGATGTTATTGAAGATTTAACTGAGTATATTACTGCTCACCCATACAGGGAAATTATTGGGCTAGAGAATAAATTAAAAAATGGTGACAGGCTCGACTTGCTCGGTAATGCAAGATTTTTCAAGAATAAGTTTTCAAAAAGAGTGGCTAAGGCGCAAATGTCATTAATAGAGCAAAAAGTATATGTACAGATTCTTTCACATATACATATCAGCTTTAATCAGTTTGTGCGACCAAGAATTCTTGAAAAGGCTCCCGCATCGGAAATTGACAAATTAGTATTTATTCATATTGTTGAGCCTGCGCATAAGGCAATTGTAGATTTTGATAACGCTATAACTAAAGAATTTATCTTAGGGATGTTATATTTTCTAACTGGTAAGTGTCATCTTGTTTGGGATGAAACATGCTGATTTATCACCCGGTCCATGATGTTAATCACTGCGTGTATCGAATATTGTTAATTCTTGAGAGCTCGCAGCATAAAGAAATTGATTTAGAATTATTCAGGCATATTGATTTTTATCTTTTGTTTCCGCATCTAATCAAAGAAATTAAACCTTTTCCTATAGAATTGAGAAGCTTTAAAAAAATCGTAACTATCATACCTGAGCCATATGAGCTTATTAACAATGTTAAGCGTACTATGTATGAGCTTGAAGCTATTCAAACTACAGCAATACAAAACTTGATGGCGAAAAATATAATTGAAATTGACTCTTACAAAAATAAAAATTTAAAACGTACTGAAGAGCAACTACCTGAAGCAATTTATGAAAAAATTATGAATGATGGTGTTGTAAATGAAGAGTGGTTTCGAATGCTCGTTAATGAATTACCTACGGTTAACTTTCTCGGAAAAAAAGGACTTAAGGCAAGGAGTGGTCTGATGGAATTTAGGTATGATGTGGAGCCTGTATGAGTAAATCTACATTAATATTAAGCAGGTTAGTTGTTTTGCGCGGTTCGACTCATGTTTATGATCAACCTTTCCATAAAGGAGTAAATATAATAAGGGGATGGAATTCTACTGGGAAGTCTACGATTGTTGACTTTATAGTTTACGGTCTTGGTTACGAGCTTACATCTTGGACTGAATATCAATTGCTGTGTGACTCAGTTGTTATGGAAGTGCTTATTAATAATATTCCGCTATGTTTAAAAAGGGATATATCTGAGACAGGTCAATCCCCTATGCGTATATTTGAAGGGGATTTTGAGGCTTCTGTAAAAGATAGTATTAATTGGACGAAGTATTCGAGTCGTAGATCGAGCGAGAGGCATAGTTACTCACAACAATTGTTTGAAATACTTGGGCTTCCGCAACATAAGAATAATGATGAAGCTAATCTTACTATGCATCAGATTCTTAGGTTGTTATATGTTGATCAATTAACTTCGACTAGTAAGTTGCTAAAATCAGATGAGCTGTATGATAATGTAACAATTCGTCGTGCAATAGGTGAGTACTTATTAGGAATTGATGATCTAGAGTCTCATAACTTGAGGCAAGATTTAATCCTTGCAAATAAAAATTTCGAGGCAGTTAATGGTGAGTTGAAAGCCATTTATAAAATGTTTGGTAATGATGCGTCGTCTATTAACAGGCAGTCTCTATACAATGAAATTAGTGATATTAATAAAAATATTGAGTCACTTATTAAGAATAGAAATGAAATACAAGCTAGTAGTCATGAACCACTGGATGAGAAGGTTGAGAAAAAAACAACAGAGCTACTTCATAATATTAATCGATTAACTGCTGAGGTAGAAAAATTAAACCAGCTAAGACGTGATACAAATATCGAGTTAATTGATACTAAGCATTTCCTGGAAAGTTTAAAGTTTAGATTGGAATCTTTGATTGAATCAAAGCTAGTTAATAATAGCTTGGGAAGTATGTCTTTTAAGTACTGTCCTTCATGTCTTAGTGAGATAAGTGTGAATGAAGATGAGCACTCTTGTAATCTTTGTAAGGCAACAATCAAAGACAAAGAGAGAGATTTTGCATATATTCAGATGATGAATGAGATCAACTTCCAAATTAAAGAAAGTAGTGTTCTTGTTGGTGAGTTTCAAAGTACAGTTGATGAGTGTAATTCTAAATTACCAGCATATAAGCGACTGATATTAGTCTCAAAGGAAGAATATAATGACCTAGTTACTTTTACCGATAACAGAGGGGCGCTAATTGCTGAGGTTTCTACTGAGATAGGGTATCAAAAGAGTATGATTTCTAATCTTGAAGACAAAACAGAACTTGTTGATAAGGTGGAGAAGCTTCAGAAGATAAAAGTAGATGCTCAGGGGGTTATTACTGAAGTTGAAGATAAGCTTGAAGCTATTAAAATTAGAAATAAAACACGTTTTGAAAAAGTATATGGCGCTATAGAAGAAATAGTTAGAAAACTTTTAATTAATGATGGAGGTGAGAAATCATTTTTAGAGCCAGAAGATGTTTTTTTTGATTTTGCAAAAGATAGAATGGCAGTTAATGGTAGGGGCAAGTTTTCAGCTAGCTCAATGGTTGTACTAAAAAATAGCATACGTTTTTCATTCTTTCTACAAGCTTTAAGTGATGAAAATAGTCGAATACCTAATTTTCTGATAATGGACAACATTGAGGATAAAGGAATGGTTGTAAAAAGGAGTCAAAAGTTCCAACATCTAATCATAGAGGCTTGTAGTGAAATAAAGAGTGATTATCAATTGATTTTCACAACATCAATGATAGCTGATGATTTGGATAATACGCCATACTGTGTTGGGCCATATTATCCAGAAGGGTCTTATACCTTGGATTTGAAGTAAAATAGTTAAGAATAGTTTGTGATTTTAATGTAGTTCAAATTGTAATTTGGCATTGCGTAGTAATTCATAATACTCTTTTTTAAATGAGTCACAGGGTGGTGTTTTGAATAAGCTTTCAAAAGGGCTGACATGATATGCATCTAAGTATCTTTTTCTATCGTTATAAGACATGCGTCCATATTTCAAAATGATTTTATCGATATCGATCTCACTGACTGTGTTGGCCGCTACACGGTTAAAGTCATTTGGGAAAAAATCAAAATTTAAAGATTCTTTTTTGCACTTTCCATGTCTGATAGATGCGGCTTTGGAGGCAAGTTGATTCTTAAAGTGGTTTTTATCAAAATTTATTCTGTAATTATGATTATTGATGTAAAACTTAGGTTTTGTAATGTTGTTTGTTACGCTCTGGCACATACTGTACTTAATGCTTGCATTAAGATGTATATTGTTCATTCTTTGGTTCATTAAGTCTGCCCCTGATTTAATGTCAGTTCCATTTTTCCAACTCCAATCAAATGATGTTTTGACGGATTTTGCATATGCTTTGGCTTTTTCGGCAATTTCTATAGCTTCTAATTTTGCTTCATATGTATCTATTGGGTTAGCAAGTTGTATCGCACTGGCTATATTTGCACTGTCTATTGTGTATTTTGAGCACTCATTAATTTGACCTACAGTATTTAGATACCTTGTAATTGATGTTTTGGCGTTGTTTAAGGTCGTACCTATGTTTATTTGTTCTATTTCTGCCCTATGTGAAGTCATGTAGTCGTTTAGTTTGTTGTCATAATCAAATTTTGGTGTGTTTAATTGATGATTGATGCTGTCTTTGGTTAAGGTTGGATTTGAGCTGCATGACGTGATAGTGATATACAAAAGTATAATTATTAATTTATTGGTCATTGAGTCCGTCCATAAGGCCGCTGCGTAAGGCTATTGTCTGTAAACCAGCTAGTTAAGTAGGTGTACTATAGTAGCAATAAGCGCGTAGTTAACCAAAAATTAATGTTGGTATAATTGTTGGTTGTTGTCTTATTTGATTTAAATTAATGCTAGTAAATACAAGTGCTTATGATTAAGGTTCGACTCCAGTCATCGCACCATATATTAACCACAGATGAATAAATGTACTGCAAGTTTTTCATCTGTGGTCAGGTTTTGTTTGAATCTAAGCTCGACTTATATGCTTTATCTCTTTTTCCCGCTCAAAAAATTATAAAATAATAATATTCTAAAAATATTATATTTTTTCCTGTTCAAAATTCAGTGTTTTAAATCAATAAATATTACTAATAAACCGGACTTATAGTGTGATACACATAATATGTGATGACATGAGCATATTTATTGACTAAAGTCAGTGCTGCAAATAATAACAAGAGCTTTACTTCGTCTTTATTGACTGTGAGAAAACTATAAAATGCTCGAAAATTATATACCCGTTTTAATTTTTATTTCTGTTGGTTTATTCGTTGGTGTCGCTATGATCGCGCTGGGCGGATTTATTCTTGCACCTAGCAAACCTAATGAAGTGAAAAACTCCCCGTATGAATGCGGCTTCTCTGCATTTGAAGATGCGCGTTTGAAATTTGATGTACGTTTTTATCTAGTTGCAATCCTCTTTATTATTTTTGATTTAGAAATCGCCTTTCTATTCCCCTGGGCTATTGTGCTTGAGGATATTGGACTGTTCGGCATAGTTGCTATGGGATTATTTCTTGGAATATTGGTAATCGGTTTTATATATGAGTGGAAAAAAGGGGCGCTAGAATGGGAATAGAAGGCATTCTGGACAAAGGTTTTGTGACGACATCAGTTGATAGTGTTGTTAACTGGGCACGTACTGGCTCCATGTGGCCAATGACTTTTGGTTTAGCCTGTTGTGCAGTTGAAATGATGCAGGCAGGTGCATCTCGTTACGATCTTGATCGATTCGGAATTATTTTTCGTGGCTCTCCTCGACAGTCTGATGTGATGATTGTTGCGGGCACCTTAACCAATAAAATGGCTCCAGCGCTGCGTAAAGTTTATGACCAGATGCCTGAACCTCGCTGGGTTATCTCAATGGGTTCATGTGCTAATGGTGGCGGATATTATCATTACTCTTATTCAGTAGTCAGGGGGTGCGACAGAATTGTTCCGGTAGATATTTATGTGCCTGGTTGTCCTCCAACAGCCGAAGCATTGATATATGGAATTATACAACTGCAAAATAAAATCAAACGCACTTGCACTATTGCTCGGCAGGCTTAATGAATATGACGGCAATTGAAAAACTATCAGAACAGCTGGATCAGGTTTTTGCTTCCAAATTACAAAGCAAAAAACTAGAGCTGGGTGAGATTACTATTGAAGTAGCCGCAGATGATTATTTAACTGTTTGTAAAAAATTACATGATGATGAATCTTTTGCTTTTGAAATTCTAATTGATTTATGCGGTATAGATTATTCCGCGTATGGTCAGGATGAGTGGAAAACTGATGCGTCTGCAAATGGTTTTAGTCGTGGTGTTGATAATGCGCAACATGGGCGCTTGAAATTTGGTGACGAATTACCTGAAAATGAAAATAACGGAAAACGTTTTGCCGTTATCGTGCATTTATTATCTATCAAAAACAATCAACGAATACGCGTTCGCGTATTTGCCGAAGATGATGTTTATCCGGTTGTTAAATCAGTGATTGATATCTGGAATGGTGTTAACTGGTTTGAACGTGAAGCGTTTGACTTATATGGTATTCATTTTGATGGACACCCTGATTTACGACGCATCCTGACTGATTACGGTTTTGTAGGGCACCCCTTTAGAAAAGATTTTCCTTTGTCGGGTAACGTTGAAATGCGTTATGACGAAGAACAAAAGCGTGTTGTATATGAGCCTGTAAGTATTGAGCCTCGTGTGCTTGTTCCGCGTGTCATTAGAGAAAATAATAAACGTCATAACCCGTCTGACAATGAACTGGAAAGTGAAGATTAAACATGCCTGAAATTCGTAACTATACATTGAATTTTGGCCCTCAGCATCCAGCAGCTCATGGCGTATTGCGTTTGATACTGGAAATGGATGGAGAGGTTATTCAGCGTGCAGACCCGCATATTGGGTTACTGCATAGAGCAACTGAAAAGCTGGCTGAGTCTAAGCCATATAATCAAAGCATTGGTTATATGGATCGTCTCGATTATGTTTCCATGATGTGTAATGAGCATGGTTATGTTTTGGCGATAGAAAAATTACTCGGTGTAGAAGTGCCTGAGCGTGCGCAATATATTCGCGTTATGTTTGATGAAATTACCCGTCTTTTAAATCACTTGTTATGGATTGGTGCGCACGGCTTAGATGTGGGTGCGATGACAATGTTTTTATATGCATTTCGTGAACGTGAAGATTTAATGGATGTTTACGAAGCTGTATCTGGTGCGCGCTTGCACGCAACTTATTATCGCCCCGGTGGAGTGGCTCGCGACCTGCCAGATTCAATGCCTCAATACAAGGCATCAAAATGGCATAGTCAAAAAGAAGTTAATAGATTAAACGATACTCGAAGTGGCTCATTGCTTGATTTTATCGAAGACTTTACAAAGCGTTTTCCAACTTATGTTGATGAGTATGAAACCCTGTTAACAGATAACCGAATCTGGAAGCAGCGTTTAGTTGATATTGCGATTGTTTCACCTGAGCGAGCAATGCAATTAGGCTTTACTGGCCCAATGTTGCGTGGTTCTGGTGTTGAGTGGGATTTACGGAAAAAACAGCCCTATGCTGCCTACGATAAAATGGATTTTGACATTCCTGTTGGCACAAACGGTGACTCTTATGATCGTTATCTGGTGCGTATGGAAGAAATGCGTCAGTCCAATAGAATTATTAAACAATGTGTGGACTGGTTAAGAGTTAATCCGGGTCCGGTTCTGGCGCAGGATCATAAAGTTACACCACCCAGACGTGAAGAAATGAAAGGTGATATGGAATCTCTGATTCATCACTTTAAATTATTTACTGAAGGCTTCTGTTTGCCTGAAGGTGAGGCATATGGTGCGGTTGAACACCCTAAAGGCGAATTTGGTGTTTATTTAAATTCAGATGGTGCGAATAAGCCTTACCGTTTAAAAATTCGTGCTCCGGGTTTTGCACATTTATCTGCATTGGATGAAATGACCCGCGGACACATGTTATCTGATGTGGTTGCCGTAATTGGAACACAAGATATTGTATTTGGTGAAATAGACCGATGAGTACAGACGAACAAATTTTATCAGCGCATACGTTAGAAGAAATTGCCGAGTGGGAATCTCGATATCCACCTGAGCATAAAAAATCTGCATTGTTGGCTGCTTTGAATGCGGCGCAACATCAAAATAAAGGTTTTTTAACTGTACCAATAATGGATGCGGTAGCGAAAAGACTGGAACTATCAAAAATAGAAGTTTATGAAGTAGCTAGTTTCTATTCGATGTATGAATTAAACCCGGTTGGTAGAAATAATGTAGCGGTCTGTACCAATGTTTGCTGCATGTTGATGGGATCGGATACGATTGTAAATCACCTTGAGAAAAAGCTGGGTATAAAGTTAGGTGAAAGCACAGATGATGGTCGTATCTATTTAAAAGTTGAAGAAGAATGTCTTGCAGCATGTGCCGGTGGCCCAATGATGCAGGTTAATCATAAATATTACACTGAGCTCACTATTGAAAAAGTAGATGAGATCATAGACGGGCTGGACTAGATTATGGTGATTCGGCATGGCTAACGAAGTTTGCTACGCAACGCTGCAATTTGAAAGCGAGCAATGGTCCTATGAAAACTATCTAAAGGTAGGCGGTTATCAGGCATGGAATAAAATCCTGCAGGAAAAACTGTCACCAGAAGATGT
>Ga0316206_1002467_pt1 | contig 12379 bp, 3 predicted proteins | sample 6monthpyrite_MG_FD_204942 | JGI IMG/M metagenome (GOLD analysis project Ga0316206, IMG submission 204942) | Microbial mat bacterial communities from mineral coupon in-situ incubated in ocean water Damariscotta River, Maine, United States -... | ecosystem: Environmental > Aquatic > Marine >...
TGGAAGTGATGATTGCGATGGTAGAAGATGACGAATGGGGTCTTCCTATTGAAGAACGCGCTGATGTACTAGCCGCATTATCATACTTTAGTGATAGTGACGATTTAGTGCCAGATGAAATACCCGTGTTAGGCTTTTTAGATGATGCAATAATGATTGAATTAGTAGCTGAATCATTAACTGATAGCATTGACGCTTATCAAAATTTTTGTGTGTTTCGTAGTCGAGAGTTTGATCGATTAGGCTCTGAGGTTACTAAACAAGATTGGTTAGCGAATAAACGCCGCGAATTACATGAGCGGGTACGTAGTCGTCGCTCTGGGCAATCGGCAAATGGTGGATCATTTCGTTCTATTTTTTAAGGAAAATAACCACAAACGGTTACTGCCTGCGTTAATAACAGCTGACTTAATTCGATGGTTAAGCCAGCTGTTTTATGTAGAGTGCTCTAATCTAAGGCTTTAAATCTAATTGCCACACCACCACTAGCAACCATTTTTAAGGTCAGTTTGGTATCGGCATTCACTTGTTGTTTCTCAATCACTAAATCGTAGGGTTTAGTCACCCAATTAGCTTTATCACCATCGCGATAGATTTGCGCTTCATAGTGTTTACTTGGGTCTAAAAAGTCTAACTTAATAGTAACACTACGGGCATTTTTACCTGTTAATGCACCTAAAAACCAATCTGAGCTATGTCTATCTTCACGAGCAAATACTACGTAGTCACCCACTTCACCAGCCAAGGCTTTACTTTGTTGCCAATCAGTTGGTACATCTCTAATAAATTGAAAGGCGGGTAAATTTGCTTCATAGTTTCTCGGTAAATCTGCTGCCATTTGAATCGGGCTATACAGTACTACATATAATGCTAATTGTTTGGCTAAGGTGGTTTGTGGGCGATTCACATCGTCGCGTAACCCATGAAAACTCATATTGAATATACCAGGGGTAAAATCCATTGGTCCAGATAGCATCCGTGTGAAGGGTAAAATGGCGGTATGCTCTGGTGGATTAGGCGGTGTGCCCCATGCGTTATATTCTTGGCCTCTTGCCCCTTCTCTTGAAATCCAGTTTGGGTAAGTGCGACGCAAGCCAGTATCTTTAATCGGTTCATGAGAGTTTATACTAATATGGTACTTCGCCGCTTCAGTCACACTATGTAAATATTCGCCGACCATGAATTGACCGTCATGCCATTCGTAACGGGTAATGCCGTTATTATCGATGCGTTTAATATGTCCACCATCGGCAACGTAGCCAGTTTTTACTTGGCTAATGCCCATTTTCTGGTACAAGCGGTAGGCAGCTTTCATTTGTCGACGATAATTTGTCACACTGCCAGATGTTTCATTATGACCAATCAGTTTTACACCTAATTTTTTACCATAATCGGTAACGGCTTGTAGATCGAAATCGGGGAAGCTTTTGGTAAAGTTAAACAAATCACCATTGTGAAACCAATCACCATCCCAACCAATATTCCAACCTTCAACCAACACCCCATCAAATCCATATTTCGCGGCAAAGTCCATATAGCGTTCTGTTTCTTTAGTCGTTGCGCCATGTTTTGGACCACTGCCCCAAGTTTTTTCACCTAAATGCATAGCCCACCAAATACCCACATATTTGCCGGGTTTTACCCATGATACATCACCGAGTTTGTTCGGTTCATTTAGGTTTAAAATAAGATCAGAATTAAGCAAACCCACGGCGTTGTTACTAATTTGAATGGTGCGCCAAGGGCTATGAAAACCAGCATGTGTTTTAACTAGAATACCGTCAGACCAAGGTGTTAAATCTGCTTTAAATACATTTGCACGTTGTTGGTTCAAAGTCATTGACGCGTAGTTTACTAATGCTGCTTCATGAATGCTGATATGAATACCCGACGGTAATTTCAAGGTGAATGGCGTTTGTACTCGATCAATATCACTTAGTGGTGTGGTACGATATGTATATTCATAACGATTCCAACCCCGCGCTGGGATCCACCATGCGGTACTGGCATTGTGGTCGTTAGCAATGGTAAATTCAGTGAGTTCATTGGTGATATCTAACTTAGTTAACCCTGCTTGTTTGGGGACTTCATAGCGAAAGCCAAGACCATCGTTAAATACTCGAAAACGCACGGCAAAATGATGATGCTGACTGGCTGGAGTCGCTTTATTAGCAAAAACAACTAATAGTTCATGATGATTATCACGCACATTTTTCCGTTCACCCCAGGGTAATTGCCATTCGCTATCAGATTGTGCCGTGCTGACCTTCTCAATATGAAAGCCTTGGCCAAATTCTGCTGTTTGTAAAAAGCGCAAACCTAATTTAGACGGGTTGAGCACTGCTTGCTTGGCAAAGTTCACTTGATAATGAGGGCTACCATCGTCTGCCACTATGACTTGTATTTGTCCATTAGGCGAGCTAATGGTCACACTTTTAGCCAGTGATAATAGTGGCCAGCAGCACAATAGTATCAGTAAATTTTTTATGCGCATGTATGTTACCTCTTCAGTTTTTCCTAGCATACGAACTAACGCCATGAAATGCAGTGTCTTGCATACGTATTCAATTTGCTGAAACCGCTAATTTTAGGTGTCTAGCTTATTACCGATTTTTGAATACGTATGCAATCAGTTGTACTGGATAAAAAAGCAACGCTATTATCAAAACGATATGTAACTTTTGTGTAATTCAAATGTTATCGATTCATGGTGCCCATAATAATTATAAAAATGCACATAACTTATTAATATTTAAATAATTAACTGAGTTAGTGGTGCGAATTTAACTAGGATGTAAATAACTCATGTCACAATTTAAACCAAGTCACTTAACGATAGCGTTAGTGATGGCTGGAATTTGTAGCTCAGTACTGGCATTTACCACTAATGCCGAACAGCCAAAACAAGCTACACATACGGCAACTACACAAGCGAAGCAAAAACTAACAAAGTTATCCCCAAAGATTACAGATAAAAAAATAGAGGTGATTGAAGTTACTGGTTTTCGGCGTTCGCTGATCCAATCACTTAATCAAAAGCGCTTTGCTGATACGGTGTCAGAACAATTATCTGCCGATGATTTGGGCGCCTTACCCGATGTGTCTATGGCTGATGCCTTAACCCGTTTACCGGGTATTGCAGCCGTACGTACCGGTGGCCAAGCTGCGCAAATTAACATTCGAGGTATGGATGGTGGCTTTGTATTTTCTACGCTGAATGGGCGTGAACAGGTATCTACTAGCGGGAGTCGTAGTATTGAGTTTGACCAATACCCATCTGAATTAATTTCGCAAGCAGCTGTGTACAAATCACCTAAAGCGTCATTAATTGAAGGCGGAGTTGCAGGAACGGTTGAATTAACTACTGCTAGTCCGTTAGCCAGTAAAAAACAGCACAATTTTAATATTAATGTGCGCGGCTTATTTAATGACAGAGCGAATGAAGTATACGATGCAAAGGCGTTTGGTAATCGGTTAAGTGTTTCCTATCAAGGTAAATTTGCTGACGATACCTTAGGTGTGTCTTTAGGTTATGCGCGCTTATATCAGCCTAGTGTGGCTACCCAATTTGTTGGTTTTGCTTACAATGCTAACAAAGACGTTGATTTTAAACCCAATGATACCGATGGTCCGAGTGCTCATCCACAAAACGAGTACATTAGTGAGGGATTTGAATTACAGCATAAAGGCGGAGAAGAGATTCGTAACGGGTATGTGGGCGCCATTGAATGGGTACCTAACGATAGTTTTAAGTTGCGTGCTGATGCGTTTATTTCTCAATTTGATAAAAAAGCGTTTGCGCGTGGCTTAAGGGTAAAATTTGGAGGTAGCGGTGCGGCAGTCGCTAATCCTGTGTTAGATGGTAATGCAATGATTGGTGGCACATTCACCCGCACATCGAACAGCTATACACGAGTAGAAGTTAGTAATGACGACAATCGTGAGTATGATCAGGTGAAAAGCTTTGGTTTGAATATGGCATGGCAACTAACTAATCAGTTGTCGGCCAGTATGGACTTATCATATTCATCTGCACATAAAAATTTCCGCAATGGTTTATTGTGGGCGCTGGTGGCTAAAGATGCTAATGCTGTTAAACCGGTTTTTGATAACAATGTTGAAATATCCTATTTATTACACGGCTTAAATTTACCTGATGTTGGCTTTAATCAGGCCGCTGACTTTACCAATATTAATAAATTAATGGTGAGTAAATATGGCATATATCCCTATCTAAATTCGGATAAAGTTAATGCCTATCGACTTGATCTGAAATATGATTTTATAGAGAACCCTGTGCTTAGCTCAGTTGAATTTGGCTCACGCTATTCGGATCGACAATATAGTAATGATCGCTCCGTTTATGAATATGGTAGTGACAGCGGTTTTTCTACCACACAACCGCCGTTAAAACTCACTCAAGCTATGGTACATAAAGTTGATTGGAAAGGTGAGTTTTCGTATTTTCCAAGTTATTTGGCCATTGATTTAAATAAAGCGTTAGCCGCTTGGTTTCCAAATGGGACGCCGCAACCGCAACAAACTTGGGGTGCTGATGCGAATGGGCAGATGAATGAAAGTACTGCTTGGTCGGTATTACAAAGTGGGCAAGTGTTCGAGCGAGTTTGGTCTGCTTATGCCATGGCTAATATTGATAGTGAATTTGCCGATTTACCGATCACCGGTAATATTGGTGTGCGTATGGTACATACTAATCAGTCAGCAACCGCATTAATTAACGTCAATGGCGATGTTAAGCAAGGCGCGCAAAATATTGTTGATCAAGCCGGTTTAGTCAATAGCCGCTATGCACCGCAAGTGTTAGGCACCAGTTATACCGATTTTTTACCGTCAATTAATTTAAATTTTAAATTATCTGATAATGATCAATTGCGTTTTGCTGTTGCGAAAGTGATGGCGCGGCCTCCGATAAATCGATTAGCGGCGGATGTGAGTTCACATATTGACAATGACGGTAAAATCACTGGTTCTAGTACAAACAACCCCTTTTTAAGGCCATTTTATGCGAAACAAGTTGATCTGTCGTACGAGCGATATTTTGTCGACACAGACGGCGCGTTTGTCGCTGCTTTATTTTATAAAAAAATTGATTCGTTTATTGACACCTTTGCGATTGAAAACTTTGATTTTCGTGCTAACGGCTTTTTTGTACCTAACACCATTACTAATCCGGTAAGTGGTGTTCCGGTTGCGGTTAATCCAGTTGGGGTTTATACCACCGCGGTTAATAATGCGAAAGGCGGCTATATACGAGGTTTAGAATTAGGCTATACACAAGTGTTGTCATTTTTACCTGGGTTATGGTCTGGCTTAGGTATTAACGCCAGTTATTCGCATACTCAATCGGCAATTCAAAGCCAAACTAATCTTGGCGGTAATACTATTTCGCAATCATTACCGGGCTTATCTAAAAATGTGATCACGGCAACGCTATTTTGGAGTTATGACAAGTTTGAAACTCGCGTTAGTGTGCGTTATCGAGATGCATTTGTCTCTGAGCAAGTGGCTGTTAATCAGCAAGTGGTTAATTTTGATGGTGAAACTGTGATTGATTATCAAGCGTCTTACAATGCCACCGATAATTTACGCTTGTTATTTCAAGTCAATAACTTAACCGACGAACCTACTCAAAGCTATTTTGGCACCCAAGCAAAATCAGGCACCATGCAATTTTTTGGTCGTCAGTTTTTTTTAGGTGCGAATTATTCATTCTAGCGTCAGTAGCCATAATAATAACAGAGTAGGAGTTAAATCATGTTTTCAACCACTAAATTAGTGCAACTACTGGCAATGGTGTTAATCACTATGGTATTAACCGCTTGTGGCGGTGGTAGCACAGTAAAATCAGGGACCAGTTTATTAACTTGTAACGTGCCTATGGTACCAAATGCGTTAGGTACTACTTGCGTTGCCCCCAAGCCAATTCAATGTGCGCCGCCAACTGTGCCAGATGCGTTAAATGAACAATGTATTGTAGCGGCCGATCCAAATGCGCCTGCACCCGTGTATTTTCCTGCCGCTGATGAAGCGGTGTTATATTATAATCGTTCCGCAGTTGGTGCTAATAATACGGCAAATGATCCTTCGTATCAGGGGTATCGATTGCATACTTGGAATGATGCGACTTGCGATAGTTATGCCCCGCCATTTGATAGTTCAGATTGGAGTAATGGTCATCAATACGATGGTATTGATCCTAATTATGGCGCATATTGGATTGTAAAATTAAAAACAGATCATAGTGCGTGTGGTAATTTTATCATTCACAAAGGTACCGACAATGCAGGTAAAGCGTTGGGTGCTAGTGACTCAAAAATGCCGTTAAATCAAAATGATGCAACATTCACGCGAATGAACTTTACCTTTGACGGAGAACCATCAGTTTATGAATTTCCAATCTTGTCACTGGGTGTTAAAGCTTTGCAAATAAAGGATGCGGCTGCTCATTGGATCGATGCCAATACCTTGGTATGGGATGTTGATACTACGCTGGTAACTCATGTTAAATTGCATCATTCAAGTACCGCAGGCATTAGTGTTGATGATCAAGGTGCGGTAGGCGGACAGCAAGATGAGCTTACCGCTGCGACATTAACTGACGCACAAAAAGCGGCAGCACCTCTGGTGGCCAGTTGGCCAGCTTATACTGGAACTTGGGATACAGCTCAAGCGAAAGCGTTAGCGAAACAGGAGTTGGTTGCTGTTGGATATGATAAAGAGGGTAAAGCGGTAGCGGCTACCTATGTGCAATCAGCACTAGCGTTAGATGCGTTATATACTCGAGGTGGGCAAGATGCTGATGAAGCAACATTAGGTGTCGTGTATAACGGCGCAGATGTTTCGGTTTCTGTGTGGGCACCAACAGCACAACAAGTAAAATTGAATGTGTACGATGCGGCTAAAGCCAAGTTATCTTCATTGACAATGACGGAAGACTCGAATACCGGCATTTGGTCTTATACTGGCGACTCAAACTTAGACCGTAAATTTTATCAGTTTGAATTAACGGTTTATCATGATCAAACTCACGCGATTGAAACCATTGATGCAACCGATCCTTATTCCGTGGGCTTATCAACTAACGGTTTGTATTCGCAATTTGTGAATTTAACGGATGCTGATATTAAGCCCGATGGTTGGGATAATCAAACAATCGCAACCATTACTCATCCAGAAGATGCGGTAATTTATGAAGGTCATATTCGAGATTTTAGCGCGCAAGATCAATCAACTAATGAAGCTAATCGAGGCAAATATTTAGCCTTCACCGAAACTAATTCGTTACCAGTACAGCATTTAAAAAGTTTACATGATAGTGGCTTAAGTTATTTTCATATTATGCCAGCGAATGATATTGCCTCAGTAAATGAAGACTCAAGTACGCTAGTTAATTTGAATAATACCGTTGGCGAGTTATGTGCTAAAAATGCCAATGCCCCAGTTTGTGGTGTAGCTGATAATAGCGCTACATTGCGCTCGGTGTTAGCAAGTTACAGCCCGTATACCAATGATGCTGAAAAACTAATTGATGCTATGCGTGGTTTTGATAGCTTTAATTGGGGTTACGATCCAGAGCATTTTAATGTACCCGATGGCAGTTATTCGTCAAATCCAGATGGTGTTGCGCGTATTAAAGAGATGCGTTCAATGGTCAAAGCATTGCATGATCTTGGTTTACGCGTTGCATTAGATGTGGTGTATAACCACACTAATTCATCAGGGTTATGGGATCATTCGGTATTTGATAAAGTCGTTCCCGGTTATTATCACAGTAGAGATATTCATACTGGTGTAGTGTTGCAGTCAACCTGTTGTAACGATACTGCGCTAGAACATCGAATGATGGATAAATTTATGGATGACTCATTAGTGTTATGGAGTAGCGAGTATAAAATTGATGCATTTCGCTTCGATATTATGAGTCATGGTTCAAAAAATCAAATGCTTGCTGCCCGAGAATTGGTTCGAAAAGTTGACCCCGATACGTTTTTTTACGGTGAAGGATGGGGTAGAGACTACCGCGGTTTTGTTGCTGCCGACCAAGTAAATATGGCTGGAACTGAAATTGCCACCTTTAATGATAGGTTACGGGATGGTGTGCGCAGTGCGCAGTTATTTAGCAACAATAGCAGCGAAGATGGTCCTTTCATTCAACAAGATATTATTAAATTAGGCATGGCTGGTACGCTAGCTGATTACGTATTAAAGAACTTTAAAGGTGTCGCCGCAAAAGGTAGTGCATACTCTCCCGCTATGTATGCTAAATCACCTGCGGATGTAATCAATTATGTGTCTAAACATGATGATGAAACCTTGTGGGATAAATTGCAGTTTAATTTACCATTTTCAATGTCACTGGATGATCGCGTTCGGGCACAGAATGTTGCTCAGTCAATTGTTTTGATGTCGCAGGGCATTCCATTTCTACAAATGGGGGGTGATTTTTTACGTTCTAAATCGTTAGACCGTAATACTTATGATGCCGGTGATTGGTTTAATCACGTTGATTTTACTATGAATAGTAATAACTGGAATGTGGGTTTACCGCTAGACAAAGGGAGCCATACCGAAGCGCAATTAGTTTCGCTTGCCGCTAGCCCTTATACCGCCGCGACCATGAGCGAGATGAGTTTTGCTAGTCAAGTATTTAACGAGTTTTTGAAAATTCGGGCATCCAGTCCATTATTTCGACTAACCAGCGCGCAAGATATTATTGATCGCGTAGGTTTTCATAATATTGGTAAACGCCAAACCCAAGGCTTGATTGTAATGAGCATTGATGATGGGACAGGTTTAACTGACCTAGATCCGGCTAATGATGCCATAATGGTCGTGGTAAATGGTACCGATCATCAACTATCACATACCGTTAAAACAGCCCAAGGCTTTCAATTAGATAGTATTCAAGCGAATTCAATTGATAGCACAGTAACTACGGCAAGTTTTACTCAAGGAGTGAATGAAGGAACCTTCACGGTACCTGCGTTAACTACTGCGGTATTTGTAAAACCACAAGGCGTAGCACAAGGAGTGGGCTTATCGGCAACGGCAACTTCAGGTGCACCAGATGTCGTTCCTTATGGTAGTAATACCTTGATGGTGCGTGGCGATATGAATAGTTGGGGCACAACCGATGCTATGAATTATGCTGGGCAAGGTGTTTATCAGGCAAAAATTCATTTAGTAGCAGGTAGTTATAGCTTTAAATTAGCAACGGATGATTGGTCTAGTGTAAATTTAGGCGCACCGGCTGATGATAAAATAGTGTTAGAAGGTGAACAACAACCTGTATTGCCGAATAGCAATGATAACTTTTCGATTACCATTAGTACTGAAGCAACTTACATTTTTGCACTTGATGCTAGCAATACCAGTGCGCCAATATTAACGGTGCGCAACGAAGAGCCCTTTGTTGGTACGACGGTATTTATTCGCGGCGGTATGAATGCTTGGGGTGAAACTAATCCGTTCAGCTATATTGGTAATGGACAATATTCTGCAACTTTTACTGTGGCTGCTGGGCGTTATGATTTTAAAGTTGCTTCAAGTGATTGGGCTACTGTAAATATGGGGGCGCCAAGTGGGGATAGTGAAGTGTTATTAGGTGAGCAGCAATTATTGCTTGCTGGCAGTCAAACCAATTTATCGATGAATTTTGCTGATAGTGGGGAATACACTTTCATATTTGATGCGTCTAATTTAAACGAGCCTACTTTATCGGTTTACAGCGCACAAATGTTTGGTGCGACTACGGTCTTTATTCGAGGAGATATGAATAGTTGGGGAGAAGTTGATACCCTGACTTATCAAGGCAATGCCAGCTACTCGGTTGATGTAGCCCTAGAGGCAAAAAGTTATGCTTTCAAAGTGGCGTCAAGTGATTGGTCTACGGTTAATTTAGGGGCTAATGTTACTGATAATAATGTGGCAGTAGGGCAAACCTACCAATTACTGCAAGGTTCAAACGATAATTTGAACTTAACGGTGAGTGAAGCAGGCACTTACACGTTTACGGTAACAGGACCTAATCCAAACAGCGCAACGATAACAGTGGTGAAAAAACCTTAACTATCATTAATAACAACGCCACTGGAGCCGAAAATACAAAGGCATGTCAGTGGCGTTTTTTATTTGATAATTTTACTCAGTTTGTAAAGTTGAAAGTAATTGATAGGCTCATCTAATTTCTGCAAATTTTTGCTCGATGGTCGTCTGAAATTGTGGGGCTAATAACTCAGCAAGCGGTGCTGGTTTTGCAAAATAATAGCCTTGAATTTGTGAGCAGCCTAAGTTGCGAATGTAATTAAGTTGTTCAATATCTTCAATCCCTTCGGTAATGCAATCTAATGACAAGCTATCAGCTAAAGCAACAATGGTTTTGACAATCGCTTTATTCATTGGATTACTTTGTAAATTACGCACAAAGCTTTGATCAATTTTTAATACGTCAATCGGGAATTGGCTTAAATAGGTAAGTGAAGAATAGCCGGTGCCAAAATCATCTAGCAGTAATTTAAAGCCATGACTTTTTAGCTCTTGTAAGCGTAATTGAGTGGTTTTTTTATCGACCAATAAAGTGCCTTCGGTGATTTCTAACCGTAACACTTTACTACTCAGTTTATGTTTTGATATTAATTTTAATAAAGTGGCACATAAACCTGGTTGGAGTACATGAATAGCGGATAAGTTAATAGAAATATAACAAGAGGGGAATAGCGCTTGTAATTGATGATAGTCACGCAAAGCTCGATCAACTGCTGCATCGGTTAATTGGGCGATCATACCTATTTCTTCGGCAATAGGAATAAATTCCATTGGTGAAATCATCGTACCATTGTTTGACCAACGTAATAACATTTCAAAGCCAATAATTTGTTGGTTATCACAATCAATAATGGGTTGATAGAAATTTTGGAATTGCTGATTTTCGTGTGCATGCACTAGAGCAATTTCTAATTCTAAGCGTCGATGGGCTTTGGCGTTCATTTCAGGCGTAAAAAATTGAAATTGACTACGGCCTAGCTGCTTTGCGTGAATCATTGCTAAATCTGCTTTACGGATCAATTCGGCAGAATTATCTGCATCATCAGGAAAAATAGCGATCCCAATACTAGATGAAACATTAATATTATTACTGGCAATTTTTACTGGTTTAGATAATCGATGATTAATACGTTGGGCTAATTGCATTAAATCATCAATTCGGGCGAATTGTTCGATTAAAATCATAAATTCATCGCCACTTTGACGCGCGACAATGTCTCGTGATTTTACATTATCGAGCAGTGTATCGGCGACATATTTTAATAATTCATCACCCGCTTGATGACCCAACGAATCATTGACTTGTTTGAACTTATCTAAATCGATAAAAAATAAGGCCGATTTTTTTTCGTTATGTGGATACTCAGCAATGGTGTGATCTATTTTTTCTAAAATTAAGCGCCGATTGGGCAAATTGGTTAAATAATCATAGTGTGCCCAGTGACGTAATTTCTCTTCAGCTTCTTTTTGTGCGCTGATATCAGAGATTACCGCTACATAATGAGTAATTTGATTATTTTCATCTTCAATTACATTAATTTTAACTAAAATAGGATGACGTTCATTATTATTAGTGCTGATTAGTTCTTCACTTTGCCATATTTCGCCTACTTTTAAATTATCTAATATTTCGGTAAATTCTTGGGTTTTCTGTTTGCCAACAAGTTGAAAAAAACGTTGCAACGATGAAAGCGGACTTTCTTGTTCGGCGGCAAAAGTAGTCATAAACGCTTTATTGGCAGTGATGGGCTTTTTGTTAGCATCAAGAATTAAAACCCAATCGTTAATTTGGCTAAAGGCTTCACCAAAAATAGCCATTTGCGCTTCTTTGGCTTTTTGTTCGGTAATATTGGTATAGGTGCCTGAAAATCTAACAGGAACACCGTGATCATCGTATTTGATCACAGAGCCCTTGTCTCGATACCATTGCCAACTGCCATCGTCCATAGCGACGCGATAATTCACATCCCAACGTTTTTGTTTACCACTGATAAAATCTAACCATTGTTGTTCAATATTTGCTTGTTGTAGAGGATCAATCGCTTTGAAATGGCTGGTTAAACTAACTAGGCTATCTTGTTCATTGTATATGCCGTTGTCAATTTTAGTACGGTAAAGTTGTTGATTAAATTGATAATAATCCCAAATACTACTACCGCTAGCTTCTAATGCTAGTTGAATTTGAGCACTACTGGTCTGGGCTTTTTCATGTTCACTTTCTAAATGTCTGCGTTGGCTGTTGCGACGATCAATGAAGTTGGCAATCAAGAAAAATAACAGGATGGCATAACCAAATTTAGCTGATGTTGATAAC
>Ga0316206_1002468_pt1 | contig 12374 bp, 8 predicted proteins | sample 6monthpyrite_MG_FD_204942 | JGI IMG/M metagenome (GOLD analysis project Ga0316206, IMG submission 204942) | Microbial mat bacterial communities from mineral coupon in-situ incubated in ocean water Damariscotta River, Maine, United States -... | ecosystem: Environmental > Aquatic > Marine >...
TTCGCTTCATGCGTCAGGAAGAGTCCCTGAAGATCAATCTCGGGCTGTCCAGGACCGGAGAAGGTCGAGATCAGCCCCGCGCCGCCGCCACGCTCGAAGAACTCGATCCGGATCTGGTGCCATCCGGCGCTGAGCGGGATTGTCCCGCCACGCTTGAGCATCCCGTGGAGCCCGTCGTTATCGACGACCAGTTCGTCGCCGATATACAGGCGTGAGCCGTCATCAGAGTCGGTGGTGAAGGTGTAGATCCCATCGAGCAACGCCCAGACATACCCATCGAGGACCGCCCCGACATCGTCGGCGCGACCTGAGTTCATAAAGTCGCCGCCGGTCGATGGAAATACGACATCAGACGCGACATCGCTGGCGTAGGGCTCCAATGTATCAAAGTCCGGGAGCACGCTCGGAGCACTCAGTGCGAAGTACCGCACGCCGAGCCCCGCGATCGGGTTGAGCCGATCGTCAGCCGGGCGGAGTGCTCGCACATTCACAGAAACCGTTGTTGATTGGTCCCCGGACAATCCGGAGATGGAGTACCCGAATGAGTCAACACCGCTGTATCCTTCGCCCGGGGTATAGAGGAACACATCGCGTCCTCCGGGTCCCTGACCGACCAATAACTCAACAGCTCCACCCCCAACAGAGACCGCATCATAACCCGAGAGCGTAAATGCATCGCAGGACTGTGATTCGTCGTTGGCAAGTGCATCAATCTGGACAGGTGTTTCTTCGAGTGTTTCGCTTACATCTGCGACCGCACTGATGCCCTCGCTGACCAGATCACAGTTAATTGAATCCATATAGCCGACGATGGTGTCTTGCACTCGGGGGTGAAACTGAAGCACGAGGTTTGAGATTCCGCCTGGGCAAGTGTGACAATACGACATGAGCGTACCGCCCCATGCCGCCGAGCAATCACCGTTGCCACACCCGTCGATCACTGGATTGTACGAATCGTGTGTGTGACCGGTCCCGAAGTTATGTCCCAGTTCATGGCTGGTCACAACGACATCCCAGTTGCCGCTGTTGTGATCGACAAGCGGATAGGGGAACGAGCCGTTGATATAGGCGGATACGCCGTATCCATAGCTCTCGTTGCACAGCACAGAAAGGTAAGCGACCCCGCCATAGGGTACATCATCGCGCCCGGTGTAGAGATGCGTCACGGTACGGCTGACATCGGTCATATTGGCGTTCCACTCCGCACGGAGCTGATCGAGCGGATCGCCGCCAGCGGGTGAATACGGATCGGAGTCATCGCTCCATACACGCAAAAATGGGATCGCGAATCGCACATTGACATCACGCTCATAGATCTCCGAAACCGCACCGAGCATTGAAACAAGGTAGGCCGCCGATGCGTTGGCGTTGCCGTTGAAGATCTGCTCGGTGAACTCCCAATCCGTATCAAGCGCGATGCCCGCGATCCGGCAAGTGGTTGTTCCTCGATCTGAGCTTGGCTTATATTCAACCATCGGGCCGTTGGGCTCGAGGGCAGCATCGCCGGCGGTATACCCGCAGAATGATTCACCATTCTGTGGTCCAAGCACATCGTTCATCCGCGCTGCCTTGAGCGCATCGTGGAGATCCTTGCCCTGGGCGTAGGGACCAGTCGAGATCGAGATCAGATCACCATTGAGTTCGATGAACCCGTTGGTGCCGTAAGGAGAGATCGCCAAATAGGCCATCGACTGGGCATCGCCGGCGACGATCCCCGATAGTATCACCACATCAGGGCGATCCATCGTACGGATGCCGTCCTTCGAGCCAACAAGGATCTGGGCATCATCGGTAAACATCGTCACTCGATCAAGCTCGAGATCGACCACAGCACCCGGGATGATCATATTCTCGATGCGAACATGCTCGCCGGGCTTGACCATGCTCACACGGGCGTGCTCAACCTGCGAGCCTTCGATACGGAACGATTGCACCTGAGCCAGAGCGGACGAAGCAACACAGCACAACACGACGGCACCGTGTGCCAGAGTAGTCAACATTCCAGTATCCTCCTGCCATCCGAGTGGATGAACTTTGTTGATCGGGGATGAGACCCATCCCTCGATTTTCAGTTCGTGGCCGATGAAAAACACAATCAGCAAAGCCTGAATAGACCTGCATACGCAGCACGAACAGTTCTGTTCCATTCAAGATACAGGAAAAACCAGCGGAGTTCAACCGAAAACCAGCACAAATGATCCCCAATCAGGGATAATCCGTGCTGGTTCTTTGGATTCTAAACGGGTATTTGGGATGATTTAAGTCACTGAGCAGTATTACTTGATCTCGCCCATCGCCGCAGCGAGCACATCGCACGCGGCTTTGAGATCCTTCTTGTCGATCATCTCGGTCACGGTGTGGATATAGCGCGTCCCGACGGTGATTCCGACTGCTTTGGCGCCGGCGGCGGCCTGCTGAGCAGCGGCACCATCCTGCCCGCCAGCACCCAAGATCGAGCGCTGGTACGGGATCCGGTTCTTCTTGGCGATCTTTTCGACGGTGTTGACCATGTCGTAATCCGAGATGAAGCTCCCATCCTTGATATGGAGCGCAAAGCCCTTGCCGTGGTTTGTCACGGTCTCGGCGGCGGGTACCCCGGGGGTGTCGCAGGCGAGCGTCACATCGATCCCGAATCCATAATCTGGCTTGACCGCATAGGACGCGGTCTTGGCCCCGCGCAGCCCGACCTCTTCTTGGGTCGTAAATGCTACGATAATCTCGCAGGCGTGCCCCGTTTTCTTCTTGGCCAACTGACGGACTGATTCGATCCCGAGCCAGCACGCCACCCGGTTGTCGAGTGCCTTGGAGACACACTTGGTCCCGAGTTCGAGGAACGGCTCGTCCATGACGATGTAATCGCCGATCTGGAAGTTCTTATTCACCTGCGCCGGGGTCATCCCGGTATCAATGAAGAACTCTTTGACCATCGGGATCTTGTTGCGATCCTCTGGACCAGAAATATGCAGCGGGCGTCCACCCGGGTTCATGATTGCCTTGAAGTCCCCGTTATCCGAGCACACCATCACCCGACGCGAGAACAGATTCCTCGGGTCGAACCCACCTGCCGGATTGATCCAGAGGAACCCCTTGTCGTCGATGCTCGACACATAGAACCCGATCTCGTCCATATGGCAGAGCAGCATCAGCTTCTTGGCTTCACCCTTGCGTTTGGTGCCTTTGGATGTCCTCGGCGAGCGCCTACAAATCAGCGAGCCCATCGCGTCGGTCTCGATCGAATCGAACAGATCGCCGATCTCGGATTCAATAAGCTCACGGACGCGTTCTTCGCGACCAGGGACGCCGGGGGTTTCGCAGAGACGCTTGAGAAGATCAATATTCACGGACTACTCCTTGATGGATGTGCTCAGAAATCAACAGTGCGGTGAATAGATACTAGGTTGGCTTCTCTTTCATCTGGCGGCTCGGGGCGACCTATTGTACAAATCCGATGGCTCACCCCACCCACCAATCGCCGCTGTATGAACACCACACACGGATGGAAGCCTTTTTTCTTCCCTACGGCTCGCCCGAAGATGCCTGCGAAGTGGTCGAGACCTTCGGCGATCTCGACATGGAGTACGCCTCGATCCGCAAGGGGTGCGTGATCTTCGATCAACCCCATGTCGGCACCATCGAAGCCCGCGGCGAAGATCGCGGCACCTTCCTCAACAGCATGCTCACCGCCAAAGTCGATGACCTGGCCCCGGGAGAGTCACGCTGGGCGTTCTGGCTCAATCGCAAGGGACGAATCGACGCCGATCTCAGGCTCGCTCAACTCCAGGACACGATGCTCATCGAAACCGACCGTCACCTCTGTCCGGCAACCGCCAAAGCACTCAACGACTTCATTTTCACCGAGGAAGCAAGCGTCGAGGATGTCTCCGATCGCTCCCATCGGCTCGCCATCCACGGCCCCACCGCTGTCAAACTCCTCGAAAATATCTTCACCTCGACAGATTCACCGCTCTCAGATCTCCACAAGCACCGCCACATTCACATCGACATCGAGGGCACACGCATCCTCGTCGAACGCCAAGACCTCACCGGCGAGATCGGGCTCGAACTCGTGATCCCGACCAACCAGACCCACATGGTCTACGACAAGTTGCTCCTCGCTGCTCAAGAGCATCCCGAACTCAAGGCCCGCCCGAGCGGGTGGCTGGCGATCAACACCGCCCGGATCGAAGCCGGACACCCGATGTTCAACCTCGATTTCGGTGCCACCAACCTCCCCATCGAGAGCGGTATCATCGAAGAACGCGTGAGCTTCACCAAGGGGTGCTATCTCGGCCAAGAGGTCGTCGCGCGGATGCACGCACGCCATGCCTGCAATAAAATAGTGGTCGCGATCCGCTTCGAGAACGAACGGGTCACTGTCGAAAACCCCGAGATCCACCAGCCAACCACCGGCTCACAGATCTTCGAACTCGGCAAGGTCGGCGAAACCCCCATCGGTTCCGTGACCAGCTCAACGATCTCTCCGATGCTCGGGGCCATGCCGATCTGCTTCGCAATGCTCAAGAGTGCCTATATCGAACCCGGAACCCAACTCAGCGTCAGCGCCGAGGGCGAGATGATCACCGGCACCGTCCAAGAATCACTCCGGTTCTGGTCGAGTGCTCAAACCAGCTTTTAGATGACTCCTGCGATAGTGCAGTTCCATATCGCTCCCGACCTGTTTCGAACGGAGCAACTCGAATCGGCGCATCTCGATAAGCTGGGGCACACACCGACCCATCGCAACAGGCTTGGCCTGCTCATCTCCAAGCACCCCGGGCGCAATATGGACTACCGCCTCGTTGATGAGATCCCCCTCGATCAATGATCCAAGGACCCGAGGACCGGCTTCAACGAGCAGTGTAGAGATCGCATAATCTTGGTTCAGTTTGCCCAAGGCAATCCCGAGATTCAGCCCTGATTCACTCGGAGGAGTCTCCATTACCAGGCACGCGGTGCCAGCGAACTTCGACGGCTCCGCGGTGCAAATAATCGTTGGGATCTCCTCGGCGCTCTGCACAAGCTTCGAGCCCGGATCAAGCCGACCTTGTGTGTCGAGCACGACCCGCTTGGTGACCCGCCGGATATGGCGACAATCCCGCGCGGTGAGCATCGGATCATCCGCCATCGCGGTGCCGATCCCGATGAGCACCGCATCGACCTTCGCCCGGAGCCGATGAACCCGGCGTCGGCACATCTCGTTCGAGATCCACTGGCTCTCGCCGGTGCGTGTAGCGATCCGACCATCGAGCGTCTGGGCCCATTTGGCGATCACCCACGGGCGTCCGGACTCGATGCGATGGATAAAGGGATCGCTCAAATGCGTGGCGTTCGGACTGATCTCGCACTGCTCAACCTCGATGCCCGCATTCTGGAGGATCTTGATACCTCCACACGAGACCTCGGCCGGGTCCTTGCGGGCGATCACGACTTTTGATATCCCCGCTTCGATCACCGCCTCGGTGCACGGCGGTTGTTTGCCGTGATGCACGCAAGGCTCGAGTGTGCAATAGAGTGTCGCACCGCGCGGGTCATGCCCGTTGGCTCGAGAGTTACTCAGGGCTTCACGCTCTGCGTGAAGGGCGCCGAAGCATGTATGGTGTCCGATGCCGATGATCTCTTCGCCCTTGACGATCACCGCCCCCACCATCGGATTGGGTTCGACGAGCCCGAATCCGCGCAGCGCCGAGCGTGCGGCGAGATCGAGATACCGCTTTGTGCTTTGATGTTCGTTCATGCGAGCCGGACCATCGCTTGGCGTTCCTCTTTGGTGATGACTCCCTGCATATCTACAAGCCACCGCCTCGCGTCTTGGACATACCCGGCGGTGGGCTTGAGCTCAGGGTTGCGTGATATCCAATACCGATTAAACCGCATCATCGCCAGCTCGCGTACGAGTTTGGCCGCCATCGATGCGAGCGCGACCGGGAAATATGCATCGTCGGCCCGCGGCGTCAACAGAATCCCGAGCCCGTCGCCGGCGCCATATCGACTCGCCCGCGCAGACTCTTCGTGGGTTTCGAGATCGTCGAACACCCGCGAGAGCATCGCGTGATACCGCGTCCGCCCGCCCTGACGATCGCAGACAATCCGGGTATACTCGAATGCGTCGCGTTGATCAGCGACGCTTCGAAGATGCTCGAATAATCCCAACTCGGTGGCCGCGGCTTTGGATCGACGCTGTCGATATGTTTCGTTGAACTCGCCCACATCAATCACCCGCACTCGAAGATCGACCAGCTCAACTCCCCGTCGGTGCATCACGCTATGCAGATGCGAGGCTTCGATCGCCAGAAGATCATCTCCGGTACCAAGGGGCAACTTGATTGGCTCGCCGATGTACCAGGGGTAATCTTCGAGCTTGGCTCCGAGTCGCTCGAAGAGCTGGATATCGGTCGTTGGGAACGAGCCGTCGCGCGCACCGAGGAACGCGAGCACCGCGCGTTCGAGATGCACCAGCGGGTGGAGGGTCTTCGATGAGTTGGCGAGTTTGAGATTCTTCGAATCCCCCACGGGGATCAATCGCTTGGCATCGCGTTTGGTCTTGCCGACCGCATCGTGCAAAGTCGCCCAAAGGTCGGGTGCTTTTTCGCCGGGGATCCATTCACCAATCGAGAGGACTGATTGGGCGACGCACAAGGGTCCGAGCATCGGGCCGTACCCTGCCTCATCAATCCCCGTGTACATCAGTGCCATCAATCAACCCTTTGTCCGTTTGAATTACCCGTGATGGTCAGACAACCGACCCACTCGATCAAGTGTAGGGAGGCATCATGCGATCAGCGTATTCGTTGCAATCGGACTTTGTATTCATGAAGAGTTTGGCGGGTGCTTGCCCAGAGGCAACAGAATGCCGACCTGTGGATCGAGGCCAAGATCGTTCAACGCCCGATATCAATGACCGAATGAAGGATTTCCAAGTGCATACCAACACCAAAGCCATCAGATTGCATCGTACCGGACGCTCAGTGCTGTTCGTTTCACCGCTCGCTCTCGTCCTCGCCGCCGGGCTCAGCGGGTGCGAGACAAGCTCATCGATCACACGCACGGGCGACTCAAGCTTCTCGAGCGAGGGCAAGGCCCAACTCGCCACGGTCTCGCTCGATCCTTCACACGCCCAGGGCGCCTACACCACAGAATCATATATCAATGAGGGTGAAGGCTTCGAGCTCCCCCAGCAATGGGTCTCCGAAGCCCGTGAAGGCACCGCGGCCATCGAAGCCCAGCGTGCAAACTCGCAAGCATTCGAGGTTTATGCACAGTCCGCATTCGAAGAATCAATGGCCCAGGCCGACACTGATCTTCAAGATGGCTTCATCGCTCGCGACACTGGGTACGCCGATGCCGAGAGAACCCGCACCATCCACAACGCCCGCCTTGCCCAGATGGACAGGCAGATCCAGTCCCGCTCGCTCAAATCGGATATGAAGTTTGAGCGTCAGGAGCAGTTCCTTACCGCATCGGTCAAAGAATGGCAGGCCGAGATCGAGCGGATGCGCTCCGAATCCGAGAGCGACTGGTCCCGCTCGCTCGCCGAGCATGATCGGATGATGGCGACCTATAGCGCTGTCCAAGAACGCGGGCAGGCCGAGATTGGCCAGATGACCAAGACCGCCGATCTCACCGAAGAACGAGCCAACAGCAAGGTGAAGGCTCTGAGAGTTCAAGCCCAGTCCCTCGCCGAGCAGACAAGCGCCGATGTGGCCAAACTCAATCAGCAGATCAAGACTACGGGCGAGCAAACCAGTGCAACCAATACCGAACTTACCCAGCGCGCTCGATCTCTCGATGGTCAGATGTCAAGCCAGATCGCGACACTCGATGCTCAGGCCACTCAGTTTGAGATTTCCGATGTATTAGAGAATTATAAGCTCTCGGTCGAGGGCGCCCAAGTCAACTACGAGACCTCACTGGCTGAGGCCGAGGACATTCGGCTCCAATCCGACCAGCGCTCGATGCAGGACCGCGCCCAGGTCGCTCGGTTGAACGCCGACGCCAACGCCAAACGCAACTCGGCCCAGACCACCTTCGAAGAAGCTCAACAGTGGGTCTCAAGCCAGTACGCTAAATCAATGGCCGACATCCAGAACACCCTCGCCCAGGCCCAGCGTGAAGAGCACATCGCCCGCAGCGCCTTCATCAAGGCCGAGACCGACGCTCGGGTGGCCGCGATGCACGAGCAGGCCGAGCACGATCGGGCATTGGCCAAGGATGAACTCGAGCAGATCGAAGCCGAGTCCATCGCCCAAGCGAAGTTGTTCCAGGCTAAGTTTGCCAAGGAGTTCGCCGAGCAGGCACGCAAGGGCAGCTTTGTGATCCCGAGCAACACCAAGCCAGAGCAGGTGCAGGCTCAATCCGATGAGCACACACCCGAGCTGACCAAGGCGGAGCCCAAGCCCGCCAATGTTGACGCCGACCGGATCGCCGATTTCAAGATCGGGCTCGCCAAGGCTTCGCAGTTCCGCCAGCAGGCCGACGCCAATCGGCTCGATGCAATCGCTCACCGGGACTCGGAGATGGGCAAATTCAATAACTGGTGGAACGCCAAGCAGGCTGATTTCAATGCAACACTCGCGGCCATCAACGCCTTCGAGCAGAAATCCAACGCCGATGTTTCACGGATGATCACAAAGGCCGATTCAATGATCGCCTCCGCCGAAACCGAGCGATCACGAGCATTGGTCAATGCGGAGAGCGGACGAACCGAAGCCATCGCGACCATCGAGAATCTCCGTGGCAACTCGATCACCCTGAGCAAGAAGAAGAGTGCCCAGGTCAAACAGCTCTTCGCACAGGCAGAAGCCACCAAGCGGATCGGTGAGTCCAAGATCGCCTCGCTGAGCGTCCAGCGTGATGCCGCCGGTCGACGCGGCGAAGCCAAGAGCGCCCAACTCCTTGCCGAGGCGTCATCGCTCGAGCAATCACAGCGTGCGATCGTCGCCCAGATGCGCAATGAAATTGATTCCGCGCATCAGATCCTCGACGCTGAGCTCGCCCGACTTGATCAGGCGACCCAGAGCTACCTCGCGATCGCCAAGGCGAACTACGCTGAAGGCGTCGCGATGGCCGATGCATTCGAGCGGATCGCGGTGGCCAACACCACCGAGCTTACCGCCCGCCATATCGCTTCACGCAAGCAGTCCGACGCAGATATCGAGCTCCTTGAGCACCTCGCCTCGGCGGGCGAGCTTATGCGCGATGCCGAAGTCACCCGCATGTTCGCCCAGGCAGACGAATCGCTCGGCATCAAGCAGGCTCAGGACATCGCGATCCGGGGTCAGATCGAAGCCGACCAGCAGGTCGCACTCGCCTCGGCAACGCGTGAGTTCACCGTTGCCGACGCCAAGGAGAGCGGCGTTCGGACCCGCTTCGATCAGCGTGTCGCGATGACCACCGCAGATCGCAACCGTGCATACGCCGACATCTATGCCCAGTCGCAGAACCAGCTCGCACGAACAGAAATGGCCGCGGCTCAATCGGCGACCTACTCCGAACTCTCGATGGCCGCCCTCGAGCGTCTCAACACCGCCGCCCAATCGTTCCAGCTCACCGCCCAGCGGAACTGGGACTCCCGATTGGCCATGCCGGGGCAGTTCTCATCACCCACCGGCACCGATGCACTCTTCAAAGCATCCGAAGACACCTTCCGCTTCGATGAGTTTGCCACCGTGCCAACCGACAGCGAATAAGCAACCAGCACCTTCTAACTTCTCAACCGCCCGGGTATCTATCCGGGCGGTTTTTTTACGCACTGACCATCATCCGGCCCGTATACGCTGACACACCGATCAGGATTCGAGATAGGAGCGCCGTGATCGCTGTGAGAACCCCATTCCGGACAGTGACTGTTTTCCAAGAGTCGACAACCTCAGCGTTGGGCATGCAACCGCATGAGACGGGTACAGGCGGCGGGCTGATCCAACGCCCAGCAGCGTACACAGTCATCGCAAGCAGAAAGAACGAGAGGGCAAGCGAGGCGAAAGCCGATGCCCGCGTTGATGTTGTAATCGCCCAAAGTATCGCCCCGCCGAGGAAAACCTCAGCAAACGGCGTAAACCAGACCACACCCTGCACAGACCACTGCGGCAATAACTCATGCGCCTCGACCGCGTCCATGAACGAATCGATGTTGGCCAACTTCATTAAACCAAGCATGAGCACGACAATACCTGCGATCCCGAGCAACGAGCAGGCCATACCACCGAGCACACGCCGAGCATTCACTGCGATCGCCCCTTTCGAATCAACTGGGCGACACCGATAAGGAATACCAACCCTCCACCAACAAGAAGCGGCATCCGAAATCGACGAGTCATTGGATCATTGAAAGGGTGAACATGCGGCTGGTTCTCCTCATCAATCACCCACTCCCCCTCATCATCCTGAATGTACCCGCTGCTCAGGGCTTTGAGTTTCTGATCGGCCAGTATACGGTAGGTTTTTGCACGCTGAAACACCGTTTCAGCCTCAAACTCTAAAATATCGGACTGATCATCCACGAATGTGCGGAGTCGGTCGGTCGAGTCGGTCTGGATTCGCAAACCAACGGTGGTTCCGTCCCAATCAAACTCGGTCGTCGGGGAATCTACAGAAACTGTCCAGCGCTTGCTCAGCACATGCCCCGTTTCATCAGCGACCCGCAGTTCCCACGGTGCTCGGCCGTTGATCTCCGCCGGATCGACCGCGTGATACAACACACGCCACACCCCATCCGAGCCCAGTTGCGCGTCGACAACCATCTCAGGATTTGATCGCATCGCGATAAGATAGCAACTTGGGATCTCATTCGCAACCGTGACCAACTCCGCAAAGAACGGTTGCATTTCGGATAACTCTGCGTCTTCCACATCAGCGCGGAAATAGCGTCCAACGGGATCCCTCCCAGCACAGCTCGTTTGCGACGCGATGAACCATGCCCCGGATGTGGAATCATATCCAGCCGTAGTGATCCCCGCCCTCTTCCCTACGGCCTCGTAAGTGACCATGATCGCACCCGGATGATCTGGTATAAGCCGATCCAACTCGCGGATGAACACATCACGATCAACTACAGAAGCGATCTGCGCGGTTGACAACTGGTTTGGAAGAGTCATAGCAGCGATACCCCACACACACCTCACTACGATGCTATTTACGGACATTAATGAACTCCACCGTCATCGCATCCACCCAAACAGATCGATACCTTTATTGGATCATTGTACCACTCGTCCACTATTACCCCGCCGCCCGGACGCGTAGCATAGCAGCAACTGCCGTTCCCCAACTCACCGACGAAGACCGCTCCAGGCGGCGGCGTACTCCCACAGGGAATGTTGATCCACGAACCCTCATCACCGATATCAATTTGCTGACACCTCGCGCTCCGAAAGCCAGGCCGTTCTTCCATTGCTAAAGGATCCCCAACCGAAGCCCCAACCGCTCTCGTCTCACACCTAACTATTGATGTTGTGCCGGCTCCACAGGCCGACCCTCCTACCGGAGGAGTAAGCTCGATATCATACTTACAGCACTTGATCGTCGGAGCCACTTGAGCCGCGACCGAACCCACAATACACACTACTGCCGAAACACTTACTATTCGTTCCATATTCATTTTTATTCTCCTTTCGTACGAACTATCTATCCTGCCCCTTCACACCGAACCAGGTCGCCGCGACCGGCATCCCGATATGATTCTCCTCATACAGCGGACGCCCACCATTGAAGAACTTCCAGTGCCCCTTGATGATCGATGTATCTGCGTTGGCAACGGGGAACTCCCAGAGATCCACACAGCAGAACCTGTAGTAATCGTCCGGCAATGGTCGCCCATTCAATGCGTCATGATAACGATTCTCAGTTCGGAAGAGCAGCGCTTTCAATGATGGAAAGGTGACAGACGACGAGCGAACCGGGACTGCCACCGCCTCATCGTACAGTACCGTGTGCCCCGGGCGCATCAGTTTCCAGTCGTACACCATCGCTTGGGACATATGAATTGAATACCCCACACCGTTTTCGTCGGAGCGATCGTCGATCTGCATAATGCTCTCGAAGTACCCCCCAGCGACCATCGGCATCCCCCATCGCACCGCGTCTATGTGAGGACCTCTCTGCAAACCCACGAAAGGATATATATCTCGATTGTCTTGCGTGTATAAGGTGACCATCACGCTGTTATCTCGCAGGCGGATCATGTCCTTGGTGATTTTGGCAGTGGAGTAGGCCCCGCCGAGCGCGGGCAGGATCAGTCCGATGAGAACCATCAGCACGCCAAGCACCGCGAGAAGCTCCACCATCGTGAATGCACTCACCGAAGGATGCTCGCTTATTGGGCTTGCATGCTTATGGAGCGTGTGCATCATTGATCCCAATGTACATGATTCATTCATCCG
>Ga0316206_1002469_pt1 | contig 12372 bp, 11 predicted proteins | sample 6monthpyrite_MG_FD_204942 | JGI IMG/M metagenome (GOLD analysis project Ga0316206, IMG submission 204942) | Microbial mat bacterial communities from mineral coupon in-situ incubated in ocean water Damariscotta River, Maine, United States -... | ecosystem: Environmental > Aquatic > Marine >...
GGAGTCGAGTAGGTAAAAGCCATCTGGAACAAGAGCAGTAAACTAATCGCATACAAGGCATAACGATTTCCGAACAGGCCTTTAAGTGTTAAAGAGGGAGCGAATAGATAGCGCGAACTAAATAAATAAAAAATTTCAAACATGACCAGTGTATTAACTGCAATGGTACGTGCGAGCTCAATCGAAGCACCGTGTTGTCGTTCCCATAAAAACAAACCAAACGTACCCGTTACCAGTATTATAGAAACAAAGATGACTCGCCAGATAAGGAATCTGGAAAGAATAGGTTCATTGGGATCACGCGGTGGGCGTTGCATGACATTTTGTTCCGGCGACTCAAAAGCGAGCGTCAAAGCCAACGTCACTGCTGTGATCATATTTATCCATAGGATTTGAACGGGGGTGATGGGTAACTGTGTTCCCAGGATAATGGCGGCAATGATAATGAGTGCCTCACCACCATTAGTGGGTAAGACAAATAAAATTGATTTCTTAAGATTGTCATAAACGGTGCGGCCTTCCTCTACGGCATGCGCGATGGAGGCAAAGTTATCATCTGTTAGTACCATCTCAGCTGCTTCTTTAGCCACTTCAGTCCCTTTATGCCCCATTGCAACACCAACATCAGCACGTTTTAATGCTGGTGCATCGTTAACACCATCGCCGGTCATAGAGACGACTTCGCCCATTGCCTGTAAGGTTGTCACCAGCTGTAGTTTTTGTTCCGGTGAGACACGAGCAAAAATGTCTGACTTTTGAACCGCTTCTTTTAACTGACTTTCATTAAAACTTTCCAGCTCGGCACCTTGCACAACAGTAACACCATCACCAATACCCATTTGATGACCAATGGCGCGAGCCGTAATAGAATGATCGCCGGTAATCATTTTTACACGGATCCCCGCTGCCTGGCAGACCTTGACAGCTTTAGTGGCTTCTTCACGGGGCGGGTCAATAATCCCCACCAGTCCGAGTAGTATCAGCCCTTCATCGACATCGCTAAATGACAGACTTTGATGCTCAGCTAATGCAGGTTTATAGGCGATGGCTAATAGTCGTTGACCACGCGTGGCCATGTTGTGCATAGAGGTTTCCCAATACACTTTGTCTAATGGAACATCGCCATCATTCGTGCGTTGTTGCTGACACATTTCTAACACCCGTTCGGGGGCACCCTTAAGGTAGATAAAACCATGTTGAGTATGGTCATGGTGCAGTGTTGCCATAAAACGATGTTGTGATTCAAAGGGAATTGCGTCAGTGCGGGGATATTGACTCAGGCAATGATCATGTTCCAGTCCGGCTTTTAATGCCAGCGTGACCAAAGCGCCCTCAGTAGGATCACCTTGTATCTGCCATTGCCCATTCGTTTCACTTAAGCTGGCATCATTACATAACAAAGCGGCACGCGTCAGTTCCTGCAATAGTGGAAACTCATCGACATTGATTTCCTTATTGTCAATCGTAAAAGTTCCGTGTGGACCGTAACCCACACCGTTGACTTCACAAGTTCTGGCTGCGGTGACAACCGTCTGTACTGTCATTTCGTTACGTGTCAGCGTGCCCGTTTTATCTGAACAAATGACGGTCACCGAACCTAAGGTTTCCACGGCAGGAAGTCGTCGGATAATGGCGTTCTTTTTTGCCATACGCTGTACACCGATGGCTAATGTAATGGTCATAATGGCCGGAAGTCCTTCAGGAATACCGGCCACCGCTAGCCCGACTGCAGCGAGAAACATGTCACTCATGGAATAGTTTTGAATCAGCACCCCGTATAAAAATGTCATTGCTGCGACAACGCCAATGGCCATCGTTAGCCACTTTGCGAACGTTGCCATTTGCTTTAACAAGGGCGTCGTGAGTACATGCACTCTTTTTAATAAACCACTTATACGGCCAATTTCAGTATCGTCACCCGTTGCAACCACAACACCTTGTCCCTGACCGTAGGTGACTAGCGTGCCAGAATAAGCGAGAGATTTTCTGTCTCCGATAGAAGCGTGCTCCGCTACCGCTTGAGTGGCTTTTTCGACAGGAACAGATTCACCCGTTAGCATCGCCTCTTCTATTCGAAGTTCGCGGACTTTGAATAAACGTAAATCAGCGGGCACTTTGTCACCCGACTGAACTAATACAATGTCACCCTGCACTAACTGCTCGGCGGGAAGTGTGACAAACTTGCCGTCACGTTTAACCATTGCCTGCTGTGAAAGCATATTGCGGATGGCATCCAGTGCTTTTTCAGCTTTGCCTTCCTGAATAAAGCCTATAATGGCATTGAGAATGACCACAGTAAAAATAACACCACTATCGAGCCAGTGTCCGAGAAGGGCCGTGATGACGGCTGCACCCAGTAGTACATAAATTAAAACATTGTGGAATTGTAATAATAAACGTCCAAGTGCACTTTTTCTTTGTGCCGGGGTAAGACGATTTTCGCCAGATTCCAGCAGTCGTTTTTGTGCATCACTCTGTGATAATCCCGCAGTGCCTGAAGATAACTGACGAAACGAGTTATCTGTATCGAAGCTATGCCACGGCAAAGGTTTTACAGAAGTTTCATCAGTCATGTTTTAATTCCTTATAATCACTTTATGTATCGCTTAAACATTTTCTAGAAGATATGCTATTTAAGCGGGTTTTGTATAGTAAATTACTCATAGTCGGGACAGTTTTTTATGAATAAGAATACGGTACATTGTTAGTTTGCATATAGCTATGAATTTTTATTTGCTGATTCAGATAAGGGTATTGGAGAAAAATATAACTTGTTTTGAAATTTATTATTTTTAATTTTGACTGGGCGATACATCTTCTTAAAAATTATTTTTTTTGTGTTTTTTTCTATATTTCAGAGTGAAAGTTGTGTTGAATGCTTATCCATCGTAACTAAAAAATAGTTATATTGCTAACCATGTTATTGCTAATCCAAGAATTAAAAATAATGTGATATTTGTTTTCCAGTCGGTTACAAAAAATTTAATCTTTTGTTCACTACAAATATGCTGGTATTGTTTGATTACAAATGAGCCTGATTTATCCCATAAAGCCAGGGTTTTCAGCTTAAGGCCACTCGCTAGTTGTTGGGTTGAATGAAGCCATTTTTTTAATTTATGAAAGGTATTTATTATTAACACGGGTCTGTTCTCGACTGACTCGGGTTCGCTGTGTATTTTAACAGTTGTTAAAATTAAAAGGCTGAGAGAAAGACTAAATGCTGAGATTGTAGGATAAACAATATATGAATAGTGTTGCGATAAAGTTGGATTCTGCATTGTAGTTCCTAAAGCAAAACTCAATAAACCCGTAAAAGCAACAATTAGCCATGTGGTGTTAAAACGTGTCAGGCCTTGTTTAAATATGCCCGATGTGAAAATTTTAAGTGCGCTATGTAAAATGGCAGCAGCACCGAGTAACTGCATAATAAGACCTAAACGATAAATATCATCTCTGACAGGCAGCCAACGTAATAAACCAAGTAAGCTCATCGTAACCGGTCCCGCTATGAGTAAAAGAGCAATGGTTCGGGAACCTGACTTAAAAGCAGCAGTCAGCCAGAAATAAAAGGGCCAGATTGCGGCCTTGAGGAAAAAACCGATTAACACCATGTAAAAATAAACCGATGAAGATGAAATGTCTGCCATCGTTTGCCGAACCATTTCATATTGAAAATGTTCTGTGGTAAAGGCAACAAGAAGTAGTGCTTCAAATAATGCAATATCAGCCACAATCAGAACATACAGATATAAACGCCCGGCTCGCTGTCGCGCACTATTTCCATTCTGAATTAAGAGTGCATAAAAACTATAACCCATGAGTGTTGAAAAACTGAAGAACGCGACCAGCTCGGTTGTTAAAAGAACGCCTAAACTTCCCGCTAAGCTCAGTAAATAAAATGTGGTGGAATAATTTGATGAAGCCTTTTCTTTTGCTGGCAAGCTTATTGTTGCTGCTGCAAACCAGATCACCACAACTGCGCCTAGTATCCAGCGAATATTTCCATCAATAGCAAAGCCAGTACCATAAAGTAGCCAGGGTATCTCGATAGAGACATCAATAGGTATAACAGTCAGCACCGCTGCGGGGAGTAAAGCTAAGTGTCGTGGCCAGGGGAGTCGGCTATGCAGTGAAGGTATGCTCAATACTAGAGGCCAGATCACAGCTATCCACAGTGTCATTGTATAGAACTCTATATTCATGGCCGAACTCATGGCTGATAGAACTCCCGTACCGAAATCAGTTTTGCCCATTCCAATGGACTAAAAGGCAGTGTTACCAGGAGACCGGCCGCCAGTGCCATGGCGGCAGTAACTAAAGGAGGTAATAAAAGAGCCCACGCGGTTTCCTTGTTTCCAAAATGATGCTCATCTGGCCAGGACTCAGGCAATGGCATAAACCAGGCTCTATGCAGAATGGGCAGAAAGTAAGCGGCATTTAACAGGCTGCTACCCGCCAGTACAAAAATAACCCAGTTCTGGTCGTTGTTTAGTGCGCCCAGACCCAGATACCATTTACTAATGAAACCCGCGATCGGAGGTGCACCGATCATACCGAAGGCGCCAATAGTGAAAGCCGCCATGGTCCACGGCATGCGCCTGCCGACGCCGTTCATTTCGCTGATTTTGTGGATACCCAGTGTTTCAGCCAGATTACCGGCGCAGAAAAAAAGCGTGATTTTCATCAAGCCCTGATGTACCAGATGCACTACGCCACCGATAGTGGCAATTGGGCCGGCAATGGCAACGCCCAGAGCAATGTAGGAAACCTGACTGATGGTAGAATAGGCCAGACGGCGCTTAAGGTCATTCTGAAAAAGGGCGCGCAAAGATCCATATATAATAGTAAAGGCAGCTAACCAGGCTAAAGGCTTCAGAACCCCCAGTCCGGCAGAAAACTCTACACCAAATACATCATAAACCACCCGTATAATACCAAACGCGCCGGCTTTAACCACAGCCACCGCATGGAGTAAAGCACTTACAGGTGCAGGTGCAATCATCGCTAGCGGTAACCAGCCATGCAGCGGCACCAGCGCCGCTTTCACCCCCAGCCCCGTGATTAACAAGGCGAAGATGCCGATCAAAGCGGGGTAATGTTGTTCTCCGATATTAAAAAGGAAACCTTTTGGGGTAAATTCAAGTGAGCCAGTTAAACTATATAGCCATACCGTGCCGATGAGCAGTAAGGCGCCTCCGGAAATGGTGTAACGGAGATAGATTTTACCTGCCTGGCGAGCCTCTTCTGTACCGCGATGAATAATCAAAGGGTACGTTGCCAGGGTGAGTAACTCATAAAACAACAAAAAGCTGATCAGGTTGCCCGCTAGCGCCACACCCACGGTGGCGGTGACGCACAGACTAAAAAATCCGAAAAAACGACTACGATGTGGAGAGTCTTCAAGATAACCAATAGCGTAAACCGTGGTCACCAACCAGAGTATGGTGGAGAGGGTGATGAATAATAGCGAGAGCGGACCGACACGCAGTACCAGATCCAGATTTGGCAGTAGTGGCAGGCGTGTTTCATAGTGATGGCCATGGTAGACGCCCCATAACATCAGGCCGACCAGTGCGAGTTTTGCCAATGCACCAAAAAGATTGAGCATCACACGAGTTTGCACATTCTCTTCTGCAAGACTAAAGATTAGCAAACCCGGTAATAGAGAACTCATTAATACCAGTAGTGGGATCCAATCATTCCAGTTCATAATCTGGCCCCACTGGCTATAATGATGTCGCTAATGCCTAGCAAAGTCAGAATAGGGACATATAAAAACCCCAGTAGTATTGCAGCAATGGCAAGAAGCAGTGCAGACCATTGCATCGTTGCTGATACGGGCTGAGCTTCATGGGCAACCTCGGCCGGACTAAATGTGTAGCCGATCACTTTGAAAATATATGCCGCGGCTAGCACGCCACCGATGATCATCACCACAATAAGATCCCATCTGCTCTGAGACATCGCTGCTTCAAGTAATAACCATTTGCCGATAAATCCACCGCTAGGCGGTATCCCCATAATACTTACTCCGGCAAGCGCAAAGGCCGCTGCGGTTAGCGGCAGGCGTTGCACTACCCGATCCAGATCGGCAATGCGGTCATGCCCACCAAAGAAAAGCAGATTACCTGCCGAAAGGAACATGGCGGATTTAGCCAGCGCATGAGAAATGATCAGATAGGCAACGCCATTCCAGGCAACACTACCCATGCTAGCGGACAGGGGAAATACCAAAAATAGATAACCAACCTGGGCTACCGTGGAATAAGCGATAAGTAATTTCAGTCGGGTCTGGCGCAATGCCTGTATTGATCCCCAGAGAATTGCAGCGCAGCCCAACAGCCCAAGTAGGGTGTTGATTGCTTCGTTGTCTATAAGGGGGTCGAATAAAGTGAACCATAAGCGAAGAAAAATATAGAATGAGGCTTTTATCACCAGAGCTGAAAGTAACGCGCTCACCGGTGCCGGTGCACTGCCATGAGCAGGGGGTAACCAGAAATGCAGAGGAAAAAGCGCTGTTTTTAGCATTAAACTCACGGCTATCAGACCCAGCGCAGCCCATACCGCGGACGTTGCCTGTATCTGTTTTGCAAGTAGTGTAATGTCGACACTTCCGAAACTGTGATAGAGCAGCGCAACACCCAAAAGGTAGGTTAGCGAAGCCAACAATGTTGCCAGCAAATAACGCATGGCACCGTTGAGTGCTTCTTTGCTACCCGTTAAAGCGGTTAGTGCAACAGCGGATAAACCTAACAATTCAAGAGTGACATAGAGATTAAAAATGTCAGCGGATAAAAATAGCGCATTTAACGCGGCCAGCAGGCACATCCAAATGGGCCAGAATTTAATCGCAACTGCGGCTTTAAAATAAGTCGTCGAATATACGCTGATTGCAAATCCCACAAGTCCCGTTGTGGCGAGCATCAATAAACTTAGTCCATCTGCATAAAGCTCAATACCCAGTGGCGCGCCCCAGCCACCGATCGCATGGCGATAACTGCCATGTTCCAGTAGTTGCCAGCCCAGACCGACCACAGCTATTACAGTAGCAAAACTGGTTATCAGTCCCAGTGTTCGACATATTCGTGGGAAAAGGAAACAGCTCAGGGCACCCGCTAATGGCAAAAGAATCAGTACGACTGCCCAGGGGAACGCCATAAAGGCATTTTGCATTTCCACTATTTCTCAACCTCGTCGGGAAGCGTGGCGTGTCCTGTTTCCGAGACAACTCTTAACATTAAGGTGAGTGCTAAAGCAGTCGCCGAGACAGCTACAACAATACCGGTGATCACCATCGCATCAGGTACAGGATCGGCGGGTATATTTTCAGCTCGTCTGGCGAGAGCCACTAACACTAGAAAAACACCACTGCCCATAATATTGAAGGCCAGAATTTTTTTCAGTAAGTGGCTATTGATAATCAGGCCCAAGAGTCCAACGCTAAAAAGCCCGATGCCAATCAGAGCATAAAAGTTTGCCGGGTTCATTTGTGTTCACTGCCATTGTCGCTAGCTTGTTCAATATTTTTCTTGTTTATTGCTATAGGGCGAGTTCCGAGAAAAAGCGCAGCCAGCGTCGCGGCAATAGAAAGAGTTGCGACTGTTTCAATAATGGCTATGAACAGACCAGCCTGAGCGGGTGGATATTTCAGGAGCTGGCCGTCAAACAATAAAGTGCGTACCGCTATAATAATAAACATAGCAGGGCCAGTTATGAGAATGATTCGAAGTGGTAAGCCGATTAATTTTGCAGGGATCCGCCAGCCTGCCAGCATGAGTAATACGGCAGCTGCGGCGAGGACTGATCCTGCTTGAAAGGCACCTCCCGGAGCATGGGCACCAATCCATAATAAATAAGCGGTAATCAGGATTAATAGCGGTGTGAGTAAATGCGTTAGTGTATCAAGTACCCGATTCGGGGTTGATCGAGGTTCAGCGGCAGGCAGATTAAGTGACCAGACAGCAAGCAAAGCCAGTAGTAATACCACCAATTCCAGCAGCGTATCGTAACCCCGAAAGTTAAGTAGCACTGCAGTAACAGGATGACTGACACCGCTTTCATTCATATTATTGATCACCAGTTTAGGTAGCTGCTGTGGTTGTTCTGGTAATGATAAAACGGCATAGGCAAGACCAGCCGCGAGTGTGACTAGCAGGGGTAAAAGCAGAGTCAGGAGTAAAATTTTTCTGTTCATCAAGTCAGCCGTGTTTGGAGTTTAAATTCATCGGTGAAGGTCAGCGGCGTATGATGATGTGTTACATGTAAGTACGGCAACACAATGGTGATTATTATAAAAAGATTAAGGTCATCAGACATTGGGCTTTTTACCTGAGTCTGAGCTGTTTTTTTTGCTGGCATTTTGTAAGCGAGCCAACGCGGCCATGAGCAGAGCCCCGGTCAGCCCCGCACCAATGGCCGCTTCAGCGAGAGCAACATCCGGTGCATCCAGTCTTACCCAAAGCAACGCCATTAACAGACCAAAGGCAATGAACAAGACAACAGCTTTAAAGAGGTTGGTACAGAACAGGGCCCATGAGGCCAGCGTTACCAGCCCGATCCCCAGTATTATGTCAAAGCCCCAGTTAAGCAGAGTTATCGCTTCCATACTGGAATTCCCTTGCGCAACGCTTTATTCGCAATCAGGTAGGCCACGCCGGCACCTGCAACTAAAACCAGCAACCAGATTAGTACTAATTTACCCGCATCGGCCCATGTTTCGGATTGCAGTGCCAGTCCCGTTATTATTAGTCCCAGTCCCAGATTGTCGGCTTTGGTTAGCGCATGTAGGCGAGAATAGACATCAGGAAAGCGTAACAGTCCCAGCGTACCGGCTAAAAAGAAGATCGCTCCGCAGATAAGTAATGTAGCAGAAAGATAATTAATCACGGTCATCTTTTTCTTCCCGCTTAGGCCACGCTCTTTGAACGAAGGCGATTGCAGTTACCGCGGCGAGCAAGGCAAACACCAGTGCGACATTACGTATGGCTGGATTTTCTGTCGCTTGCGCCAGTAATAAAAGAATGGCCACAGCAGTAGTACCGAATAATTGTCCTGCCAACATGCGATCAGCAATGCTCGGGCCGCGAAGTATACGCCACATGCCAGCAAAGAGGTTTAATAGTAAAAATAACGCCAGTGCTAAATAAAGAGTTTGCATGATCAATTAATCTATCAGGGTGACTGGTGTTTCGAAGCCTGGCGGTTTAACTGCCAATACGGAACAGTCTATATGATTGAGTATGCTCTCAGCGGTATTGCCCATAATGAATCCCGGAATGCCTGTGCGTCCCACGGTTCCCATAACAATTAGATCTGCTTTAATACTTTTAGCGAACGCCGGAATTTCCTTACGGGCGTTGCCTTTGATCATATGTTTATGCGGTTTAAGATAAGCCAGAATGTCTGCCCCAAGGCTGTCAGTGACATCATTTATCAGAGCATCCAGGTTTGTCGAGTGAAGTTCTTTTATGTCATTGATATAAGCGACAATCTCTTCTTCGGATGTGTTGATAAACGGGCTGCGTAAAGTGCTCTCACTGATGGATTTCCAGCTATGTACAATATGCAGATCTGCAAAGTTGGAAATCGCCAAAGAGCTAGCGATTTCCATAATCTTATGGTTTAGTTTACGTCGAGTTTCCTGTTCTTCTTGTGGATATGTTTTGTCAATATCAACTGCAGCCAGAATGCATCGGTAGGTCTTTGGTGCGCCGGGTTTGGTGAGCCAGACGGGGCAGGGACATTTGCGCAACAGATGCATATCGTCACTGCCGAATAGTTGGTCTAGCCAGTCTTGGGTTTCAGGAGACTTGATGACCAAATCATAATCGTTACGGAGTACTTCTCGGATGACTTCTAGAAAAGGTGTGCCGTATAATATTTTGATATCGATTTCAATCTGTTGACGAAAAGGCTCAAGCATTTTTTCAATCGCCTGAGTATGTACTTTTAATCTCGCGGCCTGCAAATCAATGCTAACCGGATCACCATCAGGCATACCGATACCAGCGTTGTCATGAGCGATTACATTTGCAACGGTCAAGCGGGCCTGGTTATTTTCTGCCAGTTCAACCGCACGTTGCAATGCGTGTTTACAATCTGTTTTAGTACCTACTACACAAAGAATATTTTTAAATCGTTTCATTTTATTTACCTTTTGAAGAATTTTTTTGGGAGAGTCCAAAAATCCGGGCGATGTGTTGTTCAACTTCTTCAAGCTCGCTGATAAAATTTTTTTGACTGTCCAGCACATGAACTTTCAAGGTATTGTCATCAAGTGCCGCACTCAGAGTGCCGGGTAACAGGTTCACTGCATTAGCCATAAAGACCTGCGGTGGCCCTGGAGGCAATCTCAGTGGATATTCAATGAGAACGGGGCTAATTGGCAATTGAGGATGAAAGGCGCGCCAGCCTACATCTATACCACCAATTAAAGAATTTTTAAGAAAAAAAGGCACGAACTTTATGCATTCATACCAGACCAGACGCATAGGTGGTACCAGAGTGATGCTGGTAATAAGTGCAAGTAAAACAGCGGGCAGACCAAACCACCATGAAGAAATCATACCCTTGGTGAGAACCCACCATATCAACAGGAACGTTCCAAGACGCAACATAAGACTAAAGCTATTAGTTGTTATTTTATATTCTGCCATTTGCTTTTAGATTTATATCTAAACTCATGTTCATGTCACTAATATATGTGTTGAATGGGTGAATTCAATGATGGTCTATAAAATCACATCTGTAAATAATTAATACAAGAGTATGCGCTGTTACTACAAGTATATGCATTATATAAAGGTTGTTTAAACTTGAGTTATTCTAATGCAAGTTCAATTAGACTTTTTGTCAGTAGAAATAAAAGGTGTATAAAAAGCTGATGGTAAATTAACTATAGTAAGAAGTTGTGATTCATTCTTTAATTAATATTTTTCCATTGCATTAAAAATAACAACATTATATTCATGGTTTCATTGTCATCAGATTTTGTATAATAAATTACATAACTGTAGTTATAGCGAACAACACATAGCGTTAATAATTCTTGATAAACTCAGTCCTGATGATAATCTGAATGAAATAGTTGAATAGCATCCCATGCTTCATTTGCTGTTTCCACATACTGAAACAAGTCCAGATCACTCTTATCGATGGTGCCTTCATCAACCATGGCTTCAAAATTTATTATACGTTTCCAGTATTCCTGACCAAATAATAAAATGGGTACGGCTTTAACCTTTTTTGTTTGTATCAAGGTTAACGTTTCGAAGAGTTCATCCAACGTGCCAAAGCCTCCCGGAAAAGCCACTAAAGCGATGGCTCGCTTGATAAAATGCATTTTACGAATAGCAAAATAGTGAAACTGAAAACAAAGTTCCGGGGTGATATAGTCATTAGGTTTTTGCTCGAATGGCAATACAATATTTAACCCTATGCTTTTTCCTTCAGCATCATTTGCACCACGATTAGCCGCTTCCATAATGCCCGGGCCACCACCTGTAATAACTACTAGCTCACACTTTCCTTGTTGTTGCGAATCTGCAGTAATTATACGTCCAAGTTCTCTTGCTTCGTCATAGTAACGTGATTTTGCGAGGACACGTTTAGCTATTTCTACCTTATGCGCAAGCGCTGAGTTAGATGGACTTTCTTTCGCCAGTGCCTCAGCTTGTTGTAGCTGGCTGGTTGCTGTGTCCGCATCCGGGATTCGTGCACTACCAAAAACAACAATAGTGGAATGAATCCCATTTTCCTGTTGTATTAATTCTGGTTTAAGTAGCTCTAATTGTAATCGTACTGGCCGAAGTTCATCCCTCAGTAAAAAATCTTTGTCGGCATAGGCAAGGCTGTAAGATTGTGAGCGGGTTTGGGGCGTATCCGGCCCCAGTTTTGCTGCACAAACATCTTCTTCGGCAGAGGGAAAAAATTGTTCTGGAAATTCAGGTATCTTCATAAGGTGTTACCACTTTTTATTAAATTCAGTTCTAAAATGTAATCGATTCACCTGAATGTGGGATTTTTGCCGACCAGCCTTGTTGCGAAAGCCGTTCTTTTAATTTGGCTTTTGCTTCAGTTTCACCATGAATAAGATAGAGTTTTGGATGGGGCTTACTAAAATTATTTACCCAATCAATGAGTTGTGATTGACTGGCATGCGCAGAAAATCCTCCTAGTGTGTGAATGGTGGCTTTGACAGCAATTTCATCATTCCCCATACGAAATGTTTTGGCACCGTCAACCAGTGCACGACCGGGAGTTCCATTAGCCTGATAACCTACGATGATAACGTGGGCGTTACGTTTCCATAAATTATGTTTGAAGTGATGACGTATCCTGCCACCAGTACACATGCCACTACCCGCAATAATA
>Ga0316206_1002472_pt1 | contig 12363 bp, 11 predicted proteins | sample 6monthpyrite_MG_FD_204942 | JGI IMG/M metagenome (GOLD analysis project Ga0316206, IMG submission 204942) | Microbial mat bacterial communities from mineral coupon in-situ incubated in ocean water Damariscotta River, Maine, United States -... | ecosystem: Environmental > Aquatic > Marine >...
CGCATTCATTACAAAAACACCTTCGGGATGGTTGGTCTATCTTTAATCCTGAACTGGGTGAATACATTACCCCGGTTCCAGCTCAAATGCGTCACGGAAATAAATGGTACCTGGGTACTGCCGATGCAATTCACCAGAATAATTATCTGCTAGAACGTAGTGATTCTGAATTGACATTGATTTTATCCGGTGATCACATTTACAGAATGGATTACGCGGCCATGCTGGAAGCACACAAAAAATTAAACGCAGATGCCACTGTCGCTTGTATGAAAGTACCTATTAATGAAGCAAACCAGTTTGGTATCGTTACTGGAGATGAAAATCAGAAAATAACACAGTTTAACGAAAAACCGGCTTCTCCTGAACCGTGCGTCAATGATTCTGAATGTGCATTGGCATCTATGGGTATATATGTTTTTTCAACCAAATTTCTGATTGAGATACTTGAAAAAGACAGTCAGAATGAGAATTCCAGCCATGATTTTGGACATGATATCTTACCCCAATTAATACATAGTCATCATGTCTGCGCTCATTACTTTGGTGAAACAAAAGGCCGGGTCTCACCTGATAATTACTGGCGAGATGTGGGCACCATCGAATCATACTACCAGGCAAATATGGACCTACTAAAATCAATCCCGTCGTTAAACTTATATCAAAATGATTGGCCTATTCGCTCATATCAGTCACAAACACCCCCCGCGCGAGCCGTTCCGGGTGAATCCGGCAACGAAGGGATTTTTATAAATTCAATATTATCAGGTGGAACAATCATTTCAGGTAGCTGTGTTTCCCATTCTGTTCTGTTCCAGAATGTTTTTATAGATGACGAATCACAAATAATAAACTCGGTTTTATTTGACGGAGTTAAAATAGGTAAAAATGTAACCATAAATAAATGCATCATCGACAAGGGTGTCATTGTTCCGGACGGAGAAGTGATTGGAAGCGACATAAAAAAAGACAAACAAAGATTCACCGTAACCGAATCAGGTATCGTTGTTATACCTCAAGGTTACATCTTTTAATGCAGCTTTGTTTTTATGGTACTTAAAATTATAGCGATTATGAATTAAACCGAATGTAATGCTTCATGGCGCTATTGCTGCCATTTACAAGCCTGATTTTAGTCAAAAATCTAACCGCTGCCTGCTAGTTTGTCGCACCATCATAATCAAAACAGCTGCTTGCGCACTGGATTTAGCTCTTCCCTGCTTCCGGCTTTCAAGTGTGGAAAATCATCGACTTCATGTGTACGCAAAGTAATTTTAACTTCGCGCTCATGCTGCATAGATTCAACACCATCCATCAATTCATCAAACAGTTTACGTTTTGTTTTCATGTTTTTTTATCTGTTAGTTGCTACTTCCAACTGAGCGTACTTCACTAATCAAGGTAATCTGATAGCATCCTGGCGGCCCACTCCGGTAATACATTTATCTGTTTCAGAAGTTGCCCTTTATTCAATAATGCCACTGATTTAAATACATGATTATGTGAAGAGTTATCATAAAACTTAGCCATATCCACCAAAGGTAAAACATCTACCACATTACATATCGTTCTTGGAATACGACTGACTATTTTGTCCGCAGGAACATTATGCCCACCCTGCATTACTCGTTGTACCACACGAGCCTGATTGAGTTCGACGTTTTCCAGATGGATATAGACCAGAATAATTTCATAACCAAGTGATTTCGCAGTCGCCACGAAATCAATCTTTGATGGATGTGAGAATACGGTTTCAAAACAAAAACTAATACCTTTATGCAACAACTCCATACGTAGCTTTTCAGTCAGCATGGCCGCCTTGTAACTGACTGCCTCGCTGTGCTCTGCATCGAGTTGTTTTGCCAGAATATCAGCATTGATAAATGGCAGGCCTGTCGATGCCAGGAACTGCTCAAAAAAGGTGGTTTTACCTGCTCCATTTCCGCCGGCTAATACCCAGAGTTGTTTACCACCATTCATTCTGGCAGGAATTCACCGTTACTGAATCGTCCGGTATGTCGACTGCCATCAGGCATAACCTGATCAAGTAGACCAGACTGGCTCTGACTTGCTTCGTAATACAGGCCACCGCGAGTAATTTGCTGCCCTGATACTCCGGTTGAACTTGCCTTATCAACTACAGCAAATACATCTACTGGATTAAGCGGCCTTGAATCAGGCAGTTCGATATGCACCCTGGCGATACCCTGCATTAAAGCCAACATATCTGTCGGTGCCACAGAATGGGCAATCCGTTTACCCAACTCTGCCCAAAATTCAACCTGCTTGGCAGCAGAACGATTCATTAATGAACCTTCAGCCTCTGCCTCATGAAAAAGATCATCATTCACTCTCAATGGGCTAGACATCGTAAATACCCCTATTGCTACATATGTATATAATAGTAGCATTTTGCTACAGTATTTCAATATATAAATGGCTTTGTAAGATTATTGAAGAATGAAAATAAGCAATAACAACAATATTCATGCACTTATACTGTTGAATTGCATAATAAAATCGGGGTTAGAGAACAATTGTTTCTAATATTAGAAGATATTGTTCTCTGACCCCGATTTTTTGTTCACAGGTTACTAAATAGTGCATCTTCCGGCACATACATAGCGCCTTTGGCTTGAATAGCGGTTTTAAGACCGTTACCGCGGCCTCTGCGTTTCTTGCCTGATGTGTTATTTTCTACACGTTCTTTTGCTAGCTCAAAACGGTATTCTGCATAACGAAGAAAGATTAAACCTAGTACAGGGCGAGAGTATTCTTGACTGGTAAGGCCAGTATTAGCACGGTGCTCATCTGCCGCAGACCATAAGCGGGTTTCTAATTCCTGGATGTTTTTAAATTCTGACATATTTATTCTTTATTGTGTTTATTGCCCAAGATTATCACTAAAACCCCAGGAATCATGGTTATATACTACTAAAACACACTTTTGTATGTTTTTATCTTTATTTTTCAATCATATCAACTATTTATCTAATGTAGGCAATTATTTAAACGGCAAAAAAAGGATCTAGAAATATATACTATTAATGCTACAATCTTGCTTAACCACATGGAATTGGATAAAAAATACTATGGAAGATACTCAAGCACAATATCAATCTGGCAAAGGTAAAATCAGGGAATTTGAGCTAACACCTGATGGATATAAACTCGTTCGTGTTTGTCAGGATCGATTTAACCCACCCGCTGGTCGAAAAGACATTACGTTATCACTTGGGCGATATTTTCCACTGGATCAGCTCCATTCCGAGACTTTTATTAAGCTCAATATGGTCGGCTGGGAGATGGGTGATATTGAATTACGTAGCAGAACTGTTTATCCATCTTATGATGGGAAAAGACTTATTCTCGAAGTTGGTTGTACAACAGTACTATATCTACAGATTAGCCCCGCAAATGGGGCTACACACCATCATTTTTTCATACAGTCTCACAAAGAGTTCTTATGGGATGTTACTACCAGAGCCATTGCAGCCAAGGTTTCCCGTGCAGCTCAACCCATAGTTACTATTGCAAAATATGAAATGTATTTTTTACTTGGCATGTTTTCAACAATAGGAATTACTGCATGGCTTGCTGTAACCGGATCAGATATCACGGTTACTACAATTAGTCTAAGAGACAAGATAAAAGCCTTTCGTGAATTAGCACGCACCCTTGCGAAGGAATCAGCAATCATCAAGGCTTTTGCCCCTACACTGCATAATAAGATGATGGAATTAATTACTGTAGAAAAACAGAATGTAAAATCCAATACTATTGATAATCTCCCGAGCAAGGTGATTACCGATGAAAAAACCCAGGCTCAGGTAGCCGGCATTCTATATGGTAAACAAGTACTGTCACCAAAGTCTTTATCTGCCTGGGGTGCATTAAGTACTGTTTTGATTCAGTCTGTCATTAAATCATTCACTAACATGCCCGATGCTTTTATACAGGCTGTCGAACAACGATATCTTTCATTATTTAAAAGTCTGGCAAATACTGACTGGAATAATATCCAGGAAAGGCAGCGAGCAATTATAAGGTTGACTCAAATGTTACAAGATACCGGTGTGAACATTGCTCCAAATGAAATGGAGATAATTATTAAAGAGATTCAGCATCACCCGAATGAATTACAAAATAGTCTGGTTACAATCTTTAATGCTTTTAAGCAATTCCAACTTAGCGTTCAGTAAGTTTTATGATGATTTTAAATAAAAAAAATATTGTAACCTTAACGTATTCATTTTTATTGCTGAGCCTGTCTGCCCTGGCCTGCTCTTCAAGTGTGCAGCAATACCGTAAAGAGGCAACTGACTACTGTGCACTGTTTAAACCTGAGAACTGGCAAGATAAAAAACAAACATCTGCACTCAAACAGCTTGATGATTTAGGTGTAAAAACCCGGCAAGTTATAAAAAGTAAGGCATTTTTAGCTATTTTTGATGATCTTGCCAAAAGTGGCTACACTGACTTTTATACAGCGATACAGCCAAGAATAAGTAAACTTATTGGAAAGCCCTGGCATTGTGAAGATGCAAAGAATTTTTCAGCCATAAAATGGGAACGAAAATCGGGAGTATCAAGCACTGGCAAGATTACATTTACTATTACAAAAGACAGGTTCTTTATAGCTAACGATAAGAAATTACGTTATACCGATTCAGAATCAATTAAAAAAGCTTTGAATAATGTCATTTATGATAAAAGCCAGAAGGTTATATTAAAGGTACCTGAAAACTTTTCTGACAAAGAGCTCAGGGAACTATTTAAGCCTTTTCAGGAAATGGGTATTAAACACCTGTCAGTAATTTTTTCAGCTCCATAAATGGCTTTGCTTTTCTTAAGGGGTCAGAGCCCTTTTAGGTCGCCCGCGTTTAGGCTGCCCTACTTTACATTTTAGTTTTTCCTCAATCTTCTGTTTAAAGTAATCATTACCTAATGGCGTACCGCTTTGCAAGCTTGTACGAATATCATCCAAATCATCTTTGTCAATATGGCCTTTAAACAGTGCTTTGTAAGCCTCAATACGCAAGTCCGTTGTTTTACCTAATAACTTATAGAGAAAATGCTGCGTCACCAGCATATTATTCTTACCCTGACCATTCATTCTATAACTAGACCAACGATAAGCTCCTGGCGAACTAACCATATCCGCCCTAACCGGATTGAGTTCAATATACCGCATACATGTTAGCAAGTAGGTCTCATCTTGTATCAAACTTGCCTTATAACGCCCTTCCCAGATACTCCCACTTGTACCATAGGTATAATTAATATAAGGCACATAATGTCGACCAATATACTGCATCATCAAACTAATACTGTCTGCTTTCTTGGGGGTTGCTAATATATGAATATGATTTGTCATTAACACATAGGCATGTATATCACAGTCGTAACGCTCTGCTGCTTCATGTAACCAATGCAAATAGGCTTGATAGTCTCCCGTTTCAAAGAACACCGGATCTCGGCTATGGCCGCGCTGCACTATATGAACAGGGATGTCAGGCAGAAAAAATCGAGGTTTCCTTGGCATAACCTTCTCTCCTTTTGAACTTATGCCAAGATACCTTCCTTCTGACTGCTTGTAAAGGGCTCTGACCCCTTTAATGTTCAGATCGCTATAATTCTCGACTGCAAATACTAAAAGCAAAACAGCGCAACCAAGAAAGAAAAGATGAAACCAGACGAAAGTTTATAAGTTTATTATTGGTGAAGCAATACTCCAGCTAGCAAACAATAAAGATGATCTTATCGCTCAAAGAGCAATAGGAGCTGCCATCAGGATGCAAAAACCTAAGAACCAGCTTAGGTATTTCCGTGAATTCCTCACCTCAGATCAGCTCACACAATTACAGAAGGAGGCTCAATAATGCCCATTCGAGAATTAGATGAAATACTGAAATATACCGAAAATTCTAATCACCCAGACATAGGTTCGGTTTCATTCAAATTACACAAGGCTGCAAATGATTATGCTCAATATTTAGGTATATCTGGAGGTGTCTTTTTACGCCTATGGGATGTAAATGAGCTCAGGAGTGACCCAAATGCTGACGAGATAACTTTAAATAACGATAACAATGAAAGATATGACTATAGATATGAAGTTATTGAAAATGAGTCAGGTTTATCTATACCCAACTTTTTTCAACTCAAGGCACAAACCACCCGTTAAAAATAGTGGAGTAGCAGTATGAATGATTTGTTAACAACTAAGGAAGCAGCAAAAATATTATGCGTGAGTCCTGCTTTTTTAGAAAAAGATAGATGTTATGGTGCAAGAATACCATTTGTTAGAGTTGGAACACGGGGTATTCGTTATAATAAAGATGATTTAATTCGGTACATAAAAAATCAAACTCACAACTAAAATAGTTGAGCGCATATAGTATTAGGAGTTCTCAGACGTAGGCTATACATTTAATATATTCTATTCTTACAATATAAGCGCAGATTAATATTAACTTATAACGATAATTTTTATTTTAATGTTGACATCCAATCAATAACTACACTAACACGTTTAATTCTAGTAATTTCAAAGGTAAGGACCAATTCGTTACGTGATATACTTGTATATATAGATTACGATAGATTACGGGGCAGTCAAAAGGTGATCTTAATTTATCCATTGCATAGCTTTAGAGAGGATTCGATTTGGTAAAAAAGAAAAGAAAAAAACGGTCAAAGAAACAAGCACAAAAGGCGAGCTTGAGAAAACAAGACCGTGGTTTTGACTTTGGTTTTCAACCGAAAGTAATGACTATACCCGACACTGAGTTCAACCGAGAGCTTGTTGATTCCAAAGTAATCGGTTGTGCATATGGTTACCACCCATTAGAGGGCATCCCTGGCAGAGTTCCATCAATCACATTAATTGGAACCAACAGCGCGGCGTTCTCTCGCGCATATGAGCACTTCACTCAATGGGGATGTGAAGACGATGGGGATGTTGTGGATGCAAGTATACTGCTGAAGTCAGATGGCAGTTATGACCTTTGGATTGGCCCAGAGTTCAAACGCTCTATTTATAGAACCATTCCAAAAAGCGCCCTTTTCAATCTAATGTCAATGAACATGTCATGGATAAAACATATCGATTCAACAAATGTATTTATCCATGACCTAAAAGAATATTGTCAATCGTCAAGACTACACCCCGTTCTTATTATGGCCGCCACTTGTTCTGAAAATGATATAAGAACAATGCAGCAGGAACCAATACCAGTACCTAATTGGAAAGGTCTTTTAAAGTTCGGACTCCGTATTCTCACAGAAGCTGAAGCAGCTTTAGACCCAATCTTTGGCTTCAAAGAAAAACCAGCTAATCAGAAGGAAGTCCCGACTACAGTAACTCCTGAAGACTTATGTGCATGCAGGATCAGAACAATTAACACGGCTTTCCCTGTTTCAAATGAGCGAATACTACGTTCATCATTATTTGAGCAAGTGCAAAAAATGACTGGTTTTGAAAATGTCTCTAAAACTCAAGTATCTCAAGCTGCAATTAACATTATGCTTAGCAATGAGTTAACTCCTGGTGATAACCACTACAAACAGGTAACAGGTGATTATTGCAAAAAAATTTGGAATGCTATTGCTGATAAATCCGATATCGCTGATGGATCACCTCTACCGTCTACATTAAATCCTACCGTGATAGCACACCAAATCGAACTAGACGTTTGGTCTACGCTTAAAAAAATGAAGCAAAAATGCGAACGTAAACCTTTCACAAATCTCCAAGAAGTCTTTAGACAACGGGGTTACATTAATGACTAAACCTTGGCAATATAGGTCTACCCAAGACAAGTTATGCATCTTTGTTAGCTCAAGAATCCAAGAATGCAGGGATGAACGTTCTGTTGTAAAAAAAGCTATTATCTCATTGAATCATAACCCTGTCCTATTCGAACACTTGGGTGCTAGAACCTACTCTCCCCGTGAGCTATATCTATCTCGGTTAAAGGATTCACAGATAATGGTAGCAATATACCGCTCTGGATATGGATACATCGATACAGCCAACGGAATGGAGATATCAGGCTTAGAGGATGAATATCGATTCTCCAAAGAAGAAGATATAGACACGCTTTTTTATATATGGCATTCACCAAAGGGTCGAGAACCAAGACTTCAATCATTACTTGATGAAATCTCTACTAGCCCAACAATTTCTTATTACGAAAACCCAGAATATCTCCACGACCGTGTTAGAGATGACATTAATGCAATAATTACAGATAAGTTTTTGGCAGCATCGCGATTATATGACGGTGTTATACTCGAAGATTCAGATGTTGTGCTGTCAAAGACCCTTAAAACTTCCGGTGTTATTATCCCACGAAATGATTTAATTGAATCTTTAAAGGAAATGATCAATAAATCCTCCGTTCTCTGTATATATGGGGTTGCAGGAATTGGAAAAACAACAATTTCAGCGCAAATTGCTAAAGATTTAAATACAGAATATATCAGGGTCTCAGGGTTATCTCCTAAAGAACTCTTTGCAGTTTGCGCTGATGTGCTAAAGGGAATACCTGCGGCGGAAGCTACACCATATTTAACCCTCGAAGGTGCCAGGCTTGCCCTTGCTGCGGCATGGGCAGAAACGACCTGCAAGACAATCATTATTGATGAATGTGACTATATCTCAGAGCTGCTTGATGCTCTATCCGTAGGTGGCGGCACAACAACATCAAAGAATGTTGTCTATACAAGTCGAGATCCATCAGATATTTATCAAAGTTTTGAAATTCCTCATTTAGTACAAGAAGAAATAGAACAATTTAAATCAAGCAGTCCTTGGTATTCTGGAGAAGAAGCTCAACAGGCAAATGGAACAAGCCCGCTACAACTTCAAAGCCAACTCATACAAAAAGAATCAAACTATTTCTCAAGTATGCTCAATGATAAAGGTACAGCCAGTGAAATACTTAAGTACATTGCGCTATGCCCTATTCCACTCACCGCAAGCCAATTGATATCACTTCGAGCAGACGAAAAATATTCTATAGCATCGCTAAAATCAGATATCGATCAACTGGGAGCGATTATTGATGATAGCCCTCGTGGATACAGAGTTATGCATTCCAATATAGCCGTATCCATTACTAACGAGATAAGAAAATCACCTCAACTGCATAGATTCTTTTTGAATCGCCTTGTATTACTAATGGAAGAGTCAAAGTATTACCGTCATGCTTATGAACTTACAAAAGAAATTGGAGGTAGTAATGCAAGTAAATATGTTGCTCGAGCAATACGAGAGGCCATCCAACTAGGTGACTGGCGCGCAGGCGTACCTCTAATTGACCAACTAATCTCTGAAGCCATAAATACAGAAAGTAAGAGTGAAGCATTTAACCTAATGCTTTCTCTGGTATATCCACTAGAACTGATGGGTGATGTAGACAGGGCTGAGGAAATTTTAAAACGTGCTAAACCTATGGCTAGCGAATTAGGAGAGTCGGAGCTCCAAGTACTGGAAGAGGTAGAACTCAGCTCACGAGTCCGACGTGCCATGTTTACTAGTGATATAGAAGACCTTAAAAAAGTCTATCATCAATATTCAGAACAGGACAAAATTTGGGACCAGGCTCGCGTAGGCTTGGAATTATCAGCCATTTATATTAATGCTAAAAACTATGAGGCAGCAGAAAATATTCTTAGACCTACATTATCAATCTTTGAGGAACTCGAAGACGAATATGGTATTGATCTTGCGCAAAAAAATCTAGCATCGACCCTCTTAGAAATTAGTGGTAAAACAGGAGAAGCAGAAAGCTTGATCGCGTTAATTTCCGCCCGATCAGATGACCAACAAGACAGTCGCCGACAACGGGCATGGCTCTGTAATATTTATGCGCGTCGCTTAAGGTCTTCAAGACGATACGATGAGGCTGAGGAAATGGCGAAAGAGGCAGTAGAAATTGCAACTGAACTGGGTGACGAATCGCTACGTGCCCTTAATCTTATCAATCTAGGAAATGTTTACCGAGATGGCAACCACCCTTTAACAGCTGCTAATGCATATAATGAGGCGGCTGCAACTGCCAAAAAGTGTAGTCGCATTGATATTGAATCAAATGCTACGAGCCTCGTCGCTGGGATTTATAACGATTTTGAAGAGATGGGTGATACAAAGCTAGATAGAGCAGAGCGGGCAAAGTTTTTCGCTCAATATGCAGTTGGCTTAGTTCGCGACACAATTAATTATGATACATTTTCGCATGCGTCATGGGAGCTTAGTGAGGCATTCGAAACTCTAGGAAATATTGAAAATGCCGCCCGTGCAATGTTTGATGCTGTATTTGCCTTACGCATGGTGTCGAAAAAAGAGCGTATCAGTCAAATGTTACGCCGGGCCACTGAATTATCTCTGCCTGATCATGTTGGCATTTATTTAAATGGTATTGCGGACTCTCTATGCGTAGATCACCCAGACTCTCAACAAGTACTATCAGATCAGTTCTTAAGCTTTCTGATCCCGATTATGGAACATGCTCCCAAGGGGGTGCTTATTCACTTGCTGGGTAGCCACCTTAAAATGATATGGTCAAAAACACCCGCACCATTTAGGAAAGGACTAGTTACAGTTGTTCTAGATGACTTTAATGATTTCACCAAGAAAATAAAGGAACACGAAAAGCCCTGGCGGGTGCTCTATTCTGCTATTGCTATAGCAGCACTCATGAAGGAAACAGAATTTCCATATGCTCATCACAGACTAGCAAAATCGATTACCGATTGCGTGAACGATATCTTTGTTTATGAGGAAGGAGATGGGCTTAGAACATGGACACTTATCCTGAACTTAGGCCAACGTGTTTCCATTACGATTACCACCCTTGACTCGACACTAGCCAGTAATCTAGCAATGTTTTCACTTGCAATGTTTATGAAGGCCTTTGAAGGTGAACTATTTGACTTAATTGGTGGAGAAACGTCTACTAATGAGCTATTAATACAGATCGCACTATTCAGCGAAATGCCCGAAGATATACGAAAAATGACTCAAGAGATTAATTCAGGGAATACCATTGATGACGAATATTGCACCGTAACACGCCCTACTCGCTTTAACGAGAACTCACCCACTATCGTTCTCTTAGGCTCTCCATTCTTACAAGGTGTTTCTTTCGACAGTCAAGGTGGTGATTCGTTGCCATTATTGTTCGGCTTGACTCTTATTGAAGTTACTTATCAATTATTGCGCGGCGAAGTTGAAATGGAAACAATTAGGTCAAAAGTTATTTCGTTGGTACATGAGGCACAACCTTTAGCAGGATCTGCTTAATGAATTATAGGCTTAATAATTAAGCAGACAGCATTACATTCACAATATTATCAAACCTATTTGTCTATTCTCATAGAAAACTACCTTGCTTGTTGTTCTATAAAAACTTTCGCATTACACCAAAATTCCTACAGACCATCTGCTTCGAAACTTTTTTACAGTCATTGTTCTGTGAATTAAACAATCCAGTGGAAGAGTAAGTTTTATACTAATTTATTTGAGTTAGACTCTAATGCGTCTACATTACGTCTACATCTTTCAAATAATGAATGATATTTTATGGGGAATAAATGCGAATTAATAATGTAACTTATTGATTTATAAATGGTGCCCAGGGCCGGAATCGAACCGGCACGGTGTTTCCACCGAGGGATTTTCTTACCAACTACAGTTTTCACTGCCGGCTAATGCCGTTTGTGGTCTGGACTTTCTCTTCACCATGTTCATTAACAATGAATTCAGGTGGGTGCCGTCAAGTCTCTACACGTTCCCCCTCACCCCCGCCCTCTCCCCAGAGGGGAGAGGATGTAGAGAGAGGCGGGCTTCGCTCGGGATTGCCATCAGCATTACCTGAAAGGTTTCCCCGAATTTGACACCATTCACACTAGAGGTTTCCCGACTAGGTGCTCAAATTTTTAAGTCCCTTGCGTCTACCAATTTCGCCACCTGGGCAGATGACTTTGTTACAATTTTTAACCCTTTCGCATCTGTTAGCTGTCGTTTTGACAACGACTGTCTACCACAACACCACCTGGGCAGGTGACTTTGTTACAATTTTTAACCCTTTCGCATCTGTTAGCTGTCGTTTTGACAACGACTGTCTACCACAACACCACCTGGGCAGGTGAACACGAAGTAGTTATTTAATTTATGACAGTTGGTCTACTTCTAGTTATTCTGTCAGCACAGTAACCCTTCGGATTTCATTATGCTTTTTCACAGAACCCTGTGGGTTCATTGTGAATACCCCACACTTCCAGTGTCTGGGCAACCTCACCCATCTTCGATGGATCGAGGCAAATATGGAGGCGGAACCCGGAGTCGAACCGAGG
>Ga0316206_1002473_pt1 | contig 12358 bp, 9 predicted proteins | sample 6monthpyrite_MG_FD_204942 | JGI IMG/M metagenome (GOLD analysis project Ga0316206, IMG submission 204942) | Microbial mat bacterial communities from mineral coupon in-situ incubated in ocean water Damariscotta River, Maine, United States -... | ecosystem: Environmental > Aquatic > Marine >...
TATCACCATCACTGATAAATCTTCCTAAAATACAGGACTATGAAGTTTATACTTACCCAGGGCAATATGTTGAGTCCGCTGACGGTAAGCGCTTAACTAAAAATCACATGGAAATGATTGAGCAAGCGTTCGACACTATTCAGGGACAAAGTAGTTGTGGAAGTTTTACGGCAGGCTATACCTTTAGTTTGTCTGAACATGAATCAGCATCGGAGCAGGGTAAGTATTTATTACATGAGATATATATAGATGCATCAGATACCGGCTATATGGCTGGTAGTGAAGGTGATTCTAGTTATTCAAACTCGTTTGTCTGTGTTCCAGAAAAAATTAAAGTAAGGCCTCAGCATGTATTGCACAAACACAGGATGGCTGGACCTCAAACTGCTATAGTAGTTGGGCCTAAAGGTGAAGAAATATATCTCGATAAATATAACAGGATTAAAGTTCAGTTTCACTGGGATCGTCTGGGGAAAAATGATGAAAATAGTTCATGCTGGATAAGAGTAGCTGAATCATTCAGTGGAAAGAAATGGGGTACTCATTTTATTCCACGAATAGGACAGGAAGTGATCGTTGATTTTATTGATGGTGACCCGGATAAGCCGATTATTACAGGTTCTGTATACAATGGTGATAATACCCCACCTTATAGTTCAAAAACACAAAGTGGAATTAAAACACATTCAACGCTTAAAGGAGATGCCTCTAATTATAATGAACTTCGTTTTGATGATAAAAAAGGCAATGAAGAAATATATTTTCAGGCAGAAAAAAATTATAAACGTTTAGTTAAAAACGATGAAAACGCTGACGTGCAGGCGAACCAGACACAAAAGATAAAAGATAATAGAACAATAACTGTTACTGATGGTAATGAAAGTACAACGGTGTCGAAAGGTAAGCACTCATTAACAGTCAAGCAGGGAAGTACTACAAAAGCTCAAAAGATACTGTTACAGGCCGATCAGTCAATTGAACTTAAGGTTGGTGGTAGTAGTATTAAAATGACACCAGCAGGTATAGTCATTAAATCAACTAAAGTTGATGTTAAGGGTAGTGCTATGGTTGTTATTAAAGGTGGGTTAACTAAAATAAACTAAAAATTATGGAAAAAATACATACAGAATTTGCCAAAGATTTGGTCAAGCATTATGAGCTTGAAGATGATGCTAAAGAATTATTTAAAGATGGTCTTAAAACAAAAGATTTTTTAGAATTATTAATGTCTAATGAATTGTATATGGATGCTATTACGTTATTATCTCATTCTTTACCTAAGCGTGAAGCTGTCTGGTGGGCATGTATTTGTGCAAAGAAACATCAGGAAGAGGTCGATGATGAGTTATTTAGTCAGTCAATAGCAGCAGCTGAAAAATGGGTTTATGATCCATCGGAAAAAAATAGAAGAGTTGCTGAGTTTTATGCAGAAAAAGGACAATACGAAACAGCGGCAGCATGGGTTGCAGCAGCTGCCTTCTGGTCAGGAGATAGTATCATGCCCGAAGGGGAGCCTGTCATTGCACCGGCCGAATATTTATATTCGCACGCTGTTCGTGGTTGTATAGTCACTTGCGTAGGAATGAATGAAAAATCTGCTGTTGAGGATAGTTATCAGGAGTACCTTTCTCATGGGATTAATATCGCTAGCGGTGGAAATGGTTGATGGAGAGTTAGTATGGGAATGCCTGCTGCAAGAATAGGTGATATGCATATATGTCCAAAAGTAAACCCCGGCCCGGTTCCTCACGTGGGTGGACCTATTGTCATTGGAGCACCTACAGTTTTAATTGGTTCTATGCCAGCTGCACGAGTTGGTGACATGGCTATTTGCATTGGACCACCTGACAAGGTATCAGCTGGTTCATCAAGTGTTACTATTGCTGGTAAGCCTGCGGCAAGGTTAGGTGACTCAAGTGGTCATGGTGGTAAAATTGTTGTAGGTTGTCCGACAGTTTTAATCGGTTAGCTTATTATTGTTAGAACTGGGCGAGGTGTTTTATACAGCACCTCGCCCATTTTATGTCAGTTAATATTGTAAGAGAATTCGCCATCGTCACTGACATTAATATGAATGTGATTTATTTCTTCATCATTAGATATTCTAGTTAAACATTCTGTTGCCAGACTAGGTAATAACGTTTTAGAAATGATATTTTCAATATTTCTGGCGCCTGTATCAACTTCCTGGCTTCTTGCAACAATATGTAATGGAACATCAGTGTCATAACTAAACTCAGCAGAATAATTAGCAAGAACTCTTGCCTTTATCTTATCCATATTAAGCTCGCAAATCTTGAGCAAGGTTTCATCAGCAAGTGGGTAATATGGAATAACTTGTGTACGTCCTAAGAATGCCGGTCTGAATGATTTCAGAAGGGCAGGTCTGAACATTTCAAGAAGCTCTTCATATTCTGGTATTTCCTCTTCTTTTTCACAAATATGTCTGATTACTTCTTCACCTGCATTTGATGTCATTATTATTATTGTATTTTTAAAATCAATATCTCTGCCTTCACCATCTTTAATTGTTCCTTTATCAAACATTTGATAAAACACATCCTGAACGCCGGGGTGAGCTTTTTCCATTTCGTCCAGAAGAATAATGCTGTACGGTTTTCTGCGGGCAGCTTCAGTTAATACGCCACCTTCGCCATAACCAACATAGCCTGGAGGTGAACCTAATAGCATTGAAACTTTATGTTCTTCTTTAAATTCAGACATATTAATAACAGTGATATTTTGTTCTCCGCCATACATAATGTCTGCCAAAGCCATTGCTGTTTCTGTTTTACCAACACCACTAGGTCCAACCATTAAAAATACACCGATCGGTTTTCTAGGATCTGTAAGCCCTGCACGTGATGTTTGAATTGACTTCGAAATTAAATCAAGCGCATGTGATTGTCCGATAACTCTAGTTTCGAGTTGACTAGTAAGGTCAATCACCGACTTGATCTCATCGTTCATCATTTTACCAACAGGTATACCGGTCCAGTTAGCAATGACTTCTGCTATGGCTTGAGCATCTACACTTGGTTGCATTAACGGTGATTCGTTCTGAATGCCGGTTAATTGTGAGGTTAGCTGTGCTAAATCCTCTTTCAATTTAGATATTTCACCTTCAGTAAGATGCTCTGTGTCAGATTCTTCTTTAGACTTTTTATTTAAATAATCAAGTTCTAGTCTTTCTTTAATGCTTTTAATTTGTTTTATGAATTCTTTTTCATGATTCCATTGCTCGTTGAGTAATTCTTTTTGTTCTATGCAGTTGGTTTTTAGGTTTCTGATCTGATCCAGTTCATCTTCAATTTCACCACCAAATACAAGTTCTTTTTCAAGTCTTTCTATATTGAGTTCAGACTGAACAATTGTGCGTTGAAGGTCTTCTATATGAGATGGTGTTGTACTTTGACTTAATGCAACACGAGCACAGGCGGTATCAAGTAGACTGACAGATTTGTCAGGTAGTTGTCGTCCTGGCATATATCTCGCGGAAAGTTTTACAGATTCAATGATTGCTTCGTCTAATATATGAACTTTATGGTGTTCCTGAAGAGCAACAGATATACCTCGCATCATTTCTATAGCAGTAGCCTCATCAGGTTCTTCAACCTTAACAACCTGAAAGCGTCGGGTTAATGCTGGATCACGTTCAAAATACTTTTTGTATTCAGCCCAGGTGGTCGCTGCGATTGTTCGTAATTCACCACGTGCCAGAGCGGGTTTAAGTAAATTGGCGGCATCTCCTTGCCCTTCTTTTCCGCCAGCTCCTATTAATGTATGTGCTTCATCTATGAACATAATAATTGGAGTAGGTGAGCTTTTAACTTCTTCAATAACTGACTTTAGTCTGTTTTCAAATTCTCCTTTAATGCTGGCACCTGCCTGTAGCAGGCCAAGATCCAATACATGTAGGTGTACGTTTTTCAATGGTTCAGGTACATCGCCTTTACTTATTCTTAATGCAAACCCTTCAACTACTGCGGTTTTACCAACACCAGCTTCACCGGTTAATATGGGGTTGTTCTGGCGGCGACGAGTAAGAATATCAATTATTTGTCTGATTTCCTGGTCTCGTCCAAGTACAGGGTCTATCGAACCTTCTTTAGCTTTTTCTGTTAAATTTATTGTATATTTTTTAAGTGCATTACCTGGGCCGCTGTGAGCCTGTGTTGGAGATGAAGGTGTTTGTAAAGACTCCTGAGTTGTACCGTATGTTTCTGTAATGGCTTCAATCATTTGATCTTTAGTAATTTTACTAAGAGAAGGAATATTTGATGCTACTTGATTACGAAGTTTGTCATCCATTAACATTGTGCCAATTATATGTGCTGTGGATATAATGTGATGCTCGAATTCGATAGAAGATGTTACCCATGACTTTTTAATCAGATCCACTAACTCAAGGGATAAAGCAGGTGGCTTAACATTACCTGTTTGAAGTCTGTCTAGTGAAGTGTTTAATTCTGTTAATAGAATATCAGGGTTGATAGAAAGTTTACTAAGGATTTGCTGAATATCAGTTTCACTTTCTTCAAGTAGTTTGAAAAGCAAATGTTCAATTTCAATATTGTAGTGGCCGCGATTCATGCAATAACCAGCAGACGATTCTAGTGCTGATCTTGTTATTGTATTCATTTTGTTTATGAGAGATTTAAGGTTTAGTTCCATTAGATTGGTTTCCTGCTTTGTGTATTTAGATTTATTTTTTAATTTTTAGAATATATTCTTTTTCTGGTTCACTCTTGTTTTCAACCTGACTCATTAGCCATGTGTTCCAGCCTAAAGTAAGGTTCTCTGTTCTACCAAAACAAACGGGTTTAGGTTTACTTGGAAAATTAACGCGGAGAGAAATATCAAACCTGTGTTCAGGTCCTATGTATAACTGAGTTAACTCTTTTAATTTTTGTATATTGTCTGAATCTGGAGCGTAATCATCAATCATGCTGTATGGGATAGGTCCGATATGAATGCTGAATTTTGATTGAGGAATTGTAGCAAAGCTTCCTAATAAAGCCGTTTTTCCAAGCTGGGTGTTCTGTCCTTCTTTATCAAAAATACCTGGTAATTTGGTTAGGGAGTCATCTATCAGTCGACACCAACCACCTGTGAATTCTTCGATCTCTACGCGAACACCAAAATAGTCACTTAAAATGGACTTAAGTCCGTATTTTGTTCTTAATGTCTGACTAAATAAGCCGCTGTAATAGGCAATGGTCAGATCGCTTAGTGTTAGTCTGTTACGGGTTCCGGTTGTTCCTAATCCACATAAAGACAATAAAGAATCTGTAAACTGATCTTTAGCATCGGTCAGATTTTTATTTCTTCTTTCAAATTCTATGGTGTATTTGTACTTAACTGATGCCTGATAAAACAGTGAAATGGTACGGTGATTGAAATAATCAAAAAACGTTTTTAGAGCGTAGTCTTTCTGTTTGGATCTTTGATTAACAAGTTCACTATAGTGAAAAGGCAGGACACCAGATGGTCCAGTAATACCCATGAAGCTGATTGATATTTCCCACTTATTAGATTTTTTAGATTTAAACTGCCTGATATTAGATATATCTGTTTCAGGAAAGATAAGTTTTTGTTCAGTTGAGAATCTTACAGACTCTAAATGAGGAGGAGTATTAATATTTATCAAGTCGTATAGATTGACTGATTCAGTAGAATACTGGTGCGAGTAGTGGCACTCAATCAGTTTTACTGCCTGAGTAAATGAAAACTTTTTTGGTTCAGACTGTAAGGCCTGAATTATAGTAGTCTTTTTGATCCGCTCAGTGGTAAGCATGATTTCAATAGTCCTTCTTTGCCCTTAATTCTGGTAGTGCATCGAACAAATGAATTAATAGGGCAATATAATGTAAAAAACTTTTCCAGAACACTGGCAAGCAGATAGCCACTGACACCAGATAATAACTTTTTATCTATTTCAATTTCTATATCTAGGCCATTGCATAATGATGAGCGACCATTTATCGTTAATGGTGCAGTAGTCTGTTTAACAGTAATGTCAGAGATAGATTCGATTAATAATTTTGTGCTTCTCCGATCAGTAAAATCGTATAAATTCATTATTTCTTTTAATGAACTGGCTGAGTCACCGTCAGAAGTCAGTGATAAGTAATTCAGATTTAAGTGAGACAGCAATCGCCATCTTGCTTTGTTCTTTAAAGGAGGATAAATAGTAGTAGTAGGCTGATGAATAAACTGGATACTTTCAGTTGGTGGAGAATTGCTGATGCAATATAAATCGGACTGATCAGAACCAATTGATATTATACTAGGAAAATCATGGTTGCAGCATACTGTTTCAAGTAATAATACGTGGTTATCTTCAGAGGCTGGGTCAAAATTAATGTCGGATAAAGAAATATAGGTGCCTATTTTAGGCATGTATTTTTTATTGCCATTCTGTTTGTTCCGTCTCTCTGTAGTCCAGAAGACGGTGTTCTCGTTTAGGTCGTGCTCCTTACCATAAAAAGGTGTGTACTGATGTATATTGCCACTAGCATCACTGACAGAAACGTTATCTACTGAATAAACTTCTAGTGAATTAAATTGCCTTAGGTCAGGTATTATTTCATAAGAATCTTCATGATGTGTTAATTTAATTGGTTCTGCCTGCATAGGGAAAAGATTAATGACTGGTGTACATGCCAGTAACAAATTGTCTTTTGTAATATTTCTTTCGAGTTCCATATCGGCACTATCCAGATAAATATATATATTTATTTCATCTTTATAATTTTCATTAAAATTTGATGCGATATTGTTTATATCAATAAACATAAATTTTTCTGGAAAAACGAAGAATTCTGTGAGTAGTCTGTAGCCAATAAAGGAGTGTTTAGGATATGGAAGCAGGCCCTCGTCTTCATCGAAACCAACTTGTTGAATGTCTTTCTTATCTAAATAGATTGGTTTCAGGTCATCTTCAGAATGAGTCATGGTTATTCCATGGCAATTTCTAAAGATCAGTTCATAAAAAGGGTGAATAAACTGGGGTTGACCTTTGAGATAAAACCGCAATTTATCAAAGTTAAGTTCATTTATTTCGAAATCATTATTAATAGTTTTAAGCTGTAGATGTAAAACGGAACCAGCACCACGTGCATGTTTTGACCCGGGTGTAGAAAATGGTCTGCATTTTATCTGAGCTTTGCTAAGCGTCAAAGGAATCATTTCTACCGGATAAATGGTTTTGAATCGACACTGTGTGTCATTAAATTTAGGTGTGTCTAAATATGAGTTTTCATTAATAACAGAAACCGAATCTGCTTTAGTGTCATCGGGTTTAAATTGTATAACCGAACAAGAAGGTATTTGTCGTAAATAATGTGGATACAGGACGTTTAAAAAAGCATCACTAATTTCTGGGAAGTCGTCTTCAAGCTTATACTGTATACGTGCATTAAGAAATGCGAAGCTTTCAATTAGTCGTGATACATGAGGGTCTTCTATTGTGTCATCTGCAATACCAAGTCTGGAAGCTATCTTTGGGTGTTGTTCAGAAAACTCTTTTCCAAGTAATCTTATGTAAGCAAGTTCTTTCTCGTAATAGGGGAGTAGCTCGTCAGGCATTAGGCTTCCTCAATACTGACGTTTCTTGAAATAGGTTCAAGAATAGAGTCAAAAATAATTTTTTCAGGCATGGGTTCTGCGTAAAGAATGGCTTCAATTCTAAACCGGAGCGTTCTGTCCGTATAATCGGAATTTTCCATGTATTTAACTTTTACTGATTTAAATCGTGGCTCAAAGTACCGAATTGTTTTTTCTATGTGTTTGCAAAAGTCAGATCTTTTTTCAATATCAATCATATTTATAGTTGCCAGGTCTGGCAGGCCATAATTCACGAGTGACTTATCAACTTCCTCAAGTTCTTCAGGTAGATCACTAATTCTATATCTTGAATTAAATAAGCTCTCTAAATCTCTTCGTACGCTATTTTTTAATAAATTAAGATTAAATTTTTCACTATTTTGTCTGTCTTTATGACTTATCTCAGGTGAGTCATCAAGTATTCGATCCAGTATAGAGGGTCTTAGTTTTTGTTTGATAGATAGTTGCCGCATTATATAAACCTATCGTGACGAGTATGTGCTTGATAATTCAGTGACCAGTTCAAGCTCTGAAACCATATTATCTAGCTGATAATGTGGTTTTAAATAGATGACACAAAGAAACTTTCCTGGGCTCGAAGGCTTTTCACGAACACTGACATTTGCCTCTCGCAACGGGTATCTTGCTTGTTCGTCCCATTCTAAATCTTCTCTTCCTGTTGTATAACGGTGTAACCAGTCCTGTAAATATCGTTCGCATTCATCGGCAGTAATAAAGGAGCCAACTTTATCTCTGATCATGACTTTTAGATAATGAGCAATTCTTGATCCACAAAATATATGTTGCAACATTGTTGATAATTTAGAATTAATATCGTGTGAATTACTACCATTTTCTGAAAGTGACTGTATAGATTGATTACTATAAAAAGCAGAATAGACTGTGTTGTAGCACTGACATAATGGCATGAACCCCAGGTCACTCAGTCTTCTTTCAAGACTGTCTGTGATTAATACGTCAGTGTTTAATTTAACTGCTATACCTTCAGAATCAGTTTTGTGACTATCGTGATTAAGATTTGTTACTAACCCACCTGATTTCAATCCTCTTGGTACACCTCGAATATGTCCAAACCAGCCAACATTAATAAATTCTCTGATAAGAATTGCGCCAAAAACATAACAGGCATTACCCCATAGATAATTTTTGGCATTATTGTCAGATAATGTTTCATTGAAGAGTATTTTTTGTTTTCCTAATAATTTATTTGTATATGGTTTGCGTGACAAATAATGAGGTAAAGTCAATCCTACAAAGCGAGAGTCTGGTCGCTGTCTTAATCTTTTCCATTTTAAATATTCTATGTTTTTAAATGATTGTTCAAACTTTATCGATGATGTCAGTTCAGTAAAATGATCAAGCCCAAATAAGTCTGCTGAAGCAGCGGCTACAAATGGTGAGAATGCGGCTGCACAAATTGCTGTGATACCTTCTAGAGTGGCCATGTCGTCATATGGATGATCTTTATTGGGCAGATGAGAAATTTCATAGTCACCTAGTATCACACCATAAGGCTCACCACCCGGTAAACCATATTCTTCTGAATAAATCTTCGTGAAGAGTGTGCTCTGATCAAACTCAATGGCTTTGCTAATATCTTTCGATACTTCTTTCCAGCTGATATTAAAAAGCTTTATTTTTACCCGTTTGTTATATGCTGACTCATTAACCAGATATTCAATACCACGCCATCCGGCTTCTAATTTTTGAAACTTCTCATGATGAATAATGCTATTTATGTTTTCATTGATAAGTTCGTCAATGCTGTTTATGACCCAGTTGATACTGGCTTTTATCTGTTGTTTATTTATTGAAGTGTTGTCTTTTTTTAATGCGACTGTCCAGTCTCTAATCAGTCTGTTAAAGACGGTTCCGGACTTTTTTCCCGCAATATATTGAGAAACAATTAAATCGAGGATTTGTGTGTTATCAGACTTTTCTGATGTTTCTGAATAGGCAAGCTGTGACATACAATCAACTAATCTGAATAGAATAAGATACCGGGATTGTGTATTCCCGGTATCTATCGTCTATTTAACCGCCTGAGTTAGGTATGGTTGCAACCATACGAAGTGATGCCGTCAATTCTTCCATTTGTAGCCATGGGCGTAACCATGCAATAGCACTGTACGAACCAGGAGAGCCAGGAATTTCTTTTACTTCAACCTTGGCTTCTGCAAGAGGGAATTGTGCTTTCATAACAGCGCTTGCATCAGGGCTGCCATTAACATATTTGTTAATCCACTGGTTCAGCCATTCTTCGCCTTCTTCAACAGTCATGAATGATCCAATTTTATCTCTGGCCATGACCTTCAGGAAATGCGCAATTCTTGAAGTCGCCATAATATAAGGAAGACGAGCAGATATCATTGCGTTTGCAGTCGCATCCGGGTCATCAAATACTTTTGGTTTCTGTGTGGTTTGAGCACCAAAGAAAACAGCGTAATCAGTGTTTTTATAATGACATAGTGGCAAAAAGCCCATTTTACTAAGCTCAGATTCTCTACGGTCAGTAATACCGATTTCAGTCGGGCACTTCTGATCAAAATCACCATCATCTGATACAAAAACGTGGCTTGGAAGGCCTTCAATTTTTCCACCATTCTCTGCGCCACGGATTGCAGTGCACCACCCATTTTCAGCATAGGCTTTAGTTAATGTAGTGCCCATGGCGTAAGCAGCATTCATCCAGCAATATTCATCATGATCTTTCTTAGTGTGACGTCCTGAATCATCCAGAGCGGCTTCTTCAAAATTGAAAGTATCAATTGGTTTTGTGGCGCTACCATAAGGTAGGCGAGCTAATACGCGTGGCATTACCAGTGTTACAAAACGAGAGTCTTCACTGTCTCTGAAGCTGCGCCATTTGATGTATTCCTGTGATTCAAATATCTTTTCCAGATCTCTTGGCTTAGACAGTTCTTCATAGCTTTCAAAACCAAACATATTTGCACCAGCTGCAGCAATGAATGGGCAAAAGCCAGCAGCAGCAACATTTGACATGTTTGATAATAAGTCGATGTCGTCTGGGTGGCTTGAAAATTCATAGTCACCTATTAACGCAGAATAGGGTTCACCACCAGCAGTGCCGAATTCACTTTCGTAGATTTTCTTGAAAATCTGACTTTGATCAAACTCAACCGCTTTATCGAGATCACGGAATAATTCTTTCTGTGAAATATTCATCAGGCGAATTTTAAGCTGTGCGCCTGTTTCAGAATTCATGACCAGGTGATTGAGTCCACGCCATGAACCTTCCAGTTTCTGGAATTTTTCTGAACGCATAACTGCTGCGAGCTGTTTTGACATGATTTCGTCAATCTGGTCAATAGCTGAATTAATTGTTACTGAAAGGTTTTTATTCCAGCTAACGGTTCCGCCTAATGCCTGTTTAGTTAGTTCTTTTAACAGGTTTTCTGTTTCATCTTTAGGTGTTTGTTTGGTTGCAGTAATAGCTTGCTCAAGAAGGCTTACACTTTCCTCTGCTTCTGCTACTGCTTCTGTTTGTTCTTCAGTACTCATTTTTCATCACCTTCTTTATCTTCTTCGCCAACACCTAATTCATCAGACAGTGCCTGCAGAGCTTCAGTACTACTTAATACATCTTCAAGAATGTTTTCGAGTTCTTCAGATCGATCAGCTTTTGTTAATAAATCTCTAAGTTTATTTCGAGTATCTAAAAGATTTTTAAGTGCAGGAACCTGATCAACAATTTTGTGTGGTTCAAAATCTTCCATATTAGAAAAATTAAGCGCTACTGGAGTCTCCGTGTCATCACCTGCAATGGTGTTTTCAACCTTTAGCTCGAGTGAAGGAGCAATTTTTCCCAGTATTTCATTAAAGTTATCACGATCAATTTGTGAGAACTTTCTGTCTTTAATTGCTTTTTTCTCCGTATTATCACCAGAGTAGTCACCCATAACGCCACAAACAAACGGTAGTTCTTTTTCTACAACTGACCCATTTGTTTCAACATCATAAGTAATATGTACACGTGGTTTCCGTACTCTTTTTAGTTTGTCATGGATGCTTTCTGACATAGTTTCATACCTTCTTTATACATTCTGGTGAATGGTTGTGGCTAAATACCTAATATTCATCTTCAAGCTTAATACCAGTCAAATGACTGTAATGTTCGCGAGAGGAGTTATCAGGAATTAATTCTTGGATAAGTTGCTCAAGTGGCATATTTCCCCAATCGACAGCACGTTGTAATACAGCTGGAATAGGTGAATGGGGTTCTGTTTTTTTGAAAAAATCTGAAATACGCAGTAATTGTTTAAATGCTTCTTCCCGAGAAGTAATGGCACCGGATGATGAGGGTGGATTATCATCAGCTGTTGTAAGAACAACATCGCCAGAGTTTTCGGCCATATCTTCTTCATTACTTTCTAGTACGTCACCTGCAAGGTGCTTGATTGCTCCGATGCATTCTTCGAGGACATTGATGATATTTCTGGTAGGAGGTGAAATATCAAGACCGCAGTATTCATCTAGTTTATTGCTGATGGCTCTGTAGTCTTCGATACAATGATTGAGATCGCTGACTGTTTGAATAAAGAAATCATCAGGTGTTTCACTCACTGATTGTTGGATATCAGCTAAGCTGAAGCCAGCACTATTAACGCGGTTTTGGCGATCATTCTCATCATGAATTTTCTGAATATCGAGTGCTTGTTGGTATTGCCAGAGACTAAATGACTCGTGCGTACTACCGGCGGTGATATTG
>Ga0316206_1002475_pt1 | contig 12342 bp, 10 predicted proteins | sample 6monthpyrite_MG_FD_204942 | JGI IMG/M metagenome (GOLD analysis project Ga0316206, IMG submission 204942) | Microbial mat bacterial communities from mineral coupon in-situ incubated in ocean water Damariscotta River, Maine, United States -... | ecosystem: Environmental > Aquatic > Marine >...
ATGCTGGCTTTAAATGACCCCTGTTTAAAATAGAGTTTTGCCAGATTATGATGATCCTGGGCGCTGAGTTCTGGTTGATCCTCTTCGCATGCAGTTAAGAAAATAGATGCGAAAAGAATTATACTTTTTATTAGGATAAAGTTTTTATTGTTCATTGTGTACATGTCTCGTGTTTATATCGTTAATGAATTAAAGATATGAGTCTTATGTTTTTTTATAAAATTATTTAGTTCTGTTCGTTTTTGCTCGCACTGGTTACTACATTCTGTACTGACTGAAATTAATGAGGATGTAGCTTCTCCTGAGAGCAGTTCTTTTGCCTGAAGTAACTTTGCAAAAGCGGGTTTTATTGTGTTTTTATCGTCAATATGAAACCAGTAAAATACAATTCTTAATTTGTTGTCAGAAGTGGTGACTATATTCTCAATGAAATCAAATTCTTTGTTCTCTAGTATATCTTGTGATTTGATCATATGAGGTGACGAGATACTATTAAGCTCGTTAATGAGCTCACTACCTTGAGATTGTTTTCCATAATAAAAAATATTTAATGTAATATCCGGTTTTTCATTCGTTCCAATGTATAGCAGGTTCTTTTCAATGGTGGCACCTTTGTAGTCAGGTTTCCACTTGTTTTCATATATAGGACCTGCCCATGGAGAAATTGCCTGAGGAGCGGGTATGTTTTCAAAGCTGTGAGGTGTCATGCTTTCTAAGTGATTAGAAAATATAGCCGTGATTACAATCAAAAGTATGGGGAGTGCTGGGAAATATCTCTGAATATTTTTTTTATCTGTGTTAGAGGTATTTTTAATGCTTTTTTCATTATCTGAAAAGTTTTTCGTTACTTTTTTTATAAGAAGAAATAATGGTACTAGTCCTGCTCCATAAAGCATCCAGCCAAAGTTATCATGATCATTCATCAGCGGGCTTTGCATGTCTGTGTATTCGCCGATTAAAATGATAATGTAAATTCGAACCCAGTTTAATACAATTGAAAAAACGATGGAAAGTCCAATTATTAAAAAAACAGGCTTGAGTTTGTTAAAGTTGGATAGTGCGTAAAACGCGCCTAAGGCTAGTGTGGCTACCAGATATTTTAAACCACTGCATCCGCCTTCTATCTCAAAATTTCCGGCTGGGATTGATATTTTAGTACCTACTATATAAGTCGGGATGCCGGTAAGTGTTAATGCTGCTTCATTACTTATCACAGCCATCTTCTGCAATACAGGTGTTAAAATGCTCCAGATAGGTGTGGCGAGTAATAAAAAAAGTAATGGGGCTATGATTATGAAAGAAGATTGATATCCAATAATACTGGTATACGCAAAAATAAATATTAATGGTAAGAGCGTGAGTTCAATTGTTTTCGTATCAGTAATCGAAGCGAGAAGCCAGAGGACTAGAGTCAGACTTAATGCTAACAATAGAGAGTAAGCTGGCTTTAGTGAAGACTTGATTAACAATTCTTTCTTTTGCCATATTAAATATAATGTTAGAAACGGAATTAATACGCCATGTGAATATGTTTTGTCTTCACTCCAAAGGGCTACCCAGTCATTGATGCTGTTCCAGAAAAAAATAATAAATATAACAAATATACCTGCTCCTGTTGTAAGAGCGGGTATAGATAGAAATTGTGCTATCGCTTTCTTAATGCTATTTAGCATTATAAATTAAGCTTTACCCTGTAACTGATCAAGTATGGCTTCATTTTCCAGAGTTGAGGTATCTGATGTGATTTCTTCACCCTTGGCGATCGTGCGAAGTAATCGGCGCATGATTTTGCCGGAACGCGTTTTTGGTAGATTATCAGAATAACGAATCTCATCTGGTTTGGCGATGGCACCTATTTGTTCGCCGACCCAGTTACGAAGCGTTTTTGTTAATTCTTCATCAATACCACCTTCAGGTCGATCACCTTTAAGTACAACATAGGCAAAGATAGCTTCACCTTTTACATCATGTGGTTTACCAACGACGGCCGCTTCTGCCACCAGAGGATTAGCAACCAGTGCCGACTCAACTTCCATTGTACCTAATCTGTGTCCGGAAACATTTAACACATCATCGATACGACCCATGATCCAGAAGTAACCGTCTTCGTCTTTACGGGCGCTATCACCTGCAAGATAAAAACGACCATCAAACTTTGGATAGTAAGTTTCGCGATATCTTTGGTCATCACCCCAGACAGTGCGTAGCATTGATGGAAATGGTTTTTTGATAACCAGATATCCGCCTTTGTTTGCTTCAGTGATGCTGTTGCCATCTTCATCGACAACATCAGCCATGATGCCAGGTAATGGTCTTGTGCAAGAACCTGGTTTAGTAGCCATTGCGCCGGGGAGTGGTGTAATCATGTTGCAGCCGGTTTCTGTTTGCCACCAGGTATCGACTATCGGGCAGCGTTCTTTACCAATCACGGTGTGGTACCAGATCCATGCTTCAGGATTGATGGGTTCACCTACTGTGCCTAATAGACGGATGGAGCTCAGATCATATGTATTGGGATAGTCATCACCTTGTTTCATTAATGCGCGAATAGCGGTCGGTGCCGTGTAGAAGATAGTGACTTTATGGTCTTGTACCATTTTCCAGAAGCGACCAGCATCCGGTACGGTTGGCGCACCTTCATAAATGACGATAGTGGCACCAACAGCCAATGGTCCATAAGCGACGTAAGTGTGACCGGTAATCCAGCCAACATCGGCGGTGCACCAGAAAATATCATCATCTTTCAGGTCAAAGACCCAGCTATTGGTAAGGGCTGCACCAAGCAAATAACCAGCACTGGAATGCTGGATACCCTTAGGTTTGCCGGTTGAGCCAGAGGTATAAAGTAAAAATAAAGGATGCTCGGCATTAACCCATGTAGGTTCACATTGTTCGGCTTGTCCGTTGACTGCGTCATGCCACCAGATATCTCGATCAGCTTGCATTGGAATATCATGTTTTGTTCGTTGATAGACGATGACGTTTTCGATACTGGGGCAGCCGCCCGATGAATCGAGAGCTTGATCAGCAGCGGCTTTTAGTTCAACAATCTTACCGCCTCGATGACCACCATCTGCCGTAATCAGCATTGTGGCGCCGGCATCATTAATGCGATCACGCAGCGATTCGGCGGAAAATCCACCAAAAACGACAGAATGGATGGCGCCGATACGCGCACAAGCTTGCATTGCAATGACAGCTTCAGGCGTCATTGGCATATAAATAACAACCCGATCACCCGACGAAACGCCTTTTGCTTTTAAAGCATTTGCGAAAGAGGAAACCTGCTGGTGTAGTTCACGATAGGTGATATGAAGTGTGTCGCCTTGCTCGCCTTCAAAGATGATCGCATTTTTATCTGCTTTATCAGTCAGATGTCTGTCGATACAGTTATGAGAAACATTGATTTCACCATCATCAAACCAGCGATAATGCGGGGCATTAGATTCGTCCAGAATGTTTGAAAAAGGTTTGTGCCAATCGAGAAAATCTCTGGCCTGCTGCGCCCAAAAACCTTCGTAGTCTGATTCTGCCTGCTGATGGAGTGCTGTGAGTTTGTCAGCAGTAATACGAGCTTGTTTTTTGAACGAATCAGATGGTTGGAATTGTCTGTTTTCTATTAGAACAGAATCGATATTGTTTGAGCTCATATTAGTAAATATTCCCTTCAAAATTGATCTTTTTTTATTATGCGTTAAGCATACGTTGTCGTGACGATTGCTTCAATAGTCAGTAAATATTACAGCTTGTAATCTTACGACAAATTAAAACCCAATTCGCGTGATTTATTAACTAAACGAATGTCCCAGTTATAAATTGCCCATTTCCAGAACGCATCCAGAGTTAAGTTCTGACGATTATCTGGGATGGGTTGGTTTAGGAAGCTAAGTGCTGAGCAAAGAATCTCTACAGTAGGGCGCTTATGAATGGGAAGGTCCTGATGTGATTTGCTCAATTTTCGACCATCATCATGCATAACAATCGGTAAATGTGCATATACGGGTTGCGATAAGCCTAGCAGTTGTTGCAGATAAAGATGTTGTGGTGTTGACGTTAATAAATCAGCGCCTCTGATGATTTCTGTAATGCCTTGTTCTGCATCATCAACCGCCACGGCTAAATGATAAGCAATAAATCCATCTCGTCGTTTAACGATAAAATCACCGCATTCTTTATTGATCTGAGTTGTATATTGCCCCTGGATCATGTCTTGAAAGCTGATAGTTTCGGTATTTGTGATACACCTTAATGCATTTGGAGAGGTAACTATCCCGGCTTTACGTCGGCAATAGCCGGGATAGGCTTTTGATATTAAACCATTTCCCTGATTTTGTTTAAGTTTGCTACGACTGCAATCGCAAGGGTAAATGAGGTTTTTGGCTGAGAGCTGCTCTAAATATGATTCATAAAGTTTCGTTCTCTGGCTCTGGTAAACAACCTCGCCATCCCATTCAAAACCAAAGTCTTCAAGCGTCTTTAAAATGTGTTGGTCAGATAAGGGCACGGTTCTGGTCTGATCGACATCTTCGATTCTAACCAGCCAATGGCCATCCTGTGATTTTGCCTGTAGGTAACTGCCAACGGCGGCAACCAGTGAGCCAAAATGCAATTCTCCAGTAGGTGAAGGTGCAAAGCGGCCTTTGTAGAGCGGTGAAGGTTGTTTCATGGGATAAAAAAAGCCGAAGAATCGGCTTTTTTTTCAACGGGTCGAGTGAAAAGCTTAACCTTTAAGCTGTTTTTCACGAATCTCATCAAGACTCTTGCAATCAATACATTGAGTCGCAGTAGGTCGAGCCTCAAGACGACGAATACCGATTTCCACACCACAGGTTTCGCAGTAGCCATAATCGCCACTATTGATGCCTTCAAGCGTTTTATCAATTTTCTTGATTAGTTTTCTTTCGCGATCACGAGTTCTCAGCTCAAGGCTAAATTCCTCCTCTTGAGAAGCGCGGTCAGCAGGGTCAGGAAAATTGGCGGCGTCGTCTTTCATGTGATCAACAGTGCGGTCAACTTCATGCATTAACTCATCTTTCCAGGCGTCCAATATAGCAGTGAAATGGACGATCTGGTTTTCATTCATGTATTCCTCACCTTTCTTTTCCTTGTAAGGATCGATTGAATTGAGGCGATACGACGAATTGTCAGCCATTGGGATACTCCGTGATAGCAATGTCAATTTAGAAGCGCGATTTTTTAACAAATATTATCGCTTTTTGCAAGCTTTTTTAGTTTTTGTTCAGTTGGTAAAGGTAGCATATTTTCGTATATAAAGCCGCTAAATTTTTACCGGAACGGCACTGGTTTTATTTTTTCTCTGGCGATAATTTAACCACTTTTGAGAGTATGGATCCTTTGTGTAACCGCGTATTAATCAGGTCATCAAGCGCCAGTTGTTCGACTGAAGTTACGTTTTCATCAGATTGCTCTTTATGAACAATGGAATAGCCTCTGGAGAGGGTTTGCAGTGGGCTAATAGCATTAAGTGTGCGAGCACTTAAAGATAACTGCTGCTGTTTACTTTGCAATTGGAGCATCGTCTGTTGTTTCAAATGATTGAGTGAAGATTTCAATTGTAGTTGGTGCTGTTCGATTAATAACTGGGGTGATTGTTGCTGTAGATGTAGCACAGCAAACTTTAACGATGCCTGTTTTGTAGTGGATTGTTTATTCCAGAGTTCATACAGCCGTTTACTGAGGCCCCGGTGACGTGCGTCGTATTGAGCTAGCTGGTTTTGAGGGTGTTGCTGTTGAAGTTGCTGTTTTAGCCAGCTTAGTTTTTGTTGTGATTGCTTAAAACGGTCACTCATTACTTGTTGTAGGCGCTCGACATAATAATCATAACTTTGTAAGTAGCTGTACTGATCGGGAGCAACTAATTCTGCAGCAGCACTGGGTGTGGCGGCTCGTACATCTGCTGCAAAGTCAGCGATCGTAATGTCAATTTCATGTCCAACACCGCTGACAACAGGAATTTTGCATTTTGCTATGGCTCGGGCGACGACTTCTTCATTGAATGACCATAAATCTTCTAATGAGCCACCACCACGTACCAGCAACAATACGTCGCAGCGTTTATGTTTCGAGGCCATTTGAATGGCTTGTGCGATTTTTGAGGCCGCTTCTTCGCCTTGAACTGGAACCGGATAGATTGAGACGGGTATAGCAGGGAAGCGTCTTTCCAGTACGCTCAGCACATCATGGATGGCAGCGCCGGTTGGTGAGGTGATGACGCCGATACGATTGGGTAGTTCAGGAATCTCTAGTTTATTATCTTCATCAAACAAGCCTTCAGCGGCCAGTTTTCGTTTTAATCGCTCAAACTGTTGTTGTAGTTGTCCGTCACCGACTTCTTCCAGTCGATCAACTATCAGCTGAAACTCACCACGGGCTTCATAAAAGCCTATTCGTACCTTGGCTAATACCTGGTTGCCATTTTCGGGTTTAAAGTCCAGTAGCATATTGCGATTACGGAACATGACCGAACGAACCTGGCAATTATTGTCTTTTAAACTGAAATACATATGCCCGGAAGCAGGCTTGGCAAAGTTGGATATTTCACCTTCAATCCACAGCGGTGGCAGGTTGGACTCAAGCAGTTCTTTAACCATCTGATTGAGCTGGCTAATGGTGAGTGGTGCTCTGTCTTCAGAAATTAGTGACATATAAAGTCGTCTTCATTTTAAGTCTGGCAAAAAAAAGCCGGGCAAGCCCGGCTTTCTATCAAAAATACAGATCTCGCTTACTAGTGAGGGCCTGCATTTTTCTGTGTAACAGCTACTTTCATGCCAATTTCAGCATGTTGCTTAGCTTTGTTCAGCAGTTTGATTGCTTTCTCGTAATCACCTGCTTTTGCAGCTTTAGACGCTTTACCAAACAGAGTCTTAGCATGCTTTTTCTTGTTTTTCTTTTTCTTAGCACTAGGCCAGCGAATGTCACGCCACTCAGCACCAGCTTTTTTAGCTTTGTTTACCACAGCAGTTGCGTCTGCAAGCGCCATTTTGTAGCCTGCGTCATCAGCATCGTATTTGCCAACTTTTGCAGTACAACCGCTCAGACCTACTAAGCCTGCTAGGATGATACCAGCTAACGTAGCTTTATTAATCATTTGAACTCCTCACTTACTGGTTTTTGTAATAATTCGGCATTAATTAGAAATTAATAAGTTATTAATTAACCTGCCTTTCTTTAACGCCGTTTTTTATATTCTTGAAATATCCGGCTACATGATTCTAACGAAGTTGGCCTGAAAGTAAAATTATTTTTTATTATTTACCTTTTATCAGCTTGATTCTATAATAATAGGATTTTCTTATATACACGGGATAACCATGCGAATTGTTCAGGAAGCGCTTACTTTCGATGATGTATTACTGATTCCAGCCCATTCTACAGTGGTGCCTAAAGAAGTTGATCTGGGTACACAGCTCACTAAAAAAATCAGGATGAACATTCCATTGCTGTCTGCAGCGATGGATACGGTCACTGAATCACGCTTGGCCATTTCGCTAGCTCAGGAAGGTGGTGTCGGTATTATTCATAAAAATATGACGCCAAATCAGCAGGCTGCTGAAGTTCGCCATGTTAAAAAATATGAAAGTGGTGTGATTGTTGAACCCATTACTATTGATTCGACAGCATCTATACGCGACGTATTGGCAATCACTCAGGAATATAAAATTTCAGGTGTTCCGGTTGTTGATGGTGAAGAACTGGTTGGTATCGTCACTAGTCGTGATATGCGTTTTGAAACACAGCTGGATAACCAAGTTTCATCTATCATGACACCAAAAGATAAGCTGGTCACTGTTTCAGAAGGGGCCAGCCGAGAAGAAGTAGCTGCTTTGCTGCATAAGCATCGTATTGAAAAAGTACTGGTTGTGAATGACCAGTTTGCTCTGCGTGGCATGATTACGGTTAAAGATATTCAAAAATCTGATGATTTTCCAAATGCCTGTAAAGATGAGCAAGGTCGTTTGCGAGTCGGTGCTGCAGTTGGCACAGGTGCAGATACAGAAGAACGCGTAACAGCATTAGTTGCCGAAGGTGTTGACGTGATTGTTGTTGATACCGCACATGGTCATTCGCAAGGTGTTATTGATCGTGTTAAATGGGTTAAAGAAAATTTCCCACAAGTTGAAGTGATTGGCGGAAATATCGCGACGGGCCAGGCGGCACTGGATCTGGTTGCGGCTGGTGCAGATGCGGTTAAAGTAGGCATCGGTCCTGGTTCTATCTGTACGACCCGAATTGTCGCGGGTGTGGGTGTGCCTCAAATGTCTGCGATTGATAATGTTGCAGAGGCTCTGAAAGGCACAGGCGTACCATTAATTGCTGATGGTGGTATCCGTTTTTCTGGTGATATGGCTAAAGCGTTGGCTGCGGGTGCGTACAGCATCATGGTGGGCAGTATGTTTGCTGGCACAGAAGAATCACCGGGTGAAATCGAGTTGTTCCAGGGACGTTCATACAAATCATATCGCGGTATGGGGTCATTAGGTGCAATGGCACAAGGTTCCAGTGATCGTTATTTCCAGGATAATAAAGACGGCGAAGAAAAGCTGGTTCCTGAAGGTATTGAAGGCCGTGTGGCGTATAAAGGCCTGATGGTCAATATTGTTCATCAGTTAATGGGTGGTGTACGTTCGAGTATGGGTTATGTTGGCTGCAAAGACATGGAAGAAATGCGTAGCAAGCCAGAGTTCGTAAAAGTCTCTTCGGCGGGTATGCGTGAATCTCATGTTCATGATGTGACCATTACCAAAGAAGCACCGAACTATCGTATAGAATCATAACGATTCAATATGAACGCAGCCTTCGGGCTGCGTTTTTTCTTACATATCGCTTTATATTTTAGCAAACCAGGTTATTCATGACTCAAGCAAATATCCATAGTGATCGCATTTTAATTCTCGATTTTGGTTCTCAATACACCCAGCTTATCGCACGACGAATTCGTGAGACAGGGGTCTACTGTGAACTATATGCCTGGGATATTAGTGATGAAGATGTCAAAGCCTTTAAACCGACGGGTATAATTTTATCGGGTGGCCCGGAAAGTACGATTGGCGACGATGCACCTGTAGCGCCACAAGTTGTATTTGACTTAGGTATACCGGTCTTAGGTATTTGCTACGGCATGCAAACTATGGCCGCTCAACTTGGTGGCAAAGTTGAAAATGCCGATCATCATGAATATGGATTTGCAAAAGTACGTGCTCGTGGCCACACGGCATTGCTAAAAGACATTGAAGATGAAGTAACAGAAGAGGGTTTTGGTTTACTTGATGTCTGGATGAGTCACGGTGATCACGTCGTTGAATTGCCAGAAGGTTTCAAATTAATGGCATCGACGGATTCTGCTCCAATAGCGGGTATCGCAAACGAAGAAAAAAACTTCTACGGTGTACAGTTTCACCCAGAGGTTACGCACACTCAACAAGGGCAGCGAATCATCGAGCGTTTTGTCCATGGTATTTGTGGTTGTGAGTCATTATGGAATTCAAGCAATATCGTTGAAGATGCAATTGCTAAGGTTCAGAAAAGTGTTGGTACTGATGAAGTAGTTTTAGGTTTGTCAGGTGGAGTGGACTCTTCTGTTGTCGCGGCCTTATTGCATAAAGCAATCGGCGATCAGTTGACCTGTGTGTTTGTAGACAATGGTCTGCTTCGCTATAAAGAAGGCGATCAGGTAATGGCGACTTTCGCAAAAAATATGGGTGTGAAAGTCATCCGTGTTGATGCAGAAGATCGTTTTCTTACAGCACTGAAAGGCGAAAATGATCCAGAGAAAAAACGTAAGATTATTGGCAACTTATTTGTTGATATTTTTGAAGAAGAATCAAATAAATTAAAGAATGCAAAATGGCTTGCGCAGGGTACGATTTATCCGGATGTGATTGAGTCGGCTGGGGCGAAAACCGGTAAAGCGCATTTAATTAAATCACACCACAATGTGGGTGGTTTACCAGACTACATGAAGCTAGAACTTTGTGAGCCATTGCGTGAATTGTTTAAAGATGAAGTACGACAATTAGGTGTTGAGCTGGGTCTGCCACATGACATGGTTTATCGTCATCCTTTTCCCGGCCCTGGTCTGGGTGTGCGAATATTAGGTGAAGTGAAAAAAGAATATGCCGATCTTTTACGACTGGCGGACCATATCTTCATTGAAGAATTATTTAAAAATGATTTATATCATGGCGTGTCACAGGCATTCACCGTGTTCCTGCCGGTTAAATCAGTTGGGGTAACTGGTGATGGCCGTCGCTATCAGTATGTTGTTTCACTGCGTGCTGTTGAAACTATTGATTTTATGACGGCTCGCTGGGCTCATCTTCCCTATGATTTTCTTGATCTGGTTTCACGCCGCATCGTTAATGAAATCGATGGGATTTCTCGCGTGGTTTATGATGTCACCGGAAAACCACCGGGAACCATTGAGTGGGAATAACGAGTAAAAACAGGCTGCCTTAAGCAGCCTTTTTTTATTTTAACAAGTGATGATTGTTTGAATGAATAAAGACGAGCACTGGATGCGTCATGCATTAAAACTGGCAGAATATGCAGAGCATAATGGTGAGGTCCCGGTTGGCGCAGTCATTGTTCAAAATGATATGGTGATTGCTGAGGGCTGGAATCAGCCGATATCAACGCATGATGCGACAGCTCATGCTGAAATTGTTGCGTTGCGTAAAGCGGGTTATACCTTAAGTAATTATCGACTGCCGGAAGCAACGCTTTATGTGACGCTTGAGCCTTGCGTGATGTGTATCGGTGCCATGGTTCATGCGCGCGTAAATCGTCTGGTGTATGCGGCAACTGAACCCAAGACTGGCGCCATCGAAAGCGCATTTAATTTGGCTGAAGCGGATCAGCATAATCATACAATTGAAATTGTCGGCGGTGTGCTGGCTAAAGAAAGCAGTGAACTATTAAGAAACTTTTTTAAAAAACGAAGAGAAGAAAAGAAGGGTAAAAGTAGTCCCTGATTTTGACTAAAACTATCGAGCATAAAGTTAATGCTTAGCTTTAGTTAAGTATATTCCTGAATAATTTTTTTGTAGCTGTTAAATCGCATTCGGGTGATTAAACCATTTTCAACTGCTTGATTAATGACGCAGCCAGGCTCAACTTCATGTATGCAGTTGGAAAACTTGCACTGACCTGCCATATCTCTGATTTCTTTAAAACCATATAAAACATCTTCTTTGGTGTTGTTCCATAAACCAAAGTCTCTCACTCCGGGTGAATCGATAATGTCTCCGCCATCATGTAAATGGTAAAGAATAGAACTGGTAGTGGTGTGCGTGCCTTCGCCGCTGGCAGCTGAAACTTCTCCGACACGGATATCTTGTTCTGGTAAAAGAGTGTTGATGAGTGATGATTTTCCTACGCCAGACAAACCCACCATAATGGAAGTTTTATTATTTAATTCATCTTTGAGTGCCTGAGTGCTGCTTGCATCTTTAGTGCTTGTAGGTAGTACTTTATAACCTAGTTCACGATATTCATTTAAAAGAGATTTCAAATCTGTATCGGCATCGGCCAGATCGGTTTTATTGATAATAATTAAAGCACGAGCCAGAAGGTTTTCAGTGGCAACTAGGTAGCGATCAATCAGATAAGGATTTGGTGCTGGTTCAATGGCCATAACAATTACGACCTGATCGATATTGGCCGCCATTGGTTTTAATTTTCCACCAAAGCCGGGCTTTTTGAGTAAGGTTTCTCTTTCCAGTATGGCGGTGACAACCGCGTCCTGATTTTCTAACTTTTGAATAAGAACATTATCACCACAGACAATTTGATCAAGGTTTTGTCGTGGATGGCAGCGTATTAATTCCTGGTTTTCAAGTTCAATAATGCTTGTTTTACCAAAATTGGTAATGACTCTTCCCGGGATGTTGGGTGAGTCAGAGATTACGCTTTCATGCTGATCAAGCTTTTTTTGCTGATTTTTTTTGATGCGGCGTTGTTGTTTGTCAGTTAATCGGCGAACCATTATTCTGTGATTATCTCATTAATTTTTGCGGCACAAATAAAGTCATTAATAGACAGACTGTTGATGCTGTGCGTAGAGAAAGTAATCAGACAACGGTTGTAGCTGATAGTCATTTCTGGGTGATGGTCCTGTTCGTGAACAATCCATGCCGCGGCATTCACGAAGGCGATGGTCTGATAATAATTTTCAAACTTAAACTCGCGGTAGATGCCTGAAGCTCCCGGATTTGTTTGCCAGTTATTACTGAGTTCCTGATGATAATCAAGTATTTGGTTTTCACTTAACACGGCATCTTTATTGTTAATATGGCTACAGTGCAGGTGAGAAAGTGAGGTCAT
>Ga0316206_1002476_pt1 | contig 12337 bp, 9 predicted proteins | sample 6monthpyrite_MG_FD_204942 | JGI IMG/M metagenome (GOLD analysis project Ga0316206, IMG submission 204942) | Microbial mat bacterial communities from mineral coupon in-situ incubated in ocean water Damariscotta River, Maine, United States -... | ecosystem: Environmental > Aquatic > Marine >...
TACGCGCAATTTCCGCTTCGGAGACACATACACTCGCATGACTGACTCTTTGAATTAATGCGATCATTCTAACTTTTCACTCATTTCTCTCGTTGCCCTTAATAATTCCTGAGTTATGCCTCTCTCAACTACAGCATGCCCCGCATCACTGACAATTGATAATTCTGCCTCAGGCCATGCTTTAGACAGTTCCCATGCCTGTTCTACAGGGCATATCACGTCATAACGACCGTGCACTATATAACCTGGAATATGTCGTATTGCCTGAATATCATTAATTAACTGATCTGGCTTCAACCAACAGTCGTGCATAAAATAATGACATTCAATACGCGCAATACTCAATGCCGAGTGTGGATTTGCGAAGCTTTCTACCACACTCTTATCTGTTTCCAGCGTTGCCGTCATTCCCTCCCAAATTGACCAGGCTTTTGCGGCACGTAATTGCTGCATTTCGTCATCGCCTGTCAACTGTTTCGAATAGGCCTGCACCATATCGCCACGCTCAGACTCAGGTATTGGCTTAATGAATTTCTCCCAATAATCCGGGAAAAGCCTGCTGGTACCCTGCTGGTAAAACCATTGAACATCTTTGTTTCGTGCCAGAAATATCCCCCTGAGTATCAAGCCACTTACACTATCCGGGTGTGTTTGTGCGTACAAAAGCCCTAATGTTGAGCCCCATGAGCCTCCAAATACGACCCATTTATCAATTTTCAAATGATGGCGAATAGTTTCTATATCTGACACCAGATCCCAGCTAGTATTTTTTTCCAGACATGCATGAGGAGTGGATTTTCCACAACCACGTTGATCAAATAAAATAATTCTATAAATATCAGGGTCAAAGTAGCGCCGATGAAAAGGCGCACAACCGGCACCCGGCCCACCATGTAGAAACACCACAGGTAGTCCTGAGGGATTACCGCATTCCTCAATATAAAGAGTATGCAAATCATCCACCTGTAAATGGTGACTCACAAATGGCCCGATTGAATTGAACAAGTTACTCATGCATTTAACCACTGATATTCAGAAATGAATTAAAATTATTAAAATGACGATTGATGAATTTTCTTAATGCTATTTAAGCATATATAAAATTACAGCCTGGACTAGATTATTTTTTAAATTATATCTAAACGCTCTAATTTTCCTTTAAACCATATCGCCATAAAGCCTATAGGTATACACAGGACTCACTATGTAGGATTTTCCCTACAAGCACAATGCGAGTAGTCTGACATTAAGCACCTGAATCAACTGATAGTAACACTTGGTGAGCTTGTCCATAATACAGTCATGGACACAAGGACATGGCACAAACAAGGACACAGGGAATAGTTAGGAAGTAGCGCGATAGGAAATACATGGATAAGGAATCCACGGAAGAACAGAATGTTTTACAGGAGTATATGAAAAAACGGAACTAGCTACAACGCCATAATCAATCACCAGGGCAACGGAAGTCCAAAACCCGGCACGGAACGCCGGGTTTTTTATTGCCTGTAATAAATGCACATCCGCAAGCTGGTTACATCACGTATAACCATCAACTACCCACTGCAACAGTGTCTAACCCGTAATATACCTACCTTCTGAATATCTAAGTTATTTCATTTACTCATTTGACCCAGCAACAACTCAACACCAAAACAAGCTGAACGGTATATTGTACGTCCTGTGTAAATATGAAATTTTTGAGTAATATATTAATCCTTGATATTTAAATGCGAATCATTTACATTCGCATTAATAATAATTACTGGATTTTTTCATGCTCTATATAAAAAATATAACGCGATTGTCAGCAATGACAATATTGCTAAGCTACTTAATAGCCTGCAACAATAACTCTGACTCCGATGAGTTATTAACAACGCAAAAACAGATACTCGGAAAACGGCTTTTTTTTGATAGCAACCTGTCCAGCCCTGCAGGCCAGTCCTGCGCCAGCTGCCATTCTCCAGAAGCCGGCTTTGCAGATCCAGATCGCGAAATTCCCGTATCACGAGGCGCCCATACAGACCGATTTGGCAATCGTAATACACCTTCTGCGGCCTATGCAGCCTTTAGCCCTGCTTTTCACTTTGATATTAGTGAAGGTATCTTTTTTGGTGGGCAATTTCTTGATGGACGCTCAGCAACACTAGAAGATCAGGCAAAACAACCCTTACTCAATCCGCTTGAAATGGCCAATAGTGATAAATACTCGGTGGTAGATAAGGTCAGCCGTGCCGATTATGCAGATAACTTTAAGAGTATTTATGGCGACGACATATTTAATGATGTAGATCTGGCCTTCGATAAAATTGCTGATGCCATTGCAAACTTCGAACGCTCTAAAGATGTGTCCGCTTTTTCTTCACGCTTTGATGCCTTTACAACTGGCCAGCTGACATTAACGGAACAGGAAATGCGTGGCCTTGATTTATTTAATCGCGAAGACAAGGGCAACTGTGCCGCTTGCCACCCCAGCACAAGCAATACACAAGAACACCCTGCCCTGTTTACTGATTTTAGTTTTGACAATTTAGGCACGCCGGCTAATCCTAACTCACCATTTTTAAATCAGGGATCTGAGTTTAACCCTGATGGCACTGGTTTCGTTGACTTTGGCTTAGGTGGTGAATTAGGTGACATAGCCGAAAATGGAAAATTCAAAGTCCCTGGTTTACGAAATATAGCGCTAACAGCACCTTACATGCATAACGGTGTATTCAATACATTAGAGGAAGTATTAGACTTTTACAGTGATCGCAATAATGACGGCGTTATTCCAGAAGTTGCAGATAATGTAAATAATGATGAGCTCGGAAATCTGGGATTAAGCAATCAGGAAAAAGCAGACATTATCGCTTTCTTAAAAACACTGAGTGATGGTTACATAAACGAATAAATAATCGGCACATTCGGGTTAGCACGCCACTAACCCGAATAACCTGCATAACAACCCATATTTCCTGGTACATTTATCAGCTGACCTAAACAACCGATAATAAGGTATCTCTGGCTTTATTAATTTGCTGCGCCAGATAATCGGAGCCCCCTCTGTCCGGATGCATTTTTTGCATTAAACGCTTATGAGCTTTATTAATTTCGCTTTTATTTGCCGTTTCAGACACGCCTAAAATATCTCTGGCCTGCTTATCACTCATCACAGAGTCAGTCATTGACTCTTTATACGACTCTGACTCACCTCGAGCCCAGTCGGGATATTTCCGATCGAGATAAGCAATCAATAAAGACGCCGACTCTGCATCTTCCTGCTTGCATTGATCAAGTAACAACACAATCTGCTCAAGACTCATCTCCTGCAACTTTTGCCCCTGAAAAGGACCTTCCAGTACTTCGCCCTGAAACTCTCCACTTAACATATCTATTTGCAGGTGTATGAATCGAGTTGTCATAGTCGACTGACGATTTTGTCGATAACGCTTAAAATAGGGTAAAACTGTTGGCCATACACCTAATAAAAACCGCGCTACACGAGGCACCAATGGCAAAAGCGCACCGATTGCAGCAATCAACCAGTTGAGTCGACCAGTCAATACAAGAACAGCTAGCAAACTCACCGACAATATTATTAGCAGTGTTTTTATAAGCTGTTTCTTTTTCTGCGGATCTAATCGTTTAAAACGATATAACAGATAAAAAACAACGAGAATAACCAGCAATAGCAATAAAATACGTGGCAAAAGTCACCTTTTTAAAATCGGAGCACAAACACAATAAAATGCCTGAATGAAATTATACCCTGCAGAGTAAGCATTTCATTCTATACTATTATATAGCCAATTAGGCTCATCATATTTTAAAAAATCAGGACTAAAGTTACAGCAAGGAATGCCGATAAATGATTAGCACCCTTTTGTATAAGCGGCTGCAATTTAATTATAAAAATGCTTCTCTTTCTTAAGGTTGCTTAATTTTTAATCTATACCCTCAGGATTTTTTATGCAAAAACTCACTCTTAAGCTACAGGTATGGCTGGGCTTTAGTCTTATGTTGATACTGACAGCTACAGTCGCCTTTACTTCAATTTTTTTTCTGAATAAGGTAAATACAAACGCCAGTCATATCGCCACCAAAGCACAACCCATTATGGTCGATGCACTTATTATTACCGCTGACTTGAATGATACCGGCAGGCTCATAAATGCTTTCATGGTAACTAAAAAAAATAGTGATAGAGAAAATTTAGATAAAAGCATTAAAACTCTTAACAATCATTTACAACGACTTATTAAACAAGCACAGACTCTAGAGAATACTGATTTATCTACAAAACTGACTGAGGTTAAATCTCTTATCAGCGACTTTAAGGAATATATTATTGAAATTGAATATTTAATAGACAATTCTCAGGATAACTATCCAGCATTAGCTCTTTCTTCTAGCAAAATAAACCCTCTTAATCAGTCCATATTATCTTCGCTTAACCAGGCTATTAATTCTGAATTAGAAGAAAGCAATACTCATCAACGTAAAAAACTTCTCATCGCTTTATCTGACATTCGCCACAACTGGATGAATATTGTCGCATCAAACCGCGCATTTCTAGCAAACCCTAGCGACGATAGAGAGAAAAAAACTCAAACCTATAGAACAAATCATATATCGCTATTATCATCGCTACAAAACAAATCAGATCTATACACATTCGAACAGGAAGAGGCCATTAATAACGTAGCTACGGAGAGCAAAAGACACTTAAAACTGTTAGATGAGATATACACAATCTATAAATCAGGGAACTGGAGAGCAGATCAACTATTACTATCCAACGAGATTCAACCGCTAATAAAAAACATCTCTGAAAAGCTCGAGGCAATAGCCACTGATCAGCAGCAAAACACACATTCATTAAATAATGAATTACTGAATGAAATCGACACAGCAATTGTTATAACTATTATTGCTTTATGCACCGCTGTACTCATTGGAATTGGTGTAGCCTGGTCAAACGCACGTCAAATCAATAAAATTGTAACCGGCGTTTCTAATAGTCTCGATCAAATGTCTAATGGTGACTTTGATGTTAATTTAGATGAAAATCAGACGGGAGAAACCGGCCAGATAGCAAAAGTAATTAATAGTTTTTCTCTTCAACTTAAAGACATGATTAATGATTTAACCAGTTCAGTTAGCCAACTTGAACGCGCTTCATCGGACGTGTCGTCTATTATCTCCGAATCTTCGGACAATATATTACAACAGCACCGTGAAACTGAAATGGTTGCAACAGCAGTTGAAGAAATGACAGCTACGGCACAGGAAGTTGCAAATAGCGCAGCAACTGCAGCAAACTCAGCCAAACAGGCAAATGAACTAGCCGGATCTGGCGCACTTATATCAACCGAAGCGCTTGGCGGCATTGAGCACTTAGTAAAAGATCTTGATAACGCCTCTAATGTTATTCAAAATCTTAAAAACGAATCGAACAATATCAGTACCGTATTAGATGTAATACGCGACATTTCAGAGCAAACTAATTTACTTGCTTTAAATGCCGCAATTGAAGCTGCTCGTGCTGGCGAACAAGGCAGAGGTTTTGCCGTTGTTGCTGATGAAGTACGAACACTAGCTAGTCGTACACAGGAGTCCACCAATGAAATTCGTAACAAAATAGACCAGTTACAAAACGGTGCTAATGATGCGGTTGTTGCGATGGATAGTGCAATTAAAGAAGTTACACTTAATAGCGAGCAGGTTGAAAGAGTCGCTGAATCACTTGGAGAAATTGCCGGTGAAATACAAACTATAAATGGACAGCTAGATCAAATGGCAGCTGCATCTGAGCAACAAAGCGCCACTTCAGAAGAAATCAGTCGCAATATAATGTCTATCAGCACTCTAGCTGAAAAAACGGCTCAGGGAACTTCTAAAGCAAAGACGGCTGAAGATGATTTAGTTTTAGTTACCAATAACATTCAGTCCGTGATCGGAAAGTTTAAAACATAATTGAAACTTTATATATTTTATAATTATCTCATGAAAGTTAATACTTTCATGAGAAATACAAATACTCCACTGCATATTATATTAACAAATTAAATCAACACAAAACCGACTATTATTTATTAACGCGTTTATAGTTAATAATTATAGTGACCTGGTCTCCAGGGTAAATTAAATCTGGATTTTTTATATTACTTAACTTTGCCAGCTCCGGGTATCGCCAGGGATTGTGAACATATCTCTTTGCAATAAACCACAACGTATCACCCTTAACAACCACGTGAACAAACTTCTTGCTTGATTTATCAGTAACTTCATTTTTATTTTTTAATACATCTTCATTTGGCTTATCAGCAGCCTCTTTTCTATCTTTTAATACGAGCCCTGTAGAATCATCATCTGTTTTAATTATTTTAACAGGTTCATCCTCTATTACTTTCTGACTGTCTATTTTTTCCTTATTCTCTATTGCTATCTGATGTTCTATGCTGCCCTTACTTTGAATTACCACCTGCTCCTCTATTGGCTCCTGACTTTCCTGAGCATTCATTTTAGTTGACACATCTAATTCGTCATTATTTTCTATTTTTATTTTTTCGACAATATTTTCTTCAACGCCTCCCTGTATTTCAATTTTATCTTCAACAATAGTCTTTGGCTTTTTTTCAGATACGTTATTACTAATGGAACTCTCTAAAACTGCACCTTTATCATCATTTAAATAAGCATCATAATCATTAGCCTCAATACTGTTTTCAATTAACTCATCCTCCTGGATTACATCATTCACAACAATAAGAAGTCCATCATCATTTTTTGTTATTTCTACCGCGTCACTCTCTACAATTATTATTTCGCTCTCTGGCTCTGATTCTTTTTCACCATCTCTAATGATCGGATCGACCGTTACAATTTCTTTCCCACTCACGCCAGGGGGTGTTACTTCTGCAATATTACGCTTTTCTGTATATTCAAGAGTCTCAATAACTATTCGTTTTTTATTTATATTTAAGTCGTTATTATTGCCCAGCTCAATTGAGTCAAGTAAAAAATAAACCCCAACCACAGCCATCAAGGCCAGCAAGCCTATCCAGACAATAGAACTATTTTCCTGTTGCTGTGGCTCAATTTCGCCAGGTTTAGTTTTACCGAACCTGGCCTCACCAGACTTGATCTCACCCTGCTTGATCTCACCCGGCTTGATCTCATTTGGCTTCATCTCATCTGAATTAAGCCCACTGTATTTAATATCAGAAGGCCTGATATCTTCAGGTTTTTTGACAACGCTATTTTTTTGGATTACTGCCTTAGCAGGTTTACGATTTTTATGAAGGTTATTATTCTCATTTTTACTACTGTAATTATTACTTTCTGATTGTCTAACGGACCTTCGCTCTTCCGGATGATAGACATTTTTTTTATCACTTAACGATTTTGTTATATCTGGTTTATTAGCATGTGCATGAATAGATCTATTGCTTTGCGAGCTAGTATTATCTGCTTTCTCTATTTCAGCCTTTACTGTGTGCGTAGCGCTTATATCTCGTTTATTATATGCAGTATCATTTTGCGAAGTCACATGGGCCGATACCTCACTAGCGCTTTTAACATTACTTTTTCTAAATAATTCTTCTGTAGTTATATGATCATTAGTTATATTGCTGGTGTTTTTATTACTAATTACTGATTCACTTTTCAGCGATCGGCTTGAAGAGCTATGACTGATTTCTTTTTCACTTACCTGCTTTGTTTTATCATTATGATGATGCGTATTCGGTAAATTATTTTCATTGTTTCCCGCACTAGCATTATCCGCTTTCCCTGCTCCAGAACTTACTGTCTGTGTAGATCCTGTTTTCCGTTTATCGATTACGTATTCATCTAACGGTTTGACTTGAGTTATTGTTTCATTATTACTTTTATTTTTACTTATTTCACTGCTTTGTTCTGTCGCTACATTATCTGTAGTTATATGGCCAGCTGTTATATTGTCAGTTGTTTTTTCTTCAATAATTTTTTTAGTTTCATGATGAAAACTGGTTGATGTGTTTTTATTTTTAGCCTGCTTACTGGCAGCCACTTTAATCATTTCAATATGTTTACGTAAATAACCTGTTGATTTGAATTTATCTAACTGTTCAAAATCAGCATATAATCTGATATTTTCTTCTTCTATTAGAGTTCGACTAAATACATTTCGAGGGATATAAGCTGGTACCTGAGACCAGCCTTTAGTGGGAAAGCTAATAACATCTTCTATTTCGTCTACCCAAAATCCAGCATGACCACCTTCCACCTCTACAATTATTATTTTTCCCGGCTCATTCATATCTCCTTTTTCAACACCAAATCTAACTCTTAGGTCAACCAGTCTCACCATACCGTGTATAGATTTAAATAAGCCGGGCTCCGCTACACTCGACCCCGGCGGAACGGTTAGTTTAGGCGGTATTGTTACAGCTTCTACTGGCATAGTTGGCGAGCACACAAATACCGGCCCTACTTTGTAAAGCAATAACGCATTAGATTCTTGAATATTATGAACTGACAATACTTATTCCATATATTTTTCCTGCCAGCTTTTATATAACTGCCAGGTATATTCTGTAAACTCTTCTTTACTATTAAATTGTGACGGGTCTATCGCATCAAACACATAATAGTTAGCTGTACTATTTTCAGTATTCAAAAAATGATAAATTTTATCCAGCAAGGTGTGTGGATCTCGCCATGCGAAATCATCCTGCGCTTCATAATGTAAAAAAACAGGCAGTATAGGCACACCTGTTTTCATTGAAACATCAAATGCACCATAACGAAATGATTCAAAAATACGCTTACCTTTACAGCCGCCCTCCGGATAAAGCGCTATGTTCTTACCATTTTCAACTTCCTTTCTTATCGTCTCAGCTGCTTTATTTCTTGATTCTTTTGATTCACGTTTAACATATAGATTACCTGCTGCAGTGGAAATTCTACCCACCACCCACCAGGCCTTTACTTCTATTTTTGCTAATGAATAGACCTCAAACAATGCGGGTATACCTATATCCTCAAATGCCGATGGATGGTTTGCAATAAGAATGTAATTATGAGGAATCTCGTTCAGATTTTTCTGATGCAATTTCAAATTGACGTCCAACGCCCTTACAAATGACTTACACCACACCCTGAATAGCCGAAAATACCAGTAACCCACTAATCCCGAAGGCAGCCATGACAGTAGATACAACAGGATTGTAAGCAATATAAAATCCAGCCACATTGTTGCTAATTTTAAAATTCTAACAATATAGTAAAACACCTAAGCTCCCTTTCTGACCATTTACCTTATAAATTGATTTAATTATAGTTCATTAAATAGTTAAGCTTTTGATTGACCTGATTCATTGCTGTTGTTAACTTGCTGACACAATAACAAACCACATAATAATGAATTTATACTACCTAAAATATTTTCTACTTATCTTCTCTATTATCTCATCTGGCTGTGCCAGCGTGGGCGGCCAGACTGATCCTAGAGACCCTCTAGAAAGCTATAATCGCGCTGCCTATGAGTTTAATGATGGCTTTGATCAATATTTGCTAAAACCTGTGGCAGAAGGCTATGAGGCAATTACTCCTGACCCGGTAATAACGGGCATCAATAATTTTTTTAGCAACCTTGATGATATTATTGTTATTTTTAACGACCTCTTACAACTAAAACCCATGCAGTTCGCTTCTGATACAGGGCGATTCATTATTAACAGTACCCTTGGTCTAGCCGGTTTTATAGACTGGGCCAGTGATATGAATATGCCAAAACATCAGGAAGATTTTGGACAGACACTGGGTTACTGGGGCGTACCTGAAGGCCCTTATTTTGTTATTCCTTTCTGGGGGCCAAGCACAATTCGCGACACAGCCGGTTTACTTGTTGATAGTGCACAATTTGATCCTATCTGGCAGGAAGTTGAAAATGGCCTACCAACTGAACATCGAGATAGAGAACTATCATGGGGAGTCACCGTTGTTAAGGCCGTCGATACTCGCGCATCTTTATTAAAAGCGGAAAACATACTAAATGAGGCTGCTTTAGATCGTTACACATTTATTCGTGAGGCATTTTTACAACGCCGTCTAAATCTTGTTCATGATGGCAACCCTCCTGAAGAACCCGTTGAGTTTAATGAAGATGAGTTATTTGATTTCGACGAAACTGAAAAACCATCTCATGAAACATCTGATAAACCTGGAATAATTAATGAATAGTTTTGTCCAGCCCCCTAAAACGCTACTTCGTCAAACTGGACGCGCACTTGTAGATTTCAATATGATACATGAGGGCGACCGCGTTTTACTTGGCTTATCCGGTGGCAAAGACTCTTTAGCCTTATTACATATTCTCAATCACTTTCAAAGACATGCTCCTATCAAATTTGAATTTGCAGCAATGACGGTTGACCCTATGGCAGGAGACTTTGATCCATCACCTATGATTCCTTATTTAGAGTCTCTGGGAGTTGAATATCACTATCGGCGTGAGCCAATCATGGACATTGCAAAAGAGCACATGGGTAAACCCTCTTATTGCTCATTTTGTTCACGAATCAAACGTGGCATTATGTATAACACAGCGAGAACACATGGCTTTAATGTAATAGCGCTTGCTCAGCACCTTGATGATCTTGCGGAAAGTTTTATGATGTCAGCCTTTCATGGCGGACAACTTAGAACCATGAAAGCTAATTATGTTATTGATGAAGGAGACTTAAGAGTAATCCGTCCACTGGTTTATGCCCGTGAACGACAGACCCGTGAATTTTCGAATAGCGCTGAACTACCGGTAATACCAGATTCCTGTCCCGCCTGTTTCGCAATGCCAACTCAACGGCAACATTTTAAAGAATTGTTAGCCGCTGAGGAACTGCAAAACAAAACCTTGTTTAAGAGCTTACTTACAACAATGAAACCGCTAATGAGTGAAGGTTGCCCTGATATTAAAATTTAGATGAATAACTTAAGAGACAAAGAGGAAACAGAGAAAGCTCAATATTTATAACTAATTTTTTAAAATAGTTTTAGTAAATAATATATGTATTGTCACTAAAACTGCAAAGCTCTGTATTCCCCTTGTCTTTGCGGTATTTTTCAATTTAATACAATTTTGGTTCACCATCAGGCCGCGTCTTAAATAACTTCATAATCCAGAAATACTGTGACGGGCATAACCTGATTATTTCTTCAAGTGACTTATTCATAAGCAGCGTATCTTCATAATCATCACCCGTTGGAAAATCTTTTAATGCAGGTAATATATGAATATTATACCGATGTGTTTTTTCGTCATAACAGGCCATACAGGGTAAAACATCAGCTTTGCATGACTTTGCTAATCTGCCTAAAACTGGAACACTGGCTTTTTCAACACCAAAAAACGGGGCAAAAATCGAACGATCTGCACCAAGATCTTCGTCTGGCAAATAGAACATCGTACAACCGCCTCGAACATCTTTTATAATAGGACGCAAACCTGCGTCCCTGGTATACAAAATACCACCGTGACGAGAACGCCCTTTTGCAACAAACCAGTCCACTAATTTATTTTTCATTGGTTTAAATGGCCCCGATGAAGGATAACTCATTGTTGCTGCTGAAACAGCTGCTTCTAAACCAAGACTATGTGCTGCCATAAAAATAACCGAGCGGTTATTTTTTAACGATGCATCAATGTTTTCCTGCCCCTGAAATACCACTCTTTTTTTAAGAATGAACTTTGGTGCCCACCAGATAATTCCATAGTATAAAATACTTCTTGCCTGGTGCCTGAAATTTTGTCTAATCAACTCTTTTTTTTCTTCGTCATTTAATTCAGGAAAACACAAGTCGATATTTTTTCTGGCTATTCTTCGTCTTTTTTTATTTATATTTCTAATCAAATCACCAAGTTTATTTGCTAACCCGTCAAGTAATGGGCCCGGCAAAAATATAAACAACCATAAAAATATAATTGAAACCCAAACTCCCCAATATTTCGGTTTCAAATATTCACGCTTGAAAGATGTATCATAGACTAGCGAGCTTTTAGGTTTTATCTGTTTCTTTTGATTCATTTTTTTGCCACGAAATAGACCTGACCCTGCATGCTTTCCGGGCCGCTAGCATTCTCATCGTCTTCACGATAATACAATAACTGCATATCTGCAAAAACATCTAATAACTCATTTTTCTTAAGCCTGAATTTTTTTCTAGCAGGCCCCTGCTCTTTATATTGCAAGCCACTAAATGTCTGATAAAACAACAGACCACCTTTTTTTAAAATTTGATACAAATAACGCAATGTTTCACGATGTAAAAAATAACTCACCACAACGATATCAAACTGATCTTTCAT
>Ga0316206_1002477_pt1 | contig 12331 bp, 11 predicted proteins | sample 6monthpyrite_MG_FD_204942 | JGI IMG/M metagenome (GOLD analysis project Ga0316206, IMG submission 204942) | Microbial mat bacterial communities from mineral coupon in-situ incubated in ocean water Damariscotta River, Maine, United States -... | ecosystem: Environmental > Aquatic > Marine >...
GGATAACAAAGGTTTCGAAAATCTTGTTTTCACGCAAATTTATAAAGCGATTCTGTAAAGTCTGTGCATCTAAGGGCATGGTGGAGAGTACTACTGATATATAACGGCTGTAGATTATACCCAAGGAAGAACACGAATGACAGTAGCCTGGATAACGCTGATCTTTGACCCCTCTTAGAAAAAGAGGGAACGCATATTAAAGTAAGCCCTATCAGGTTTAATTTTATTATTAGACAAGGTAGCGGGGGAGATTTGACGCACGAAAAAAATCCCTGTCAGTGTCCTAATTAATTTTCACGGAAGTATCAGGACACTTACAAAAGAATGGCTCAAAAAGAATAGTTCAAAAAGAATGGTTCAGGTCTTGCGTTTTGCTTCGTAGTTGTAAAGCAAAGGGAAAAATTTAAGGGGTCTGTAACAACTAAGAATTATTTGTATTAATAAGTTGGTCTTAAGTAATGTAAATCTGGTTTAAATTTTTAATATGCAGGATAAACCTACCCCCATTGATATTCCAGGATTTATTTCTTATGCTTAGCTTCGAGTTTTCCAATATTACCCTGTTCAGTTAAGCAGGCAGTTAATTCCCCAAAATTCATAATTGATTTAACTGGCTCATTTCCATGGCAGCTAAAAGATTCAGCGGGCTTTAAATCTGGTAGTGAATAACTAGTAAGGCTTGTATTTACAATAATACTTTTATTGTTTATGCATAAGAAGCGATTGACGCCAGATACGGTACGTTCATTAATTAACTTGCCCGTGTTTAAGTCGCGCACCTTTAAGCCAGTAATGTCCTTGTTAAACCCATTTTGTACTGGCTCAATAAGCCACTTGCCGCAGCGTACAGGTTCAGTATGGTATTTATTTGTAGAGTCATACCACCTGCCGTTGAAATCCCACTCACTGCCTTTGTAGCACCCGAACTTTGATGTAAGTGTGTTAACTTTTCTTGCAGTGCGAGGGTTGCAAATAATTGTATTACCGTTCTCATCAAGAACAATCGAGATGAGTGTTTTTCGATTTCTTTTATGAATCAGATCAGTTTTGCCGTCTTTCTTAAGGCGATAAATATTATTTCCGGTAGAGCCCACTACGTCGCCATTAAAAAGCTCAGCAGAATTAAACGTAGAGTCGTAGTCCCATTTGTTAATCAGGTTATTGTCGTTATCAATAAGAACGGTTCGGCCTCTGTAGTAAACCAGCGTTTCTTCAGACTTATGTTTTAAACCACCTATAAGGAACACGCCTTTGTCGGACGATAGCGTGAAATTGACAAAATCTAATCCAGTTTTTTGCAGCGGAAATTTCTTAGACCATATGCCATTAAATTTTCCAATTTGGTATTTGTTATCCTTCCCAATAACGATAAGTTTTCCATTTTCAAACAAGCCAATATGATTAATATTAGATGGGTTTGAATTATGTTGGGTAGTGCCAGTAACCGCAACACAGTTTGTAACAGTTAGTAAGAAGCAAACGAATAATATATTATGAATAACTTTCATGGCATTAATCACTAGGGAGTATATTTTTTATTATATGGATGAATAACTAAATCCATTCCACCTCTAAAAGCCTTCATACCCGTTAGCTGGGCTCTATCGGCAGGGTTTAAGTGTATGCATCCATGAGAGTTTGTCATATCAATTGTTTTGCCTAGTTTTAACTCTGCCTCGTTCTCAGCAGTCGTGTGAAACATACTGCCATCAAGTGGCTCATTTTTATCACGTTTCTTATTACCATTTAAATCCCTGAAATAGCGGATAGCAACTGGCCCAAATGCATTAAAAATCCATGTTTTAGGGATGCCTTTAAGTTGGTATAAATCATAATAAGTTTTTGCGATGAATTTTCTATCTATCCCAAAATCTTTAGATACTGAGGCCCATTTTCCTGAAGACAGGCGATACCAGACATCTGTTTTAGCATCTTCTGCCAGGTTTCGTTCGCTCGGTACATCTTTAATGGGTGTACCCCATTTAATCTGGGACATAAGCCAGGAAGAGGTTCGGTAAGCCGCAGGGTTTTCTAACACAAACCGACCGGTTGGGGTAGGTGTGTAATCAGCGCCACCTGCGGGGTCAGTAATTTTTTTAGAGTATCCACCCCAGGCCTCAGATTGGTGAACGGCTTTACCATTTTTAATAAATACCAGAAGACCGCCGCCACCACTAGAAGTAGTGCCAGGTATGATGTCAGAGGCTTTATGGAAGTGGCCGGGGTAGTAATGTAATGATTCAGTCATGCCGGTTCCTTGTATGCATGTTCAACGAGAAGTGAGTTTAAATTTCAATAGAAAGATACCATAAAGCTTAAGTTAATGGTGTATAAAATTGCCTATATGATTAGCCCTGTCGGGAAGTTGTGAAGATGATCATAGGAAACACCCAAAACCCACCATAAAACCCCAGCCACCTTACAGCTTCACAAGACATCCATGCTAAGTAGCTAGTAAAAACAAAGACTTAGATTCAATCCAGTTTTTTTGTTACAGTGTATGGTTTGGTGATGATCGCAGCATCAGTGACCTAATAATTGCACTTATCTACCAGAATTTAAAGCATCGAACAGGCCACAATTATTCGTATATATGGTAGCATTCACCATAATCACCGCACATATATTTTATTGTCTTAAATGGAGCAGGAATAAATGGGAAATTTTGCAGATAGTGTTGAGAAACACCAAAACCTTGTGTCTAGCATTAACCAGCCTTTGGCTGTAATTGGGCTTGATAAAATAGGTCAGAAAATGGCAGGTAAGTTGTTAACTCCTGCAGTATGGGCATTGAATTATGCCGTTAATGACAAACTCCCCGATAAAGTAGATGCAGGCTTGTTTGGTACAGGTTTATTAGGCGGTGCAGCTGGGCCAGCGGCAATTGTTACAGGCGTAGTAAAAGCAGTGATTGATGATGACCTGGATCAGAAGCTCAAGGCTGTGCGCAAAGATGAGAAACCTGAACATCGTAAGAGTATCAAGGCGGCTTATCATTTTGGTTCGGCGCCAGCGGGTATTAATGCACAAACAATAGCAACTTTGGGCGGCACTGCCTGGCAACACCCTAACGGACTATGGGTGTATATAACGTTTGGCAAAGATTTGCTTGTTCCTAATTTCAAACCTCAAAGAGCTACTCGAGTATACAGGCCTGTCTGGCCTCTTCAGTCTATGGGGGGCGGTAAATTCAGGTTTACAGCTAAAAGATAATGATTAAACTATATGTCTTTGTAATTTTAATTCTTTTTTCTACGACGGCTTGCTCGGTTGAGAATGACTTTGATAAATTATGTGGCTACTTTAAAGAGCTGTCTGCTGCTAAGAATAAAGCGTCGATGAATAAATCTCAAAAATTTAAATTCATTAATGAGAAAGTACAAAAAGAATTAAACGAAACTAGCTCTGCTAGACAGGCCTGGGAAGTGGTTGTTTATGCAGTACCTGAAGAGCGCTACGATATATTTAAATCAACAACAACAGAGTTACTCGGAACACAATGGAGCTGTAAGGAAATGCAGGCGCTCATGCCTGTTACCGGTGAGTAACTAAGCTTACATCCACTCAGTTATCGATAAGCAATTTATATCTTTTGGATCAGCATTATTAAATATTGCTGATTGAATAATGGCGTTAATTTCACGGGCATTTGATGGCTGTTGATTAAATATTACAAAATCCAGATGCATTCCATATTTTAACTGCCTATCAATTCTTAACCAATGGCTTCTGGTTATTTCCTTACGGCTGAGGCTATCAATTCTACAGGCATAATTTGATTGGCCTGCTGCATAGCATTCAGTCTTTGCGCTATGATTTCTGTTTTCTGCTGAAGTAATCATATTATTGACTATTTCAGAGAGAGCAGATTTGTTAGCATCAAAACACCTGGGTCTAAACTCAATCTGTTTAACATTATTAATGTAAAGTTCGTAATACTCAAACACACTTCCTTTGTCTGTCTTTTTGTTCCAGTCGCCAGTTAAGGTGTAAGTGTAATTATGGTTAGCGTGTGAAGCTCTATTGGCCTGAGTGTTTAGTTCAGTAACAGGTAGCGAATTAGAAAAGTAGTTGGAGTTTATAGCAATGAAGTTTTTAATATTACTTTTAAAAGAAAAAGTAATTACAATAATTACAACAAACAAAGCAAATGATAAAGGCGCAATAATCTCGTTATAGTCGGTTTTAACGAGTAGAAATGATAATGACATGGCCACAACACAGAGGCCAATATAACCAGATAAACGATAAGCCTCTGAAAGCATATATAAGTCTGCAAGGTAGAGAACAAATGGCCATATGGCAAAGAAAACAACACCAAAAATAGAACCGATAATCATTCGAGAGTAGGTGGACTTTTCGTTCTTGAATACATAGCCAAGTAATATGACTAATAAAAGTAGGCTAATGGCTTGCATATCTTATGTTTTATTCCCAAAACAATTACATTTTGCATCTTACCAACTGGGTTCGCAGCAGAGCAAGTTCTTGTTATAACAATAGAAAACCAGGTAACGGGGACACAGAGCAATGGTTCTCTGACATCTGTATGTAAGCAATCTATTACAACGCCTAATCAAATGAAGTGAAACCGACAATACCAACCAAACCCATCTTGCCACACCAGCCAACCACAACCCGTCATCCAGCCAGCAATAAGTGCCATAACCTGAAAGCCTGAGAGCATCAAAGCGAAGGGGAATTAACGGGGACGGTGTCAACTGAGAGTTATTAGTATTAACATTTGTCACCGGCCCATTTAATTGCCCTGTTAATTCTATTAACTAATATCCCTCAGTCTTTAAGCCTAATGACATCAGGCAAGAATGCATTATCCATAGGCGATAATTTTTTACCCGAAAAGGCGTTATCAATTGCCATATAAACCATAGGCTCAAGAACAACATCATCATAAAAATAGGTCGGTTTTCCCTGTTTTATAAAGACAGTATAATTACCATCAGCGTTTATTTTGCTTTTAGATAACTTCGTATTAAATGCTTTATTGGCAGGGTAAGTTATATAGGTGTCCGTTTTATCTGATGCAAAGTCATTTAAGTAGCCAGCCCAGTCTGCATATTGTTCAGTGGTTTTATCGGTGTTTTTCATTTGATAAACAATCACCGTCTTTCCCTGCTTAAGGCTTTCATCAATACTGGAAAGTAATTTATCAGAATGTGAAGAAGGCGTGCCCGAATTAGCGCAACCACTGGCTATGATGAACGCTAGAAATATAAAAACTTTTCTAAGGGATAAGTTGTTTTTCAATTGGGTCACCTGATGATAGCTGTTTCTGGTTAAGAAAAAATTTCGCGTCATAATCAAACGTATTTGCATTAAGCTGTTTGTCAAAGTGAGGAGTATCAGTTTGTGAAAAATCACCTCCCCATCGGTAAAGTCCTTTTTTCATCGCCTTTATAAATTTATCAGCATTCGCCGTCTGTTTTTTCTTCTTAAAATCTTTTGAAGTGTTCCAGCTAGAACCATCAACAATATTGCAATCTATGGCATGGCCAATTAAATGCTGTGATTTACTGGCAGGTGGTACAACAGAGCCGGTTACTTTAACGCCGTGAAGTCTGAGTGCCTGGTTTATGTAGATTGTAAGCTTCAAACTTTTAGCCGTAGTGTTCATTAGTTGTATCATTGGAAATGCTGCTTTTGATAATACCAATTCTGTTTTACTAACGATGGGCTTACCGATATGTTTAAACCCTGGGCTTAACTCAATATTTGATAAGCTCGGTATTGAAATACGTACAAGGTCACCGGTTACAATATATTTTTTTGTAATCCAGTCATTAAGCTTAGTCGCTGTAGATGAATCGTATGTACCCGAAAGCGTGGTGGTGGGTGAGGGGGTATATGTTGTAAGGGCACTACTCTTAATTACCTGAATAGAATTTTTCAAGCACCACTGAAAGATTTTGAGGGCACGTTCAGTGTTTTTGCCAAAACCACCATCGATAGTATCAGAGTAAACACCTACTGCCTTTAAGTCAGCCTGTAATAAACGAACAGTATAGGCGGGTGCTGAGGCTAGTTTACTGCCACCCCACACACTTCTGTCGTCGCTGTCTCCGCGTTTAAGTTCCGTAACATTTGTCATTGAATTAGTCCTTTAAAAAATATTGGTTTAATTTCTACACATTATCTGGTTTGTTGATATTAATAACATTACTCATAATTTTGAAAGAATTAAGGTTCTTAAGCGCTTAAAAGTCTAATATCATCAGAGATATTATGCGAAACTAATATAGATTAATATCAGATAAATCTGAAAATGTGATATTTGGCGACTATTTGTTAAAAATATTTCAATATCTTCCCGTCATACCAGCCTGCATCTAGCGTGTATCCACATCATCCACCTCGTCATACCAGCATGCTTCTAGCGGGTATCCAGTGACTTTAATCTTTCAGCCCTTAACAACCATCAAATAGCAAAAACACCCAAAACCCACCATAAAACCCCAGCCACCATAAATTTGTCAAATAAAATCAGCGTGTTAATCTAGTAAACCCCACAACCTGTGGTACTATCAAGCACTAATCGTGCACGATGCACCTAATAATAAAAGCGCAGGGAAAGTACTTAAAATTATAAATCAATGGACAAGCCAAATCGGCAGTGTGATAAATGGGCAGTACAAATTTAACTGAGCTGAAACAACGCATACGTGACTTCGCAGAAGCGCGCGACTGGGATCAGTTTCACTCGCCCAAAAACCTTTCTATGGCCCTCAGTGCTGAAGTGGCAGAAGTTGTCGAGCATTTTCAGTGGCTCACTGAAGAACAAAGTAAAAACCTCCCCAAAGATAAACTCGCTGAAGTAGAAACCGAACTGGCCGATACACTTATCTATTTAATCCGCCTGGCTGATAAACTCGATATCGATTTACTCAAAGCCGCTCAAAATAAAATAGACATCAATGAGCAAAAATATCCCGTAGAAAAAGCTAAGGGTAATGCCAAAAAGTACACAGAGCTAGATAACGAGTGATCGTATACGCTTCAACCAAAACTGAGTTTAGACAGGACGTCCTCAATAACCAGATTGAAGCACGCATCCTCGAAGCCTACCAACGCCACCTCGGTCACTCCACCAGTCAGTCAGAAATAGACTCATGGAAAAACTCCATGCAGTATATGAGCAATGCCCTCGAAGACAGTGGCATCCCCAATGACACAGGTGTGTCTATTGAATATAAAATTCCGCAAACCTCAAAACGCATCGACATCATTCTTACCGGCATCAATGAGCAAAACAAAAGTACCGCAGTCATAGTAGAGCTCAAGCAATGGTCAGATGCACAGCTCACAGATAAAGACGCCATCGTAAAAACTTACCTGGGGGGAGGCGAGCGCGAAGTGAGTCATCCATCCTATCAGGCATGGACATACGCCGCTCTACTAGAAGATTTTAATGAAGCGGTGCAGGAACAAGACATAACATTAAAACCCTGTGCGTATCTACACAACATGGTGGCAGATGATGTTATTAAAAATCCACGCTATCAGCCCTGGCTGGCAAAAGCCCCCAGCTTTAAACATAGGATTGCTAAGATTATTACTATGAGTCTTAATCTGAACGATATTGATAATTTATACTTTCAAAATTTATGGTTAATTATTTATATGATGCTATTTAAAAGAGTGCAATTTCATACGGTGGAACATGGATAGAAAAATAAAAAAATGTCTTAAGGATCTCAGGTTTGCAATAGAACTTGAGGGCAAAAATCCTCATCAGGCTTACGAAGAACTTAGATCAGAATATCGGGATGAAGATTATGGTCCTGCATGGCGTGATGCTGCAGAAGAAGCAATAAAAGAACACAAAGAACAGATTTCAGGCATTGAAAGGCTGGGTGTTGGTAAACGCTTGAGGGGGAAAATACATGAGCAATGGTATACAGGCCCAAAGGATGATGCCAACTTCTGGCCTGCTTATGTAAAACATCTCGAATCAAAAGGTGAGGGCTGGGAAAAAGCAATCCCATCGATAGATGAGTCGTCAACCAATGTTGTAGCAATGTTACCAAATCCAGGAGCGACAAAATTTTCTGGTCGCGGACTTGTTCTGGGTTATGTGCAAAGCGGTAAAACTGCGAATATGACGGGGGTTCTGTCAAAAGCAGCTGATAGTAATTACCGATTTATTATTATTCTCGCAGGAATGACGGATAAGTTACGCAATCAGACACAAAAACGTTTCATTAGTGATCTTATTTCATATGATGAAGATGGTATCTGGCAAGAACACACGGCCCCTGACCATGACTTTGTTGAGCAGACAATGCCAGGATTCGTATTTGGTGATCATTACAGGCATATCATGGTTGTTAAAAAGAATACCCATGTACTCAAACGATTATTAAAAAAACTCAAGAACACAAATGAGAGTGAGAGAAAAAACTGTCCCGTACTGATTATTGATGATGAGTGTGATCAGGCGAGTGTAAATTCTTCTGGTTATCAGAAGAAGATGACAGCTATCAACAAACATATACGTGAAATCATCGATATATTGCCGAGGGTAACTTATTTAGGTTATACAGCCACACCATTTGCAAATCTGTTAATCGACCCATCAGTAGATCCAGATAACCCAGAAGACTTATATCCTAGAGATTTTATATATACTTTGCCGAAGCCCGATGACTATTTCGGTGCGGAAAGAATATTCGGACGAGACATGCTGGATGCGGATGATGAGCCATTATCTGATGAATCACTCGATATACTAAGAAGTATCCCAGAAGATGAATGGGACTTTCTCCGTCCTAAAAACGCTGCAGCCAGAGCAAGCTTCCAGTTTGAGGTTACCGAAAGCTTACAGGATGCAATAGATTATTATCTCCTTGCTACCTGTGTTAGAAACATAAGGGGTGATAGATGTCAGCATTCATCAATGCTTATTCATACTACTATGTTGGTAATACCACAGGATCAAATTGCGGCTGGTATTCGAAATCATCTCGATGTAATAAAAGCTGATATTGGCAGAGCAAAAACACGGCTCAAAAAATGCTGGGGTAGAGAAAGTCAGAGAGTTGAATCAAGTGCGTTCGGGTTGAAAGAGCTTGATTTTGATGAGTTATGGCAAGAATTTAAAGAGACAATCGAGAGTACGGAAGTCGCAGTCGAAAATGGTGAGAGTACAAGCCGAGTAAACTACGATGATAATAAAGGTTTTGGCAAACGATATATTGTTGTGGGTGGTAATGTACTTGCAAGAGGTCTCACGATAGAAGGCCTGGTAGTAAGTTTTTTCCTGCGTACGTCGGCACAATATTGTACCTTGATGCAAATGGGACGCTGGTTTGGTTACAGGCATAACTTTGAAGATTTGCCTCGCATCTGGATGACAGATGAAATGAGGTCTAATTTTCTGGATCTCGCAACAGTAGAAGCAGAAATTCGTTATGAAATTGAAGTATACGAGAAAAGCGAGTTAACCCCATTAGATTGTGCAGTAAAAATAAGAAAACTTCCCGGGCTTGCAATAACGGCTAAGAATAAGATGATGGCTGCTCAGAGGTGTCAGCTGTCTCTTAACGGTGCGCATCGTCAAACGAGGCGGTTCTATGATAAGAATAAAGATATTTTGTTAGCTAACTGGAATGCAGGCGCAAAGCTATTCGATGACGTAATTAATGGTGAGGGATTAAAACTACAAAAGAAAAAAACTGGTCGCCTGCTTTCAGGTGTACCGGTTAAATATATTGAAAAGTTCCTGGCCGAGTACAGAATACATGATAAGCATCCTGATCTGGTTGAAACGAAAGGTAAAAAAACAGTAAATCACCTGCTAGAGCATATAAAACAACAGAATGAAAAAGACGGTTCACATTCAATATGGAATCTTGCAGTAGTAGAGCCAGGAAAAGGCGAGCAGTCAGAGCTTCCATTAGGCCGGCTTGGTGAAGTTAAGATGGTAAATCGTTCCTGCTTTCAAAGACTGGACAACGGCGATGTTGATATCAAGGCCTTAATGTCGAAAAGTGATTTGAAAATTGACCTGCCAGATGGGATTAAGGTTACTCCAGACTGGAGTGCCATAAAAACAGAGCGCATGGCACATGCTGAATCATCCAGGCCGCTTCTTCTACTGTATGCCATAGACAGGAATTCTACGCCGCAGAATACTTCAGGAAAGAAAAAGTCTTCTCGTACAAAACTTGATGCTGTTATGGATGTGCTTGGTGTTGGTATTCTTTTTCCTGGTGTTGATGATAAATCGGATACTGTTTACTACGTAAAAGTTGATGTAGAAGAAGATACCGAATACGAAGAAAATGCATGGGAGGAAGACGATGACCAGTCTTAATCTCGATCAATGCTGGCAGGCTCTAAAAACAGACCTTTCGAATTGCGACACTGAAATGGAGTTTCCTACCAAACAGGTTGATGATGTAACAACTGCAGAGGGACAGGTTCGAGTCGGCGTTAATGGAGAGAGTCAGTATCTGCTCTTATTGCCCTGTGATAGCAATTTAATAAGAAAAACATTACCGCATACAACCGGGCTTGACTTAAATGTAAAGAGTTATGCGATCAAAGGAAAAAATAAACTCTTTCTAGAGCTGCTTTGTACAGTGCCTGAATTGAATCAGACGTTTACAGATGTAGTGAAAAATATATGTGAAAGAATAGAGCAGGGGCAGGGCCCTTTACAGTCTGTAAAAGAATCAATCGATGAGTTTCGTGAATTATTGAAGCAGGTTAGCTTAAAGATTACTGATGATGAGGTTCTGGGATTGTTGGGTGAACTTCTTCAACTCGAAGTGTTTGAAAAAAATAATATTGATGCCGTAGAGAACTGGACAGGTCCAGATAGAAAAAGGCATGACTTTATTTTCGAAGGTGTTTCAGTAGAAGTTAAAACCTCGCAAAGAACTGGTTCACCAGTAATTAAAATTCATGGTCTGGATCAGCTCCTTGAGCCAGATGAAGGTAAATTACTTTTAGGGTATTTTCGTGTAGAAGCAGTGCCAGAAGGGGGGGTGTCGATTCCAGCGCTAGTTGATAAATTGAAGTCAAGGACATCCTTTATCGCACTAAAAGAAAAACTAAAATTATACGGCTATTCAGATGATTCACGCCATCTCTGGGAAAAGTACAGGTGGAACCTCCTGGAGAAAAAATATTACATTGTCGATGAAAGCTTTCCAAAGTTAACAAAAATAGAACTCGGTGGTGAGCCGCTACCCGGCATATCTGAAATACAGTATTCAGTTAATCTTGATCTGGCCAGAAATAATTTGATAAGTGAAGAACAGTTATTATCAGATATCATGGAGTGTAAGTAATGACCAGGTTTACACTTACGAGAGAATCTGAAAAATATTCACATTATGGAAATATCTCTGCTGATGGTATTCAGAAGTTACTGGGCACACCCAATCTTGACCGGCTGCAAACAGTTATAAGGGAAACCGTACAGAATACATGGGATGCCAGAAATGAAGAGTATGTTCCTAATTATTCTGTTCATCTGCGTGAACTGGCAAAAGATGAGTTAGATACTTTTAAAAATCGTATATTCCGTGATTTGCCGAATGGTGATGTGAATAAGGGTATAAACAGATTTTTTGAAAATAAAAATCACTGGGTTCTGGAAATTAGTGATTATGGTACGACAGGTCTCGGGGGTGCAACCGATCCATCTCTTGTGCCAGAAGAAGAGTCGACAGATTTTGTTGATTTCATGAGAAATATTGGTACACCCCGAGATACAGATAAAGGTGGTGGAACTTATGGATATGGAAAATCCTGTTTATACAGTTTTAGTCAGTGCTCTACGATACTGGTAGACACAGCAACTCGATATAAGGGAAAAAATACCCGGCGTTTAATGGGGTGCAGAATTGACCATCGTTTCGATATTAAGACTGGCGATGATAAGGGGCGTTACACAGGTCGGCACTGGTGGGGTGTTCCTCAGGGTGAAGGCATTTCGCCTGTTACGGGACTTCATGCAGAAGAATTGTCCATGAACGCAGGACTTACTGAACGTGATTCAACTGAATATGGAACAACCATTGCGATACTTGAGCCGGATGTAGATACAGAAAATCCGGAGAAAGCGATTAATGCAATTGCCCATGCTTTGCTCTGGAATTTCTGGCCAAAAATGATTGTTGATAAAGAAAGCAAACAGTCAGGGATGGAATTCGAGTTATGGCTTAATGGCGAGCGGCAAGAATTATTATCACCAGATGACTGTCCACCGCTTAATATCTATGCTGATGCAATGCGCAAGATTAAAGCTGGTGAAAGTGAAGCAATTTTATGTGGTAGCCCTAAAAAGTTACTCGGACAACTG
>Ga0316206_1002478_pt1 | contig 12320 bp, 14 predicted proteins | sample 6monthpyrite_MG_FD_204942 | JGI IMG/M metagenome (GOLD analysis project Ga0316206, IMG submission 204942) | Microbial mat bacterial communities from mineral coupon in-situ incubated in ocean water Damariscotta River, Maine, United States -... | ecosystem: Environmental > Aquatic > Marine >...
GAATTTAAAATTGCCAGATTTACGATCGCGATTAACATGGGGGCCGGTGTTTCAGATATTGGCACTTAGTGATGATGAAAAACGATCAGCCTTGCAAACAAGAGCATCTGCAAGAGGGCTTGAACTGCCTGATAATGTCGCTAACTATTTGTTGGAGCATTATCCGCGCGATTTATTTGTCTTGTATGAAAACATGGACAAACTCGATAAAGCGTCATTGATTCAGCAACGACGCCTGACCATTCCGTTTGTAAAAGATGTTTTGAGTTCTTAAAGGTAATAAACCGACGTTATAATTTTTTAGTTTTCGTTGGTTTTTGCTTTATCTGCTTTGCCTTGTAGTCGTGCAAACATAATGGCGCCGACAAAGAATAGAATACTTGAAGATGTAATCAGAATGCCGATAAACCGGTCGACTTCAGCCCCTGCATACCAGACACCTACTATAAAATAGAATAAAGCCAGATAACCGGCCCAGGCATGCGTATAAGCTCTGGCTGCAAGTAAACCTCTTAGCGGAAACATTAGTGGCCCGATGTAAAAAATTAGTGCCGGCATCATATTGTGTGGCTCAGGTTTGTTAAAAACAAACAACAGAAGAATTAAGCTAATCAGTAAAGAAAAATAACCAGCCTGTGATAACCATCGGAAAAAAATAATTTTATTCATAGTGTTAAATAATAGCCTGAACAGATTTAGCGACCTCAGCAACGCGTTTGCCCAGTGCTTTGCACAAGGCTTTTTCATCGTTGGTTAATTGAAGGTTCATTTCATCGCTGGTTAAACGGCTGGCGCCATATGGGCTGCCGCCAGATGAAGTTTGCATCAAAGCCTGTTCACTATACGGTAGCCCAACTAAAATCATGCCCTGATGTAATAGAGGTAGCATCATTGATAGTAGAGTGGATTCCTGACCGCCGTGCATACTTGCAGTTGCAGTAAAGACGGCAGCTGGTTTGTTGACCATTGCCTTAGACATCCATAAAGGACCGGTACTGTCGATAAAGTATTTTAAGGCGGCAGCCATATTACCAAAATGGGTAGGGCTACCAATCACCAGGCCATCGCATTCTTCAAGATCTTTTAAACTAGCATAGGGAGGGCCGTCAGCAGGAATGTCAGGTTCACTGGCTTCTGTGATGGCAGAAATATGTGGCACAGTCCTGACTCTGGCCTGCATGCCATCAATTTCCTCAACACCTCTGGCGATTAAATCGGCCATTTCTGCCGTCGTTCCACCCTGGCTGTAATACAACACAAGCACTTCAGCCATTATAAAATCTCCAGAATTGCCGTCGGTGGTCTGCCAATAGCAGCCTTTCCATTTTTAATCACAATAGGTCTTTCAATTAGTTTAGGGAACTTCACCATCGCCTCTATTAACTGTTTACGAGTCAGTGATTCATTTGCTAAGTCGTTTTCTTTGTATTCAGCTTCACCCGTACGCATTAGTTGGCGTGGTTCTATATTTAGCATCTTCAGAATATCGTCGATGGTTTGGTAATCTGGTGGCGTCTTCAGATACTCAACAATCTCCGGAGTAACAGATTTTTCATGTAATAGCTCCATCGTCTGGCGCGATTTCGAACAACGGGGGTTGTGAAAAATAGTAATTTTGTCGGCCATTTGTAACTCCAATGTATCAAAGGGGAAGAGAATGAACTATTTTACCATTGAATAGACAAAGAGAATAATCGTCTTAACAATAAAATATCAGGGTAAACCAGAGAATATCTAAGGACGACAGTTATCGGCTTAAACCGTCCATTTGGTGACGTTTTTGCAAGAAACATCAGCTATTGCTTGACAGTCTCTGGCAGCGTTGCTAATTTCTGATTAATAATAAATCAGGCTGGTCTATACCTGACAACTGAATGAAAAATATACTTTAATCTGGAGATTAATAATGAAAAGCGTTTCTTTGGCCAAACTTCTGGCTACTTCCGTAGCTACGATTGGTCTTTTAGTAGGTTGTGCGGGTTCTGATACTAAAGAGGAGGCCCCAGCTGCTGTAGAACAACCGGTTAAGCAGGAAGCACCTGCTAAAACAGATGCTGCTGATACTAAAGAGGCTGTTGAGGCTGTAACAGAAGAAAGTAATTCAACTGATGCTGCTGCGAGCAATGACTCTTATGAAGTAGTTGGTGGTGATAATTTATGGAATATTTCAGGTAAAAATGAAATCTATTCAGATCCATACCAGTGGCCGCTGATTTATAAAGCAAATCGCGACAAAATCGAAGATGCAGATTTGATTCACTCTGGTCAGGTTCTGACTATTGACCGTTCTGCTTCTCAGTCTGATGTTGATTCAGCGATTAATCATGCAAAGACACGTGGTGCATGGACAATCGGATCACAGGAAGCATCTGATAAGGCATATCTGGGCGAATAGTTCTCGTCTAACAAGCAATACTAAAAAGCCCGCAATGCGGGCTTTTTTTATGCCTGATAAAAGGGTATTCTGACAAATATCATTACTTTTCGAGAGTTTCAAAATGTCGTTTGTTAAAACCAGTGTCTGGCTGACCTTATTTATCTTCAGCTGTTTGGGGTGGGTTGCAGAAGCTGCAAATGAAAGAGCCATTTTCGATCTGTCTTTAGGGGATTTCTCAGAAGAGCTCGTTGATGCCAGAGAAAATGGAAAAAAAGGTATTTTACTGTTTTTTGAGATGGATGAATGTCCTTTCTGTCATCGCATGAAAACGACGGTACTAAACCAGCCGGAGGTAATGGCTTATTTCAAAAAGCATTTCTCCATTTTCGCCATTGATATTGAGGGTGATGTGGTCATTTCTGATTTTTCTGGTCAATCGATGACCATGAAAGAGTTTGCGCTAACGCATAACAGGGTACGTGCTACACCTGTATTTGCGTTCTTTGATCTAACGGGTAAAAGAATAGTGCGATACACCGGGCCTACATCAGGGATTGAAGAGTTTATGTGGTTAGGTGAATACGTGATTAATGAACAGTATAAAAAGCTTCGTTTTACAAAATATAAACGTCAAAAAAGAAAAGAAAAAAAGAATAAGAAAGGCTAAGCAGAATGTGTTTTTTTCAGCGCCTTGCACTGGCGATTGTATTAATAAGCTCTCCACAGTTACAGGCTGCGGAAGCCTTACCTGACATAATTGATTTTAAACTTGTTATGAAACTTGTTGATGAGGGCGATTTTTATGAATCCTTGTTGGCAAAATCAGAACTGGACCAGGCTACTTCTGATAAGTTGTTGGTCGATGGACTCAATGATTTCAATATTAACCTGGTTGCGCTGGCCCAATATGTAAAGCCCTCAGAGGTATTGGTCGAAGAAATAAATGATGATCACCGGTTATCCGTTGTCGTACAAAAAACATTATCTGATTTTGGTTTTTCAGGTGAAAAAGATCAGGCTGTTGACGCCAGAATCAGTGCTGCCAGATTACTGTTAAAACAAATTCGGTTATCAAAAAGAGTTGAAGTGGCTTCGAAATTTTTTGATATTAAGTTGTCGGATCTTAAATTTGCACTTGATAATGAAGCGATTGCAACGGCCTATATTAAATTCAATAAAACTCAGGAAAGAAATGAACTAAAACAGACATCTGATGTTGAGTTATTGAAAGCTGAGTTTGAATACCAGCAAGTACGAGCAAGGCGTTATGAAAGTGAAACATTACAACAAATTAGTCGTGCACGGTTTGCTGAAAGCATAGCCAGACCTGATGATTTACCTGACGACGTGATTTTACCTGATTTTTCTTATTTTGCCAGAAAACGACCAGAATATGATGACTTACTAAAAATTGTTATGTCTAATAATTTACAAATCAGAGCTCAGCAGCAACTGGTAGTAGCCGCGAGTCATGAATTGAGTGCGAGCAGGAAAAATAATGGTTCTACGCTGTCTACCGAACTGGAGTTAACTGAATTTAGTAATGATTCTCCTACCAAGAATAACTGGAAAGCCAGTTTGAAGTATTCAGTTCCTCTGTATGAGAATGATTCTGTAAAAGCAGTAACAGCCAGAGCACTTTCAGAATGGCAAAAACAAAAAGTTAAGCTGCAGCATATTGAGTCTGAAATTCGGCAACAGCTATTAGAGATCTGGCAACAAATATATGTATTAAAAGCGCGACAGGATATAGATGAAGTTGCCGAAGAGTACAGAGAACTTTATCAGGATAGAAGCCGTGCATATTATGAAATGGAATACCGGACAGATCTTGGTGATTCATTTGTTCGGGTTTCTGAAGCACGATTAGAAAAATTTAAAAATAACTTCAATCTGGCTTTGGCCTGGATGAAACTTTCCATGTTGACTGGTGTGACGTTAGAGGAATATTTGTTGCAATGAGATACTTTTATATTTTATGTCTGTTGATGTTTAGTTCGTCTTTGTCAGCCGCTGAAGTTCCGGCTACGGTTAGCTGGGCTGATGTTCGTCAGCTGGGGTTGCCATTATCCGGTGTTATAAAATCAATAAATAAACAGTCCGGTAGTTATGTGAAAACCGGAGAAGCAATTTTATCGCTTAACTGCGGTTTTTATAATGCACAGTTTAATCAGAAAAAAGCGATTGCTGAAGGTTTATTACCTGCTGTTGAAAGAACCTTAAAAGACAAAGATCTGGCTGTTGAACTATTTGAAAGAACCGTTTTGTCCGAGATTGAGTTGCGAAATGCTGAATTGATTTATATTGAAACAAAATCAAAATACGATGCAGCTAAAGCTGAGTCAGATGAGAAAAAATGGCATGTTGATAATTGTAATCTGATAGCTGATAGTCATTTAATTGTACTTGAATTACATGCCAGTGTAGGCGAAGTCATTAGCCTTGAGACCACAAAACCAGTTTTAGCCACAGTTGCCAGCAGGGAGAAAATGTCTGCTACTGCTGTTGTTGCTCTGCCATTAAAGAAAAACTATAAACCGGGTAAAAAGCTTAAGGTGGATGTCTTTGGTAAAATATATGACGGAAAGATAGTTTCTGTCATATACAATTCTGACAGTTCGGCAGAGCTGGTGGCAGAATTCAATGTATTCGATCCCCGGCTAATTACCAGTAAAAGTGCTAAACTCATTATCGAGTAGGGTGTATTAGTCGCATGGCTTGTCAGCGCTTTCAGGTTACGGGTACAGTGCAAGGTGTTTTTTTTAGAGTCAGCACGCAAGAGAAAGCTCAGCAGCTTGGATTGAAAGGCTGGGTTAAAAATTTATCTGATGGCCGTGTCGAAGTTATGGGTTGTGGCAGGGAAGAGGACTTAAAAGCATTTTTTGTCTGGATAAAGCAGGGGCCGCCAATGGCTGTAGTGACAGATGTTGATGTTGCTGATATTAGGCAGGTTGAATCATTCAGCCAGTTTGAAATTAGATATTGATTGATTTTAATTGTTCTTTTGAAGTTAACGTGTAAATAAAAATAATAAAGGTATAGCGGCATTAACAAGCAAGCTGAAAAAAAACTCGATCTTCATGAAGTCTTGCTCTGGCTTGAGAAAGAAGGCCGGGTATTAAAAGATAACTCGATGATGCTTCGCACTATTGCTAATTCTCGTGAAAATGAGAAAAAGCATCCGTTACAGTTAATCGCCGAAAGAAACTGGAAAGATGAAACACGCCCAAGTCAGCTACTAACGCTGGAGTTTTTAACAACCTGGCTGGCTGAACGATGCGAACTGGATTACTACAGAATCGATCCGCTTAAAATTGATGTGCGTTCTGTCACTGATGTGATGTCATATGCCTATGCGGCCAGATTTAATGTGCTGCCAGTTCTTGTTGATAATGACACCATTACCGTCGCAACTTGCGAACCGTATGTTACTGAATGGGAAACTGAGCTCAGTAATATTCATCATAAAAAATTTATTCGTGTTATTTCTAATCCTGATGATATTCATCGTTACTTGCTTGAGTTTTATAGTCTGTCTAAATCAGTGCTGGGTGCAAGTAATGAAAATGAGCAGGGAAAAACCAATATACAAAACCTCGAGCAGCTTATGGAGCTGGGGCGAGCAGGTAAGCTGGATGCGAATGATCAGCATGTAGTTAATATTGTTGACTGGTTACTTCAATATGCTTATGACCAACGAGCCAGTGATATCCATTTAGAGCCCCGACGCGATACCAGTAAAGTAAGATTCAGAATTGATGGCGTGATGCATGAAGTTTATCAGTTACCAACCACGGTTCTTGCTGCTGTTACCAGTCGAATAAAAATTCTGGGTCGTATGGATGTGGCTGAAAAACGTCGTCCACAGGATGGTCGAATTAAAACCAGAACAGCAGATGGTCTTGAGGTTGAATTACGTTTATCAACCATGCCAACAGCGTTCGGTGAAAAGTTAGTGATGCGTATTTTTGATCCTGAAGTACTGGTTAAAAACTTTCGTGAACTGGGTTTGTCGGCATCTGATGAATCAACCTGGGACTCAATGATTGATCAACCAAATGGAATTATTCTTGTTACTGGCCCCACTGGTTCTGGTAAAACTACCACGCTTTATTCCACGCTTAAACAACTGGCAAAGCCTGAAGTTAATGTTTGTACGATTGAAGACCCAATAGAATTAGTTGAACCAGCCTTTAATCAGATGCAGGTACAAAAAAATATTGGTGTGGATTTTGCCGGTGGTGTGAAAACTTTATTAAGACAAGATCCAGATATCATTATGATCGGTGAAATCAGGGATATGGAGACGGCTGATATGGCCATTCAGGCGGCACTAACGGGGCACCTGGTTTTATCTACCTTACATACCAACGACGCGCCGACGGCGATTACACGATTAATGGATATCGGTGTGCCGCCGTATATGATTAATTCAACTTTAATTGGTGTTATGGCCCAGCGTTTAGTCAGAACCTTATGCCCGCATTGTAAAGAAGCCGTGGATATTGATGCTGAACAGTGGAAAGAGCTGGTTAAACCATGGAAGCCTGCAAAGCCGAAAAAAATATTCAAAGCAGTTGGTTGTCTTGAATGTAGAAACACGGGTTATATGGGAAGAATGGGTTTATATGAAATGTTTACTTATTCTCCTGCATTGAAAAAAATGATGTCAGATGGTGCCGGTGTTGATGATATTCGTCAGCAAGCGATTAAAGAAAATATGCGTGTGTTACGACTGAGTGGTGCACAAAAGGTTGGTCAGGGCTTAACCACGGTTGAAGAAGTGTTACGAGTTGCTCCGCCACCGATTGGCATTTAAATTAACAGTCTTGGTTTATCTTTGATACCAGTGAGTTCTTAAAATATCCAGAACTTTATCTGAATAAGTTCTTCGACCTGTGCTGCCATTATATCGAGCTAAGCCCTTTACCAGATCACCTTTTTCTTTGTCTAAATAATATTTAAGAATTGTGCAGCCCATCCTTAAATTTGTTTTTAAATCGACAAGGTTATCATTAGGGTGACCAATTTCATTCAGCCAGAATGGCATCACTTGCATTAACCCCTGAGCGCCAGCACGTGAGATCGCAAATCGATCAAACCGGCTTTCGATATGAATGACAGCAAGTACCAGTTCAGGGTGCAGGTTACTGCGTTTTGCTTCGCGATGAACTGTTTTTAACAGTTCAATGCGCTCATTTTTTTCAGGCAAAAGCTTTTTTAATCGATCCGACATATCAACCAGCCAGACTTCTGCATCAAAGCGATCTTTAAAACTATCTGAGCTTTCGATCGCTTTTTGCAAAACTTTGCGCAGTTCCGTCTGATCGCTGGTGATGGCCGTTACAGTATTTACACTGCTTAACAGTAGTAAAGTAAAGAGCAGTTGTCGCATATTACTTTTTATTTTTTGTGTTGTATAAATTCAAGCACGGTGTCCAGAGCGATTTCTTGTTTTTCTTCATCGCGGCGACCTTTGTATTCGATCATGCCTGATTCGAGTCCGCGATCACCGATAACAAGACGGTGTGGAATACCAATCAGTTCAAGGTCAGCCAGCATACCGCCTAAACGCCCTTTTGCATCGTAGTATAAAACGTCATATCCAGCGGCTGTTAACTCTTCGTAGAGTTTGTCACAAGCTGTTTGAAGTGCTTCTGATTTTTGTAAATTGATTGGTGCGATAGCAATATCAAAAGGAGCAATGGATTCAGGCCAGATGATGCCGTTCTCGTCATGATTTTGTTCAATTGCAGAAGCAACAACGCGGGAAACGCCAATACCATAACAACCCATTGTCATAATTTGTTGTTTGCCATTTTGATTGAGTACTGTTGCATTCAATGCTTCGCTATATTTCTGGCCCAGTTTAAAAATATGTCCGACTTCAATGCCGCGAACAATGGAAAGCGTGCCTTTTCCATCCGGACTAGGATCACCTGCAACGACATTTCGTAAGTCAGCCGTTTCTGGTTCAGCTATATCGCGGCCCCAGTTAACGCCGGTTAAATGTTTGCCATCCTGATTTGCGCCGCAAATGAAATCACTGGCTGTTGCAGCGGCATGATCGACGATGGTTGTGATATCCAGACCAAGCGGACCAATTGATCCTGGTTTACAGCCAGCAACTTTTTCAGCAACTTCATCACTGACCAATGCAAACGGTTCAGCGACTTGTGGTAACTGCTCAGCTTTTATTTCATTAAGCTCATGGTCGCCACGCAATACTAATGCAACAACCTGATTTTCTTCTGCGCCTTCAACTAATAATGTTTTGATGCACTGAGTCGCATCTACTTTTAAGAAGTCACTGACCTCAGCAATTGATTTGTGATCTGGTGTATCAACAGTTTGCATTTCTTGTGTTGCATCAGCGCGTGGTGTAGCTGGAGTAATGGCTTCGGCTTTTTCAATATTGGCGGCGTAATCGCTCTGGTTGGAAACCGCGATAGCATCTTCTCCAGAATCTGCCAGAACATGGAATTCATGTGAGCTGTTACCACCGATTGAACCACTATCCGCCTGTACCGGTCGAAAATTTAGATCTAGCCGATTAAATATACGATTGTACGTGTCGTACATATCGATATAGGTTTTATCGAGGCATTCTTGCTCAGCATGAAAAGAATAAGCATCCTTCATTAAAAACTCACGCGCCCGCATCACGCCAAACCGTGGGCGTCGTTCGTCACGAAATTTAGTCTGCACCTGGTAATAGGTGATTGGCAGCTGTTTGTAACTGCTAAGTTCTCTGCGAGCCAGATCGGTGATGATTTCTTCATGAGTCGGGCCAAAACAAAATTCACGGCCATGACGATCATTCATGCGCAACAGCTCAGCACCGTATTGATCCCAGCGACCAGATTCCTGCCAAAGCTCTGAAGGTTGAACGGCTGGCATTAAAACTTCGAGGCCATTACTGCGGTCCATTTCTTCGCGAACAATGTTTTCTACTTTGCGCAAAACTTTCAGGCCCAGTGGTAACCAGGTGTATAAACCAGATGCTAACCGGCGGATAAGACCTGCTCTGAGCATTAGCTGATGTGAAATAATCTCAGCATCGGCAGGGGTTTCTTTTAATGTAGAAAGTGGGAATTTTGAAACGCGCATAAGTTCTCTGTTTTGTTCGCTAAATTGATAGGCCGTATTGTATGAGCAGGGCGTCCTTAGGTACAGTAAAAAGGTGTAAGTGAAGGAACGCTTAGAATTTTAAAAAGTGGACTTATTCCAGCCAAACAGACTCCGCTCAGGGGCTTTAAACTCGATATAAATCCTGCTGGCAGGAATTTGTAAATGTGTTTCAAGAAACTGGCAAATTTGGTTCGAATATTCAGCCGTGTGTTGATCAGTCATACCGAGACTGGTTAAGGAGCAACTGGCGGCAGGTTCATCTGTACCAGCAAAGAGCAGATTCTGCTGATCATTAATGTGAATCATGACGTAGCTTTCTGGCTTAGCCAGCATTGTTGAGCAAAGCTCAGAAAGCTGTTTGAGAGTGGTTTTTAGGTCTTTCTCAAGTTTTATATTGGTATTAATGCTTAGAACAGGCATGTTTAGTTAGCTTATTTGCAGTGTTTAGTGGCCATAGCCTGCATTCGTTTTACACGATCCTGACGGTCTTTATCAGACAATACAGCACTGCTGCCATCATCTTGTTTAACACGGATACGGCCTGCTTTGTTCATGGTGGCTAAGTCTTTTTGGGCGTTTTTGCACAGTGTGTCGTGTTGCTGCTGTGTATATTTGTCTTTTTTGTCATTGTCAGGAGTGGTTTTATCTCCAGAACCTGTATTTTCTGTGCTACCTGATTTAGCTGTCTTTTTTGCTGGCGTGGGGGTATAGGCGGTGCTAACTCCTATTCTTTGGGCCTTAATGCCCTGTGGGGGCATTGAGCCATAATGAACCAGGCCAGCTTCATCTTTCCATTTATAAATAGCTGCAACGGCGTTGCTTGATAATAGTACTAAGGTTGTAATTAAGATGAAGCTAAATCGGATGGAAGCCATTTGTTGCCCTGAAGTCTAAGATACTTATAGGATTTTAGTTGAGTAAAGTAACGAATGCGATATTTATTACAATACTTTATAAGGTAAGCTTGGCTCTAATATAGGGTTTAGATAGTCAACTATAATAAAACTAACTTGAAAATGCCTATAATTAGTATATTATTAAATGCTAATATATAAAGAATGATGTATGGGAGAAATCATTGTGTTCAACAAAGCCATCCTGATTGTATTCGTATTAATTTTTGGAGCCTATTCACAAGTTGTTCTGAGTAGTGAATTATCCACAGTCACAGTAAAATCGATTCCTATTAAGAAATATATATATCTTGATGGAACCGTAGAGGCAGTTCAACAAGCGACTTTATATGCGCAAACATCTGGCCGGGTTATCAAGTTGTACTACGATGTTGATAATTCTGTTAAGAAGGGTAGCGTTATCGCACGCCTTAGAAACACAGAACAAAAGGCACGATTTAATCAGGCTAAAGCGGGGCTCGATGCAGCAACTGCGCAGCATAAAGAAGCCGAACTTGAACACCGTCGAGTCACAGGTTTATATCAGAGAAAACTTGTCTCAGCATCGCTCAAAGACAAAGCAGAAGCCGGTTTAAATTCCGCTGTTGCACAGTTAAATGCGGCGCGTGCCAGATATGATGAAGCAAAAGAGCAGCTTGATCATACTATTATTCGGGCACCCTACAGTGGAAAAGTCACAAAACGTCATATTGAAGTCGGCGAAACATTACAAATAGGTCAGCCGGTGATTAGTGGTGTGGGTGAACAGGATGCTTTGCGCTTTAGTGTACAGGTACCACAACGTCTTATCGAAAAAGCACGAAAATTATCAACGGTTGAAATTATTCTTGATGATGGTCGTCGTGTTTCATCGGATCAAATTACCATCTTCCCGGTTGCAGATACTAAGACCCATAGTTTTCAGTTGAGGGCGCAGGTTTTTTCAAATCAGCATCGGTTATACCCGGGTATGTTTGTTAAGGTTGCAATAGAAACCGGGCTGATAAAAGAAATTATTGTGCCTGATAAGAGCATTGTTAACCGTGGTGAAATAAGCGCTGTTTATGTACTGGGTGATGACCAGAAGCTTCGTTTCAGACAAATCCGATTAGGTCAGAATCATGACGGTAAGCAGGTTGTTTTGGCTGGTTTGAGTGTCGGAGAAAAAGTCGTTACTAGGCCTAATGAAGCAGCTGTTGCAATTAAAGCGCAGATGCAGGGAGAAAAGTAATGTCATTGGGTATATCGGGGCAAATTGCAAAAAAGTTTTTACAGACTGAAATCACACCTTTACTGGCACTGGTTGGTTTTTTGTTGGGTGTGTTTGCCGTTGTCATTACACCCAGAGAAGAAGAACCACAAATTGATGTTACCTTTGCAAATGTATTTATTCCGTTTCCCGGGGCAACGGCATCTGAAGTAGAAAGTCTGGTGAGTACACCTGCAGAGCAAGTGTTGTCTGAGATTAGCGGCTTGAAACATATTTATTCTGTATCACGCCCTGGCATGTCAGTGTTGACGGTGCAATATAAAGTCGGTGAAGAAAGATCGCAGGCTATTGTGCGTCTTTACAATAAAATATTTTCAAATCAGGACTGGCTGCCGCGTAATTTAGGTGTTGGTCAACCCATTATTAAACCTAAAGGCATTGATGATGTGCCTATTGTTTCGGTTACGCTATGGACCGAAGATGAAAATAAAGGCGCTTATGATCTGACACAGGTTGCGCACTCAATAGAAGCTGAAATTAAACGCGTTGTTGATACTCGTAATGTTTATACGATTGGTGGTACAGAGCGTGTCGTGCATGTTTTGATTGATGCACAAAGACTGGCAGCTTACGATATTTCAATTGATGATTTAAGACGATCGTTATCTGCATCAAATCAATCAAATGATGCTGGCTTTATCGTTAATAG
>Ga0316206_1002485_pt1 | contig 12296 bp, 10 predicted proteins | sample 6monthpyrite_MG_FD_204942 | JGI IMG/M metagenome (GOLD analysis project Ga0316206, IMG submission 204942) | Microbial mat bacterial communities from mineral coupon in-situ incubated in ocean water Damariscotta River, Maine, United States -... | ecosystem: Environmental > Aquatic > Marine >...
GGGGCAAACCTTTTTCACTTTTTAAATCCGCTAGAATATTTTGGCATTCAGTTTTAGTGGTATTGCTGACTTTTTCGACGAGTGATTTTTCCTCCTTGGGAGGGAGCGGGACGTCTTTGAAAAATCCGCTCAATAAGTTGGCGTTGGTCAAACTTAATTCTCCGTTGTCGATTTTATCTTTGGCGGCGGGCACTTTGCGACTCAAGCGCATGGCGCTGATGCGGCGGTAGGCCTGGTCTTCGCTATACGCTAATTCTTTGACGGCGTAGTCGAAAAGCGATTTGTATTTGAGGTCGCAGTAGAGTTTGCGTTGCTCGATAACTTGCAGGTGATCGATGATATTTGCGGTGAGCTTTTTTTCTTGGATGACGAGACTTTTGGTGTTTTGTAAAATTACTGAGTCGGTTAATTTTGTTAAATTCATGGTTTTCTCCCAGTCAATGACTTTTGTGAATTTAGCATAGACTGGAGGACTTTAAAAATGTAAGATCATCAACAGGTCGGTCTACAAAGGCTTACAAGACTTGAAGTTTCAAATCCTAGGTGCTGTATAATGGTCTCCATGACAATTTTATTAAGCAACTCTTAAATTATTTCAACAAATGGCTTTTTAACCGCGCTAGCGCAGAATTCGATGAGAAAAATAAATTTAGAATAATACTTACATTGCCAAAAGGCCGAAATCTGCAACTTGTAATGTTTCGGAGGGTACAAAACTTACCTATAGGCCGCAAAGAAAAAGACGAGGAACAATTCTCATATTTTAAATTTGGCCGGAGTAAGTGCCGCGAACCAAATATTTATGGGGAGATAGCCGCCGCTCTTGCTGCCACTCTTGCTGCCGCTCTTCTTCTGTTTTTTTTTGGTAGCACTGGTTGATTGTTGCCTGACTTGGTTATGGTGATTTCTTGATTGCTTAGCCTGTTAATTGATATTTGTTAAAAAAGGATAAGACTGATTTTGATACTCAGAAGGTAAAAACAGTGTAATTGCACTATTTTTGAGAAGCCTCAAAATCCCTCCTCCAACAACCCAATGCAAACTCAAAAACTCTTGCGTAGATAAGAAACCACAAGAAGCGAATAAAGAAGTTCTTAGCGCTGCTAACTACGCCGACAGGTCTACTCTTAATGAATAATGAGAACAAGACGTTGTAGGCGCCGTGGCAATTAAGTATCTCCTCCGGGCCAGAGAATATTTTTAACGGGCGCAAGCTCATCTCCGGGGAGGTGTGTGTGGTACAGGTTTCGCTTAAAGAAGGTAAAAAAAATGACGTAGAATGCAAGGTTTGGCCAATTTTACTTCGATCGCCAAAATAGAGTCTCTGAGTAATGCCCTAAACCCTCATAAAAAAAGGTTTAGGGATGGCCATAGGTAAGCGGTTTTAGTCGTCGTAACAATTTTTTAAAAGTTCATAATCTTCATCAGAATTTAAATCAAATTCACTTTCCTGCGTAGGAGGATTGTAGCGACAATGATTTGGCCGACAGGCCCTGTCTAAATCTTCTAAGGAGCCTATTTCTAAATGAGAATAATAGATTTTTTCTTTATCGCACATTTTTTTAAAATTTATAAAATCAAGAGATTTGGTAAAAAGAAGCGGGCGTTTCGTATTCATGCCTAATATAATTTTTGGCAATGTTACTATAAGAACACCTAAAGGCCCAAGATAAATACCTGGACTAACCTTTCCTATAAATGTCGTATCCTGTAAATTTTCTAACTTTATATTATCGCCAATGATTAGACTGTCTTTTTGGTCTGACCAACCGTCCACCATAAAGTTCATTTTATTTAAGATAGAATATTTCCCTACTTCCATTCTAGCAGAAAAACGACCACGAATATTACTATCAATAATTTGTGCTGCTTTTTTCAATAAAATAGTTTTACCATAGAGCTTAGAACCTTCGGTTTTGACATTTTCTTGGGCATAAAAAGAACCTGCTTCTATCGAAGAGTCTCGAATCACCACTCCAGAATCTATGACCATTGTTTTTTCTATCCAATATGAAAACCTCTGAATCACAGCACCTGCACGAATAATCATTTTACCACTTGGCCGTCTTAGCAAAGTATTAATTCCAATAAAGGCTTTAGGAGAAACAAACCCCAACGATGTCTCGGTATTTTTTTCTTGATACGCGACACCTAAACTTTTCTCCACTAAGCCTCCTCCAAAGCGATGAATATAATAATCGTTGTCTGCAGACTCAACTCCTCCACGCTCCGAAAGCCCAAACTTTTTAAAAGTGATCATTAATCGATTGAGAAAATGCATCTCTTCTGGCGATAAATATGTTTTGATACCTTGTTCTTGTTTAGCATAATGCTCAAATAAAACCTTCAGCGCCACCGTAATATCGGCAATATATTCATGGAGAACTTCGGGGATATAACGATCATTAAAAAAGTGCAAACGTTCGTGCCAAATCGCCCTTACCGCCTCGGAGATGTTCATTTTTTGGAAGCGACTCTTTAAAAAGAAAGTGGTAAGCCCCACTGTACAGCCATAATCATCCTGCCCTACAGAATTATGAGGTCCACCTTCAAGTTCCATTCTGTCGATTGACTGACAAATTTTCTCAAACTCATTTTTTTCTAAAAAACGATATTCGACATTCTCCCCCATTATTTGCCTTGCAAAAAAATCGTTTACGGAATCGCCACGAGAATTAGCTCCCGCAAAATGAGCAAGAAGATCCTTTGAAAGAGTCAGTACTTTTTTAACCTTTCTAGATAGATCTTGGGGACTTGTTAAACGTTTCACCCAAGCATCTGCAATGATAAATTCATCATTTATCAAAGTGTATCCGGTTCCTCCTCCTCGTCCCTTATGTTGAGGACAAGTTGACGATTTGCCCGCAATTTTCCCGCGATCGCATTCCTCTCCTGCTAAACTTAAATTTATTGTGGCCGCCAAAATAAGGGACAACAACCCTATCACTTCGGCCAAACCTTTAACTCTTTTCATTTTCATTTTAATCATTTTGTTCTCCTGGTTTGTGCTCCCTACTCAAGGGAACACTTGAAATTTGTAATGCATAAATTTTATTTTTTTTCTTATTATTTTGCTTAATGAAATTAACCGTCTTTAATAAAAAATTTTGTATTTTTTGGTGAACGATTGGGATCAGATCTTCATCCATCACCACAATAAAGGATCTGTGTTGACGCTGCCCTGTTGGAATGGTCCCTATGCTATCGAGAGATTTATTGAGTACCCCTCGTTGATAATTTTTTAAGGCGGCATTAGTGTAATCGTCAGCGAAGGCCACCAAATTATTTTGGCAACAATCTATCCAACGCTCATTTTCAATTTTTAATAAATCTAATCTCTGTAAAGTCTCAACCGCCAATTTTACTTCATTAAGATTTAAATCGAGAGTCTTGGCAATCCACTTTAAATCCCCCTGAAAATGATCTAAATGGGTCAGCTCCAAAATGGCATCATAATGCCAAGAGGAGCAGTAGTTGAATTTATCTAGGGAGAGCTGATAGAAATCAATCTCCTGTTCTTGCGGGGCTTGAAAATGGGCGATTTCCTCGGGACTCAACTCTAAATATTGTATAAGTTTCACCATTTGCTTTTGAGAAATGGCACGTTTTCCACTTAAAAGTTTTGATAAACTTGAGGGATCAATATTCAGTGACCGAGCATAAGACCTTAAGGAATATTGCGCATTCTTTTGCAATCTTTCAAAAAATTTCTGCTTTAAAATTGTCTGAAAATCATGGCGATGATCAGTTATTTGCTTTTCCATAAAAATGTTTATGCCGAATATTCGTGTCCGTTACAACATTTTTTTCCACAAAGTGTGTCTTTTATATGCCACATGTAATTTTTGCACAATTAATCGAAGCAGCCCTTATGACGAGCATTATAGACCAGATTTCTTTTGATTCTTCTCACACTATCCGAGGCATTATTCAGGAGCATTTGCTCTATGTTTTGGTCAGCGCCAAGATTCTTTACCAGGTAGGAATTGAGTTCACGCTGATTCTTTTTTAAAAAAATGACAGTATTATTAGTTGAGGAGGTGGAAAAATGAATAGTACAGTCATTATTTCTGGTATGTAATAATCTAAAATAATAGCGATCGAGTTCCTGTTGATCGATATGATACGCATCTATATACGACCCTGAAAAGACATAATTATCATCATCTAATACATTCTGTACGCGCAAGGCCTCATGGATAAAAATGATATGCTGGTAGACGTCTTCCGATGTTAATAATTTTTCCCATTTCTTTCCCGTCTCACGATCCTTGGAGCAATCCAGCCTAATTTCCCGAGAATTCTCTGCAAAGACATAGGCCAATTTATCGAGATCCTGCAAAGTTTTTATTTGTGTTTTGTCGGCACAGAGAACCAGCATTTCAAGCTTGGTGATCGCCGCCAAACTATTTAAATCAAACTTCAGAGTCGCTCTTGCTTTTTTAGACATCTTTAATGAATCCTCAATGATCGTTTCAATTTTTTTCTTAAAACGTCCCTCATAATCGTGTCCTCCACCCTCTCCTACTCCCGCCAATACGGTGGTAAGTGCTAGCACGCTCAATAATAATGGCCACCCGAGGCGAATTAATTTCATCTTTCTCATAATTTCTTCTCACTCTTTTTGTAGTGGAAATAAACTCACTTCCACGGCGTAAACTTTTTCTTTTTGCCCCGATTCTAAAAGGGCACAGATCTCTTCATTAAATTTTTCAATTATTTTTTTAGCTTGCGGGATTAAGCTGATATCCGCACACATAGTCATACTGGTCATACTGCGCTTATCTAGCGTAATATTATCTATACACTCGATAGATTTTTCTCGAATTTGCTTTTGCTTTTTCCGGCGTGCTGCGCTCGTAATATTATACATTTCATCCAGCCTCAACTGACGATCGTGGGCGCGAATCGTTCCCTCAAACTCTTCTACTAATCCTAAGTCGAGCAGTCTTTTGATCGCCAATTTTACTTCGATTTCCGCAATCCCCAACTGTGAGGCGATCCATTTGTTAGAGTATTTAAAATCTTTCAAACGAGTCATTTCCAAAATAGTGATATTATACCAGTCACTTATCGTATGATAGTACTCTGTTTCCAGACGCGCATGATGCGAGTTTTCCGTCGGCAGAGGACTAAACTTATGCTCGCGAATATTCGGGTCGACCCTCTTTAAACATCTTAATTGTTGGCGCCGTACCACCGAATCGATAAAGCTAAATCTCTGCGCTGGAGACAGGTCTAATTTATTCGCCAATTTTGTGGCCAGGTCCAATGAAGGAATTCTTTTACCATTGATAATTAAAGACAAGACCCCGGCACTAAGACCCAAGGCCTTGGCAAAGGCGCGCATAGAGTACAAGACATTGCGTTCCTGCCGGGCCGCTAATTCACTGCTCAGTTGCCAAATATAATCGCTGTTTGTCGCACTTTTTTCTGTCATCGTCTCGCTCAATCAATAATGATAAAAATAAATGGCCTGCCCTTCTAACACTAGACCACAACCGCCAATAAATTTCCCCGCAGCGACATCAAGACAGGGTTCCCCCTGGTCATTATAAATATTTTTCTCCGTCTCACTAACCTGCATTTTCATTTTAGCGTAATGCTTGCGCCTATTTCCTTTATGCGCAAAGGGCGAGTTACAATTTGCTATGGGTGAATTCTCTAAAACACAAATTTCTAAATCAACCCCTCCATCCCCATCGTCCCAAACTCTATAATCAAAGGTCACAAGTTTTCCTCTCGCCGCCACCCTGGCGAATTTCTTGCTGCCAACCAATTCCTTGCCGGCCGCCACCAAGAGTTTTTTATGCAGTTTATAGGGATTATCAATCTTCCTCATTTTAGCAATATCTTGGTGGCGACGGATCATCGCCTCAGCGAGCTCAATTTTAGAAAAGGCCTTTTTCTCTGCGACCAGATAGGCCCTGGCACAGTCTATATCAGTACATAAAGAATAAAGTTTATTGATGGAGGTAAAACCATTGACCAGGCCATTTTTCTTACTGATACCCTGGCGGTATTTGTCGTAAAAGGCATACTTTACATGGACGGGAAAACCAGAGATGGACTCAAAAAGATAGTACACGGCAGTGACGCCAAATTTATCAATAAGTGTCTGAATCACCACATCGGTAAATTGATTTAAGGTGAGGATTTTATTTTCCTTTAAATACTCGGCAATATCTCTGACCACTGCATACTCAGAATTTAGCTTCTCTATAGGCGCAGCTGCGATATGCGATTTTCTGTAGGCAGCGGCTGCATTATTGGGGATTTTCGGATTATACTGCACGGGAATGCCACCCGCTCGTAAAAAACTGGTAAGCGCCACGATACAATTATTCGTGAAAAACTTATAAGACCCTAAGACATCCGGGGACTGTGAAATGCGTAAAAATTGGTTCATTAATTTTTCTTTTATCTCACCATTTAAAGGAATAATAACTCGTTCGAGGGGCCGCTTCTCCCTGCGTATATAAGTATTCCAAAAATAATAAAAATAATCCGCCTCAATCATCAGGTCGTAAGCGCCCACTGTCCCTTTAAAGTAGAGCACACTTGTATCAATGACTTTATTTGCAATATTAGTAAAACCACCGGCCGCGGGATCCCCTCTCCCTAAACTGTCCACCGCAGGAATATCCGCAACAATACTAAGTGCAATATTATCGTAATACCTATTTTCGTTATGCTTATCCACAAACACAATAAAGGCGTGCCCATAACGACTAAATAAGGGGCCATCCGCATATTCACCGGCAATTAAAAGGTCGATGCCAATGATATCCGATCTTTTCTCCAGCAGCTCTGCTATCACTTCCTTGGGGTCAGACTTTATTTCTGAATTTGCATAGACAGTACTTGGGCCAAGACAAATCCCAATAAGAAAACAGGCATATTTTACTATTTTCATCACTCTTACCTCTTAAAGATTTTCTAGGACGACCTTTAGTAAATCGGATTTCTCAGGTCTAAAAAATTCACCATCCACATTTTCACACAATGATAAATTGATATTCCCAGTATTGAGAATATCGATAATATCTCTTTTAGATGGCAGGATCGCCGATTTATCTCTGCCAATTTCGTTTATTACTAATTTAATAAAGCTCACTAACTCTGGGCCTAGAAATCCCTCTTGCGCCTGATATAAGACTTCGAGAGCATAGGCTTGCCTCGACGAGAGCTCTTTTGATTTTTCGGATATCTCCTGAGTTGTTACTAACCCCGCAGTTACAAGCCCAGCACCACCGACAACGCCTCCTAACCCCATCGCTGTTCCCTCAATAGCAATAAAGACTGCACCACCAGCAACCGCACCCACAGCTGTCCCTCTCCCTTCATTATCTATATATGGGCCTGCATAGTCTCGCGATGAGCGAATATCTTTTATACAGGTTGCCATGATGGTGTCCATGGGCGCCATTGCCGCCATAATAATGGTTAATAATAAAGGTAATGTTTTCAATCGTTTTTTCATTTTTAAGCTCCTTCAGCTAATTTTTAAGTTTTATTTCATATTCTGTTTTTTCATGAATAATTTATTTAGAGATTTCTCCCAAAGCTTATCCTTCACCAACTTTAATTTAAGTAAATCGGTGACATAAATTTTTTTACAAGCAAGGGCGGCATCGTTTGGTATGGGGGATACTGCACTAAAACCACACCTGCTTGCAAAAAAATAGTTCGGGCCATAAAGCATCAGCTGGTCAGGCCCTTGCTTCTCATGCCTAGTTTAAATTTTCTATCACGGCCTTTAATAAATCGGATTTTTCAGGTCTAAAAAATTCACCATTCTCAGTTTCACACAATGATAAATCTGCATTTCCCATGTTAATAACATCCATAATAATTTGATCAGAAGGCAGGATCGCCTCTTTATCTTTTCCAATGAATTTTTTTACTAATTTATAAAAACTTATTAACTCTAGTTCAGGAGTCTCCTTTTCGGCCTGAAATAAAATATCAAGGGCGTAGTTTTGATTCGACTTCAATTTATTCTCTGCCTCATTGTAGGCCGTAGTGGTAATTGTCCCAGATGTGATGAGCCCACCGGCAACAAGACCTCCTCCCAGTCCCATTACTGTTCCCTCTACTCGAATAAGCCACTGTCCCATAACTACGGCCAGCGCTGCCATTCCTGGATCATCATTCACGGTAGGTTCCCCAAGGGGGTATCGAGAGGCTTTGATAGCGTCTATGCATGTTGCCATACTGGTGTTGATGGGCGCCATTGCCGCCATAATAATGGTTAATAATAAAGGTAATGTTTTCAATCGTTTTTTCATTTTTAAGCTCCTTATCAGCTAGTATTTAAGTTTTAGTTATCTATCCTGTTGCGTTACGCATACTAACGCTCTAAATCATTCTCATCAACTCTATGGGAAACAGATTGTTTCGGATTATAATATTTCCCTAGAAACATATAAAAATTACCTGTCCCATAACTCTCTTTGAGATTTCTCTCAAAGCTTATTTTTCACCAACTTTCATTTAAATAAATCGGCGAAAAAAATTTGTTAAGGCGATAACCCATCAACTAGTATCGCCTTTGCGTCTCCTGTCTATTTTAAATTTTCTATAACGGCCTTTAGTAAATCGGCCCTATTAGGTCTAAAAAATTCCAGATTCTCATTTTCACACAATGACAAATTGGCATTTCCCGCCTCCAGGACGCTCGTAATATCTTGATCAGTTGGCAGGATCGCCTCTTTATCTCTGCCAATTTCTTTTTTTACTAGTTTAATGAAGCTTAAGAGTTCCCCGCCTGGTCTTTCATTGGAGACTTGGTTAAATACATCGAGAACATAACCTTGACTTGCTGACAGTTTAATTCTTTTTTTGACATGTTCATCATGAAGAATTAGTCCAGTTGAAGTCAAACCACTAGACATAAAAGCACCACCTAGCCCTAGCACTGTCCCGTCCATTATGATGGCCCCCACTAATCCGGTAGCACCAGTCGAATAAGCAATCTCATTATACCAGGGATGCGGTATGATGGAGCCAGGGAATATTTGTGACTTGGTAATTTCACTTTTGCATGACGCCATTGAGAATTTCATAGGCGCCATTGCCGCCATAATAATGGTTAATAAGAGTGAGAATGTCTTCAATCGTTTTTTCATTTTTAAGCTCCTTATTAGCTAGTTTTTAAGTTTTCGTTCGATGTTTCGTTGCATTAAGCGCATACTAGTGCAACAGGTCGCCGGAATCAAGCCTATGGGAAACAGAATGTTTCAAATAAAAGAATTTCTCTAGAAACATATAAATAATACACATCGCATCATTTCCGCTAAATAAACGACCCGTATATGACTGACCTTTTATTGTAAATCTTGATTCTTGGTGCGTTGAACTATTTCTATCGATGTTTATTTTTTCTGGATTTCCATCGTTTTTAATTGCCTGTTTTAAAAACTTGTTGGCACCAATTTTATTTCTCCTTTTTGAAAAATGAAAATCGATTCTTTGTCCAGGGAGCAAAACCGCAGGCGTGCCCACAGGCACGTCGAGGATTTTGTGAGAGAGATTGGGCGCAGTGATAAATCTATTAGAAGAAAAGTAAATATTGCAGGATGGGATGAAGGCTTTCACCTTCAACTATATAAAATTTACATGGTGCAAGTGCGTGCTGCACTTTTTGAGCAAGTTTGCACCTTTTTGCAACAAATAAGCTATAACCGCGCTCATGCAAGCACAAAGCTATTATATAAAACTTTTAAAGGAGCATCTCTCACTAAAACAAAGGGACAATCCGCATTATTCTATGCGTGCCTACGCTCGCGATTTAAAGATGCATTCCTCCAGCCTCGGCCAAATTTTGACGGGCAAAAGGGCATTGCCGCTAAATCGCGCTCATGATATCGCTGAAAAGCTGGCGCTTGCGCCCAAAGAAAAAACTCTTTTTATGGAAAGTTTTTATCGCAGTAAAACAAGTATTGATGACATAGAAATTAACAACCTCGATGAACGTTATCTATTAGATGAGTCATACTATAAAATCATTTCTGAATGGGAACATTATGCCGTTCTAGAGTTATTTAACTTAATCAATTTTAAAATCGACAAAGAAAGTGTCGCCCTTAAACTTTCTCTTACAACAAATCGCGCTGAGGTTGTCCTAACGAATTTAATTCATTGTCAATTAATCATTGTCAATGCCCGCGGTGAATTTGCTCTCGCCCACCCGGATATAAAAACAACAGAAGATAGTTCTAGTAGCGCATTAAATAAATCACATCGCGAAACCCTTAAAATGGGGGCAGAAAAACTGGATAAAATTGAGGTTGAACTTCGAGATTTTTCGTCGACGACGGTCGCCCTAGATCTCACAAAGTTACCGGAGGCAAAAACCATCATTAGAGAGTTTCGTCAAAAAATGACGGCACTGCTTAGAGGTGGAAAAAAAACGGATGTTTTTCAACTTGCTATTCAATTTTACCCATTAACAACAATTAACACTATGGAGAATACAAAATGAATTTCATAACAGGGACATTATTAATTTTAACTTTCAGCTGCAACTTATGGGCAGGTGATAAGGGCAACGGAGGAGACGCTTCAGTATGTTTTTATCAAGAAAATGGAGCAAAGGATAGAGTAACTAAAACTAAGGTGGATAAAATCTTATTGAAAAATCGGGATAATGGCGAAAGTATTGATCCCCTGGGAGCGGTGAATTTTAAGCATATAACCGTTGATTTTTTTGATCTTTATCTAAAGCGACGGCCGACACTGGCAGGGCAACAAAAATTAATAACTTCCAACCTTTCTTATAAAGATCTCGTATTGGAAAGGATCGCCAAAATTCGTGAGAAAAGCTCATTTTTCAGGACTATTCTCAAGTTACAAAAAAGGCTCCCCTATGAACACTTTCAAGGCGTTAATTCAAATGTTTTACCTATTGACGACTCTACCCATGTCAATTTAGATGAAGTCCATTGTTCACATCTGCAACTTGCCGTTCGCCAAAACATTGGAACAAGATTACAAGTTGTTTTTGATCAAAGGCTTTTTGCAAAGATGGACTAAGTTAATCAAGCGGCTTTTTTATTTCACGAATGGTTATATGCCTTGGCGTTCGAGCATAACCATAGAGATGCTAAAGCAGTCAGAGAAATTGTAGGCCTTCTTTTCACTGAAAAATTTGACAAGATGGCGGGGGATAAATTTCACAACGCCCTCTCTGAGTACGCAATAATGCCAGAAAAGGAGCTCAATAGTTTACTTATTCATCAAAAAATCAGCATCCAAAATCAATCTATTCTCGCCACTCATATCACTTTTGTCGACGCCAAACCGATGGTCTTTTGGGCCCTCGATCCCTTTGATTTCTCCATCGGAGATAAGGTGCTGAAACTGACTCAATGGACGGAATTTCATAAAGACACAGAGAAAAGGCCATTGCTAAAAATTGGCACCTTTTTGAAAAATACTGAGTATTTGGGAATCCCCATAAAAGAAGAGACCCGTTTTCAGCTTTATAAATCGGGAAAAATGCAAATGGCGATAACTTCTAAGGAAGCCACTGTCGATAATTATAAACTCAAACCCGGAACCCTTTATTTTCAGGAAAAGGGCGGACTTGCATCTGGACAATTGGCGCAGCAAACATTCTTTCCATCATTGGATGCTTTTCTACCGAAAGACTCAACGATCCTTTTCGATAAAAAGAAAAGTTTGAACCATTTCGCCCTCGGTGATGAGGCGCGCCTTTTCTCCATAAAATGGCATAAAGGAACGACCTTTAATTTCCATAAAAAAATGTGGGTGGTTCATGGAAACCAAGATTTTTTAATAGGAAAATATCAAATTCCAAAGAATAGTCAGATTAGTTTTGCAAATCTCTCCGGCGACCTGGCCTCGATTGATGTTTTTTCTGAAAGAAGATGGGATGGCCACGATGAATATCGATATTTTTATGGCAATGACAATTATCTCTTTTGTGAAAAGGCATCCTTTCATCCAGGTAATATAATAAAAACCTGTGCTCCCTATGGCCATCGACTTTACTTAAATACCGTCATCTATGATACAAATGCCGATGATTACACCCCCACCATACAGATAAAAGAAGATGAATATGTCGATGACTATATTACCCTCAGCAATAAGCACAAGATTCATTTCTACGAAAATTCCAATTTAAAATCTGGGTATATTTATGATACGCAAAAAATTGACAAAAAAAAATGTGGCCTAAAAAAATCTTTTACACCCGTAAAATTTTACGAAAATGGAAATATCAAGTCCTGTGTTAGAAGAAAAAAGCAGCAAGATCCCAAGAGCTT
>Ga0316206_1002486_pt1 | contig 12295 bp, 11 predicted proteins | sample 6monthpyrite_MG_FD_204942 | JGI IMG/M metagenome (GOLD analysis project Ga0316206, IMG submission 204942) | Microbial mat bacterial communities from mineral coupon in-situ incubated in ocean water Damariscotta River, Maine, United States -... | ecosystem: Environmental > Aquatic > Marine >...
CGGCGGTGGCGCGGCGAGCATCGGTGCGACCACCGACACCGGCGGCACAGCCTTCCAGGTCACAGGCGGATCAGTCAACGCCAACTACGCCGGCAGCATTGCGCTGGCTAGCAACACGGCTCTGGTATCAGTGCAAGGTGGTCACAGCGGCACGCTGACCTTCAGCGGTGCACTGAGCAACAGCGCGGCCACCACCGCCACCCAACTTAACTTCAACAACGCCGACGGCACGTATAATTTCGACGGCACGGTAAGCGTCGATACTAGCGCCGGTACCGGCATCGGTATCAATGTCGCCGCGACCAGTGGTGGCACCATCGATTTCGACAATAGCCTGACCATCGCCACCGCCAGTGGCAACGCGATTCAGATGGATGGCACGGGCAGTCTTAATATTAGCGGTGGTAGTTTAGATGTCGACACAACGACCGGTACCGGAATGAGCCAGAGCGCAGGCACAGTCGCGCTTTCCGATACCACTTCCATCCGCGCGTCTTCAACCGGCACTGGCATTAATGCCAGCGGCGGTAGCCTTGCCGTAGCAAGTGGTGCGGGTACCGCCGAGGTGATCTCCACTGGTGGACAAGGCCTGTTGCTGTCTGGTGTGGCCACGGGTGTTAGCGGCGTGACTTTCGACAACGTGACTTCCGGCGGCGGCGCCAACGGTATCGCGCTGACTAATGTCACCGCAGCGAATGGCTTGACGATTACAAATGCTACACTGGCCGGTAACACCACTGCCGGGATCAATATAAATAGTGTCACCGGGTCGCTGAACATTGGGACGGCCAATGTTGATGCCAACGCGGCAGGAACCGGGGTGGCTATTAGTGGTGCCAACGGCACGCTGAATATCGGTACCGCTGGCACGGGTTTGGATATCGACGGTGGCACCACCGGTGTCTCCATCAACCAGAGTGCCGGCGCGGTTAACATTGGTACCGGCGGTGGCGTGTTCGCGGTCGACGGCATGAGTGGAACAGGTGTGACCCTGGCCGGTGCCGGCACGGTTAACATTGGTACCGGCGGTGGCGCGGCGAGCATCGGTGCGACCACCGACACCGGCGGCACAGCCTTCCAGGTCACAGGCGGATCAGTCAACGCCAACTACGCCGGCAGCATTGCGCTGGCTAGCAACACGGCTCTGGTACAAGTGTTGGGTGGCCATAGCGGCACGCTGACCTTCAGCGGTGCACTGAGCAACAGCGCGGCCACCACCGCCACCCAACTTAACTTCAACAACGCCGACGGCACGTATCACTTTGATGGCACGGTAAGCGTCGATACTAGCACCGGTACCGGCATCGGTATCAATGTCGCCGCGACCAGTGGTGGCACAATTGATTTCGACAACAGCCTGACCCTCGCCACCGCCAGTGGCAATGCCATCCAGATGGATGGCACCGGCAGCCTTGATATCAATGGTGGCGGACTCGATATCGACACCACCAGCGGCGCGGGCTTTAACGCCACCGGCGCCGGCACGGTAAACGTGACCGGAGCCAACAACACTATCAACAGTATCACCGGCACCGCACTCAATGTTGCCAACACCACGATCGGGACTAGCGGCCTGACATTCCAAAGCATTTCGGTCAACGGCGCGGTCAACGGTATCGTGCTCAACAACACGGGCGCAAGCGGCGGCCTGACCGTGACCGGTGTCGGTACGACCAGCGGTTCCGGTGGCACGCTGCAGAACACGACGGGCGCCGCTGTCTCGCTGACCAACACCAGCAGCTTCTCGCTCAGCAATAGCAACATCGCGAATACCGCGGCAGCAGGCATCTCGGGCAGTGGTGTATCGGGAAGTTTTACGCTGCAGAATTCAACGATTCAAACTACGGTTGGTCACAACATCGGGCTTAGCGGTGTCAGCGGTGCGATTGATATTTCGAACAACACATTACTGGATGCCAACGAAGACGGTGGCACCGATTTTCTCGATGAGAATAACGGCATTGATATCGCCAATACTTCCGGCACCATCACCAGCCTGACGGTGACGAACAATACTATTCAGGGCACTGCTGGCACGACATCCGATGTGGGTGTCGCCTTGCATCTCGATGGTACTGCCATGCTAACGTCCGCGACGATTTCCCAGAATACGATACAGGGACACGACTTCAATGCTGTTCGCGTCTCGTTGGATAACGACGACTCGGGCGATGCCCCTGTGGTTTCGGGTCTGGATATCATCAACAATGCCGTATTGAGTTCGCAAGCTACAGCCATAGAGTTGAACGCGCGTGGTGCGAGTGATTTGACTTTCACGGTATCGAACAATACGCAGATCAGCAGTGACTTCGGTAGCGGTATCCACGTCAATACCGGTCTGTTTGCCGTGGGGGGCAACAGTACTGCGACGGTCAGCGGTAGCATCCTGAACAACACGATCACAAATATCGGCGATGGGGCCAATGACCGTGGCATTGACATCCTCACCCAGGAAAGCACGGCTGCGGTGGTGAATATCGATGGCAATAACATCAGCGACGTTACCAATGGCGGAATCGCGCTGCGGGTCCGCGACACGAGCAATCTCGACGCCGTGGTCAACAACAATACACTAATCAACACCGACACTTTCGGTGGTGGTGTACTTGGCCTGTTTGCCGAAACCCGCGAAACGTCCACTGGATGTTTTGCGATTACCAACAATAGCAACGCATTAACTTATCAGTTAAATCAGTCCGTCGGCACGGTCTTTAATCTTGAACCCATGGTGGGCAATACAGGCACGGTCAACCCCTCGGGCAGCATAACCGCAGTGACTTCGGGGACCTGCTTACGGGTCCCTTAACGGAGTATGGCGTACCGAAATTCAAAATAAAAACCGGGATTAGACAGGATGTTCTGGAGTAACCCTCATCTTGGCACAAGCGTTAGTTTCACAAATGATCGCATTTTAATACACGAAAAAAGGAGAGAAAAATGGAAGCATTTATAGGTACGATTCTACTTTGAGGACCCAATTTCGCACCGCGAGGTTGGGCATTTTGCCACGGCCAGCTGTTGGCCATTTCACAGTACTCGGCGGTGTCGAGACAGTTGCCTTAAGTGTATCGCAACTCGCTTCACACACGCATACCTCGACCACCAGCGATCTTCATATCGCGGCGAGCACTGCAACGGCTAATACTGCAACGCCAGCTGCAAGTGCAGTGCCGGCACAGCCAGAGGATGCCTCTCGGAATCCAATTCCTATTTATACCAACACTGCGGCCAACACAACCCTGGGGTCCGTGTCCGGAAGCCTCACTGTTGATGCCACCGGTGAAAACAAGGCCTATGAAAACCGCCAGCCGTTCCAGGTGTTGAACTATATTATCTGTCTTGAAGGCATTTACCCGCCGCGAGATTAGACAGTATGGGTTAAAGATTCAATTAATGAGATGCCGTATTATCACGAGCATGCGCTGAAGATTGGCGCTTAATCATTCTGTTACTCGGAATAAAGGTGCTCTTGTAAACCTCCCTCTTTTAGTTACATATTCACAGAATTAAACGGGCGAATTAAACGGACATGCACCAGAATAGAATTGACCCAGCTTCAGTAACATATATTGACACCCATTAAAAAATCAAATTAAATTCTAGGCAGATAGAATAAAACAAAAACGTTTCAACACTCTCACATAACCTCATAATTTTTAAAAAATCACTCTCAGAAGGACGATTCAAATGATTAATAAATTAGAAAATAGTTTATTTATTTGTATATTGATTGCATTTACATTATTAAACTCGGCAATTGCGATACCTCTGGGTGAAAAAATTGCAGGCAGTGGTAACAATAAGGGTGCAACGGCCTGCTCTGGCTGCCACGCAGCCAACGGGTCTGGTTTAGGTGCCGCGGGGTTTCCAAGGCTTGCGGGAATAAACGCAATTTACCTTGCAAATCAATTAAACGCTTTTAGAAACGGTTCACGTGATAATGCCATTATGGCGCCAATCGCCAAAGCACTTAGTGCTGAAGATATTAAAGCGGTGACTGAATATTACAGTGGTTTGAAATCAGCTAGCTCAGCAATTACAGACCCCAATGTTTCTTTGAGCAATGGCGCAAATGTTGTGCTTAGAGGCAGTTGGGCAGACCGAAAACTACCCGCATGTGAACAATGTCATGGGCCAGGTGGATCTGGTGTTGGAGCTCATTTTCCTGCACTGGCAGGACAGCATGCAAGTTATATTAAAACTCAAATTGCTAACTGGCGTAGTGGCAAACGTAAAAATGATCCTAATAACTTAATGAAAACAATTGCAGATAAATTGAATAAAGACGAAATAGAGGCGGCTGCAAATTATTACGCATCACTTGATCCACTAAAAGCCGGTCTCGCAACAGCAAAGCAAACGGCTAATTTGAAAATAAAAAATGTATCCTCATCAACGGCTCAATCAATGTATTTTACACCACCTGCCTATAATACATATCCGCAAGGTCCATTAGGTGATTCAATTCGAAATGGTGAAGCAATATTTACACTAACCAACAGTCACGTGACTTCTAAAGCGTACGTGGGAAACCACCAGCAATGCGTCAATTGCCACCTTGATGCAGGGCGATTAGCAAACGCTGCGCCAATGTGGGCGTCGTGGCCAGCTTATCCAGCCTATAGAAAAAAGAATAATAAAATTAATGATATCACGATGCGCATACAGGGCTGTTTTACTTACTCCATGAATGCTCAGGCATCAAAAGTCGGAAAAGCCCCAGATGCAAATAGCATTGCCATAATGGACCTTAAAGCCTATATATACTGGTTAAGCAGTGGCACTCCAGCCGGTGAGACTAAAATGGCCGGACGAGGGTATCCTAAATTTGCAGAACCCAAACTGGGCTTTTCTCCGAAACGAGGAAAGGCGGTATATCAAAAAAATTGCGCCCTCTGCCATGGCAGAAATGGCCAGGGTACTCTGCTCAATGGTGTCACTCAGTTTCCACCATTATGGGGTAAGCATGCATATAACTGGGGCGCGGGAATGCACAATGTAAATAAAGCTGCATTTTTTATAAAAGCGAATATGCCTCCTGGTTTACCAAACAGTTTGAGTGACCAGGACGCCTGGGATGTATCGGCCTATATTAATTCACAGGAACGGCCACAAGATCCACATCATAAAGGCAATGAACAGGAAACCAAAAAGAAATATCATCATGGAAAATATGATTATTATGGTAAACAAAAGTAAACTAAATTAGAGGCCACTGCCGATATTTTTTTCGATTATAATTCGTACGAATTGTCATCATTAACCACTGATGACAATTTATTTATCACTAGTTTTTAATCAATTTTCCAACTGTAAGGCCTTGTACCAGAATAGAAAAAATCACAATGACATAAGAACGCTCTCAAAGAACGCTCTCAAGACACCCATCATAAATGCTTTATTTAAAGTGGATGATGAGATGCTCACACTGCCCTGGCAGGAGCCTGATTTGGACATGGTTCAATGAAACCGAGTGGGTGTTTTAGGCGCTCAGGTGCGGTTCTCATTTGGGCCCCGGAAGCTCATGAAAAAATTGCTTCCATTAAGAAGCCGGATATATGTCAGTGCGACCTTTTTCTTGTTAACGTAAGTGTATGGCAATATAACTTAGCTATCATCGTGATTTGTGCACGATAATGGAAGTGTTGTTGACAATTTTTGGGCGTCCATATATGTCCGATTCTACCCTGAAGTTTGCACTAATCGTTCAAAATATTGAATAAAAAACTCTACTGAATTTGCTCCCTGCACTAACGTTTTATCATTAATGATAAATGCTGGAACACTACGAACATTCAGATTTTTAACCCGGTTGTACTTTTTTTGAATAGTTTCAAAAACTTCTTCTGACAATAAACTCTGTTCAGCCTGCTTGCGATCAAGTCCAATAGATATCGCTATATTAAGCAAGTTATCATATTCATCCACATTCACACCCTGGGTAAAATATCGCTCTGTTAGAGCATCTACGACTGCTTCTTGTTTGCCAAATTTTTGTGCAAAATGAATGAGGCGATGTGCTTTGGCTGAATTAAAATAATGTGTTCTTTTATCATAGTCATAGATCAATCCTGCTTTTCTCGCAGTTTCAATTAATCCTTCACGGTAGTGCAAATATTGCTCCTGCGTCCAATTGTTACGTCGCATAAGATATACTTCGATTGATTCTCCCTCAGAGGACATATCCGGATTTAGCTCAAAGGGAATATATTTCATTTCCACTTCAATTTTTTTATCTAACTGTTTTAGAGCGGCCTTAATATTACTGAGCCCGATAGGACACCAGGAGCAAACAACATCATGAATGGCTTCAATTTTTATGTTTATTTTTTTCATAATTTTATTACTTCTCTTTGGCTAACTAAATAGGCTGACTAAATAGGCTGACTAAATAGGCTGACTAAATAGGCTGACTAAATTTAAAAGGCTTTTATCAGATTATCGTGAACATTTTGTTGACGATTTTCCATGCCCCGTTTTCCTTCAACAAACCAATAAAGTCGATAAAATGTGCGGCCAAAAGAGGCACATCAACCTTTGCCATGGCTTGGTCGCCTACAATGTCCAGCGATAAAATTTTAAAGCCATAATCCATACCCTCTTCCTTCGGTACGGGGCGAGCCGCCACGGCTTTTAGCCACTCATCACGAGAACTGCGATAATCACTTCCTTTAAGCCAGGCATCATCGTGGAAAATACGCCGCAACTTCGCAACATCTCCCTCATAAAGCCCATCAAAATAATCCTGTAATATCGCACCTATGATTTCATGGTCTGCTTTGTAGCTCGTACCTTTCAGATTTGTTTGTTGTGTTGTTTCTGGTTGAGTGCTCATGGTTTTATTCCTTATTTAAGCGGTTAAAGTTGAGTTTTGGGCCTTCTAATTTGGTAGTTCTGGGTCATAAGACAGCTGCCTTATGACCCATTTATGAGAGCCTATTTATTTGCCTCTCTTGCGCGGATGTCTGTCACCATTTCTCCCGCTACGCCCCAATTATCCGTAGGGATTTCTTCAATGACGACAAAGGTTGTTCGTGGGTCCTTGCCAAGAATATTTTTCAGTAACTCGGTGCTTTCACTAATAAGAGCCTGTTTTTGCTCGCGTGTTACACCTTCGTCCGTTATTTGTATATTGATATAGGGCATTGTCTACTCCTTTGGAGTTTGAATTAAATCACTTGTTTAACCTGCTAACCAAAAGCATGACCAGCCGCGTGGCCACCATCAACACGCAAGGTTGTGCCTGTGATAAAGTCATTTTTGACCAGCATGGCAACGGCATCAGACATATTTTCAGAAATGCCAATACGATTTAGAAGATGTAGGCCAGCAAGGCTATTTACCTCATCAATACCTTGCTTGGGATGCAATGGCGTATCGATGATACCCGTTGCAATGGCACTGACGCGGATATTGAACTGACCAAGCTCAGCAGCAAGTTGCTCTGTTAAACTATGTAATGCGGCTTTACTGGCTAGTGCTCCAGATGCTGGAAAACCAGCGATGGCATGTTCAAGCAGCGTAGTTCCAATATTTACAATGCTGCCACCCCCCTGTTTTATTATCTCGGGTACAACAGCCTGGGTTGTAAAGTAGGCACCTTTGAAATTGATGGAGAGAAAACGGTCGAGATCCGCTTCTTCGGTCTCAAGAAACGGTTTAGGATTAAAAACGCCGGCATTATTAATAAGAACATCTACACCACCAAACGCCTGAATCGCTTTTTCGACTAACGCTTCACCCGTTTCTTTCTTTGATATATCTCCCGTTACACAGACTGCATTATCGGGGGAACCCAGCTTCTCATAAGCGTCAGCCAAATCAGCTTGAGTACGAGCGTTCATAATTACGTTCATACCGTCATCTAAAAAACGTTGGGTAATAGCATAACCAATACCGGTTGAGGCACCCGTTACAATAGCGGTTTGTTTCTTGTTTTCAGTTTTTAATGTCATTGCATTCTCCTGTTAAGCTAAGATTTTGTGTTTCTATGAACGACTATATACAAACTTTATTATTGTGATTAGCCCAATAATACGTAAAATATTATTGCGTTATGCGCACAAATAAACCTTGTAACTAAATTGGGAGAGATACAATGGATCAACTCGGTACAATTGCCCTGTTTAATAAAGTGGTTGAAACAGGCTCTTTCTCCGAGGCTGGCAGACAGTCCAACCTTGCCCCTTCATCAGTTTCTCGACGAATTGTCGATTTAGAAAACTGGGTAGGTGCAGCACTTTTCCATCGAACAACACGTAAGTTAAACCTGACAGAGGTCGGGGTGTTTTTTCATCAACGCACCAGGAATATCCTTCTTGATTTAGAAGAAACCCGAATTCTATCCGCCGAACTACAGGACAAGCCAGCAGGCCTGGTGCGCATCAGTATGCCAGCGAGCTTTGAGCAACATATTGTTGTAGCAACGGCCCTCTTCCAAACACGCTGGCCAGATGTGAGTTTTACGCTAACATCCACCGATCGTAATGTTGATTTAATTGCCGAAGGATTTGATGTTGCCATTCGCGCAGGAGCGCTAGCAGACTCCACGCTACGAGCACGCAAAATCACCGAAGTCACTCGCTACTTATGCGCTAGTGCACAATATCTTAAGAACGCACCAAAACTCGTTCATCCCAGGGATATTGAGAACCACAGTTGCCTGACACTACGCAGTAACCCCGGATATAACATTTGGCGCTTTAACGACGGTGAAAAGGTGATCGATGTAAGGGCATCAGGAAAGTTTGATACCAATAGCGGAAATATGCTACTGACTGCTGCACGACATGGACGTGGCCTGATGCTATCCCCTGAGTGGATTATTGGGCCAGCCATTGCGAGAGGAGATCTCGTTAAACTGCTTCCAGCCTATAAACCTTACCCTACGACATCATCACTGTATGCTGTGCATCCCTACCAACGGTTTATCCCACCAAAAGTACGCATCTTTATCGATTTTTTAGTAGAACGTTTTTCCAATTCCTATGACTGGTCTGTAAATCCTTCCGATATTGAGCCACTAGACCTGATATAGAAATGCCATGGTCAGAGTAGAACCAGCACACCCCTGAAGGCGAGGTATTTTAAGCTCTGTGAATTATGCTTATGAGTGATTGGTGTGGATGTCCTATTATTGATTGGTGTGGACGTCCTATTATTATTTTTGTCACTACTAAATTATTAGGTGTAACTATAAATTGATAGTTTGTAATTATATTGACTAAAGACTTATTATAATTTAATGCTTCTTTAGAATATTTTTTGGTTTTAATATTTATAATTGCTTTATCAATAGAGTCTGTGTAATTCCATTTGTATTCAAAAATTTCACCTAGCACACACAAATACTAAGCATTAATTACAGGGCTATCGTCAAGTTGTGATGTAGCTAAATAGTATTTATAACTACATATACCATGAGATTCAGGGAAGCATTGATTGTTTTCTGTATTCGGTAATTTATATAACTTTAGCCAGAGATTTTTTTCTATATTGGATTGCAATTTGTTTAGATCTTTTAACTCACTAAAGATTAATAATTCAGCCAACATAGGATCATTGATTTTTTTGACTATAACTTGCGAACTTGAAGAGCATGAAATAGTAAGTAGTAAAATAAAGTATATGTATTTTTTCATGGCTTAGCCTAGTTCACTGAAATATGGATATGGTCTCTGTGACCAGAAAAAGGATGTGGTTTACCTAATTTATTTTTAAGTAATGGGCCAAAATTTTCACGCTTATGAGTATATGTTTCAAAGGTGTTTTGTATTGCATTCGTTATTTCTTGTACAGTTTTATTTGTTTTATAAGGAACAGAAGCGGTTATTCATTGAGTAGTTCGCTGATGACCGTTATAAGATTAAAATAGACCTCTCAATGAGACATAACGTTTAAATAACCGGCGCCGCTTTTCGGCGTCCGAATGAGCGAGGAATGGTGTTGATTATCTTGTATGGTTCAATTCCCTAAAGAAAAGATTAAAATAAAGCTCGTAACCTGTTGTACCAAGTTACCGGTTTAGTAGTCCGATGATTTATTGATCTTAAAGATCGTTAACAAGCAGGGGCACTAAGCCGACCCGATTTATTAACTCGAACAGTCGAATGAGCTTAAAAGCTCGAATTTAGCAAGGATGAGTCCAAATGACAAACCTTAATAAGAGTAAATCCGTGGTAAACGTAGGTGTCGATGTAGGTAAGGCATCTTTAGATGTCTATATCTATGAGAAGGCGATTTATTGGCAAGATGATAATGACGCTGATGGTATTAAACGCATTCTAAAACGTCTTTCGCATTACAATATAGAACGCCTTGTAATGGAGGCCACTGGCCGTTATGAATTTAACCTGACACAAGCAGCACATGCAAAGCATTTACCCGTGTGCATCGCTAAACCTTCATCCGTTAGGCAATATGCTAAAGCGATTAATATATTAGCCAAAACAGATAAGCTGGATGCACAATTAATTGCTGAGTTTGGCGCTATTGTTCAACCCAATATAACGCCGCAAAAAAGTAAAAACTTACTCGCAATCAAGGATTTAATAGCGCGGCGTCGTCAGTTAATGGGTATGCGTACACAAGAATTAAATAGAAAAAACATCATGGGGCCATCATTTGAAATTTCATGCAAACGCATCATTAAATTTCTTGATCAGGAGATCGCGCGTATTGAAAAGCGGTTAGCCAAACATGTTGAAGATGAAGCTGAGTGGGCAGAGAAAAAAGAAATTTTAAAGAGTGCGCCAGGTGTGGGTGACACACTGGTTTATACCATACTCGCTGATTTACCCGAAATAGGAGAATTATCACGTACCCAAATTAGTGCACTTGTCGGTGTTGCACCCATTAACCGGGACAGTGGTAAAATGCGAGGCAAACGACGAATCAAAGGTGGGCGTTATGCAGTTCGTACTATCTTGTACATGGCGACACTGAGTGCGACTCAGTGCAACCCTGTAATTAAAGCTTTTTATAATCAGTTAGTGGCACAAGGGAAACATAAAAAAATCGCACTCACTGCGTGTATGAGAAAATTTATTATCATGTTAAATGCCATGGTAAGAGACAGGTGTGTATGGGCTTATTAATTAATTTTTAATTGGATTTGACATCACAGTCGCTTGTTAGGCATTTGACCCCATTATGTAGCTATTTTCTGTTTCACCTACAACAATAAACCCATGCTTTTCATAAAACTCTCTAGCTTGGGCATTTATTTTAAATACCTCAAGGCTAAGCCCCTTAGAGAATTTGTTGCCATTTTCAACAAAGGACTCCAGAAGACGTTTCCCTATGCCTTTCCTTTGATGGTCAGGAAGGATGGCTAGCATACGCATAAATAACAGACCGCCTTTGCCTTCGACTTGGGAATAACCAACCAACTCATTAAATTTATAAACTAATGTTATTCGTTCTGCCTTGTAATGAGACGAGAAATCATTTTTCTGCCACTCTTCATTCCAGCCCCATATCTCTGAAATGTAACCTTTCATTACTGCACGATACACTTCATATATATCGCCTTTATCTTCATTGGTAGCATTACGATATATGTAGCTCACGATTTATTTGTTATGCGTTTCATCAGTTACACCTACGCTACATTTGAATTTCTGCATTGCCGAACTTAGTTCATCGATAAGGTCTACAACGCCTTGAACTTCCTCACTTGTTGGCTCGTAACCATTCTCATCTGACATCATTACGCCCCACTTGTGTTCGTTTGCGATATCAGTCGCCTTTCGAATGTGCTTAATAACAATTGAAGGTGAAACATGTGCATAGCTCTTAAGATATACGTCAAGTTTCCCAATAACACGATTTAAATCGTACACAACAGGACTTAACCATTCGTGTGAATCTGCACCCTGAACTGGTTCGTTGTTCGGTGTTACACTATGCTCGATTACAGAAAGAGCCCTCAACGCCTCTATTTGGAGTTCATGAACCCGAAGGTGTTTCTCAATATCAGATTGTCGCTCTTGAAGGCGAAACGCTTGCCATCTCTCTAGGAGACTTGCCACTATTACTGCAGATGCGGCAAGTAACCCTACGGCAATTGGACTTTCCCAGAAAGGCTTCTCTTTGCTAAATGCTACGAGGGCATCAATTAGCTCTTTTTGTAATTCGATACTTATTTCCATACAGACTACTCCCGCGCATAACGAGGCTGTAGAAAAACCCGCAAATCATGCAAGATTTTATCAGCCCTATTTATTGTTGTTATTTTCATAAAACGTATCCTGTTTCAGATTAGTGATACGGGTTTATTATTTTTCTTAAATAT
>Ga0316206_1002490_pt1 | contig 12281 bp, 12 predicted proteins | sample 6monthpyrite_MG_FD_204942 | JGI IMG/M metagenome (GOLD analysis project Ga0316206, IMG submission 204942) | Microbial mat bacterial communities from mineral coupon in-situ incubated in ocean water Damariscotta River, Maine, United States -... | ecosystem: Environmental > Aquatic > Marine >...
GCGTCATTAACAGATAGCATGAACTGTTCAGACACAATATTAGGTACTACACAAATATTGCTTACATGATATTCGGATTGGATAACGCCAGCTAACTTACGACCTACTGCAATTACTTCCTTAGCATCGGAAAATACAAGGCCAATGTTATGCTTATCGCACCCCTGATAGGCTTTCTTTAATACCCATGAACTATGCTCTGTTACCACATAAGGTATATCCCATTTTTTTGAGATAATTCTAGCGAGTTCTCCCGCATATCTTGCATTGTGTGCATGAATTATATTTGGCAATCCATTGTTTTTTATTGACTTCTTAAAGAGTAGTACGCCTAGTATAATAAACATTCGCCGTTCAAATGCCGCAATACGTGGTGCAAAATTTATATAATTTGCCCTGTATACATTATTTAGATCAACTGTTAACTTATTTCTTCGCTTAACGTTTCGAAACAAATATCTCAAAGACCGTCCAGCAGGTGATAAAACGGATACATTTACCCCCTCGTTTTTTAGTGCCTCAAATTGATCTTTTTGAAACACACCAAGTAAAGGTGATTCAGAATATTGATATGGCTCTGAACTGATAATTAATACTTGCTTTGACAATAGATATTGCTCTTAAAAATTATTTATTAAATAAATGATGGCGTAATTTTAAACCAATCAACTTGATAAAAAATATCGGTAAAAAAAGTTGTCGTTTCCAGCGCCACGGCTCTTGTACCAATCGATACAGCCATTCTAAATTATTATGAATAAAAAACTCAGGTGCGCGTTTTAGTTTTCCAGCAATAATATCCAGCGCTCCGCCACAGCCAACTGCAAAACCAAAACCAGTTTGTTGAATTAATTTATGCGCAAACAATTCTTGCTTAGGTGAGCCCATAGCGATCATAATTAATTGAGGCTTTGTTGCCTGAACGGCTGTAACAATTTCTGCTTCGCTATGATAACCATGTAAAGTACCTACAATATTAATATCAGTATATCGCTCACGAATTATATTTACTGCTTGTTGGTGTGTTTCAGCCTTAGCACCCACTACAAAGACACTCAATTTATACTTATTGGCTATTTCTAATACGCGTATGGGCATATTAATTTTTTCTGCCGACAAACCATGTAACCACTTTAACGCTAACACTGCTCCAGCACCGTCTGGATAAGGGTAAACGGAATCATCAATTACCTGCCGCAATGAAGTACTTGTATTATATTTGTGAATTTTTTCTGCGTTAATGGCTACTGAATAACCCGCAATATTCTGTTCAACAAAATGCAGTAATTGTTGTTCTAATGTAGCTTCTGAAACGGCATAACACGGGCAGCCCATGGTTGTTACTTTTTGCAAAGCGATACTCATAATGTGGTTTATATTTTTAAAGTCGCGCTATTTTACGATAAATTAACGAAAAATGGTGAATAGATTTACTATCGGATAAAGATTTTCTTTACCATCAACTCGTTTTTAAGCACCAACAGCCGTTATAGTCTGGTACACCTTGTGAATATCAATAAGATAATCTTCGCTATATTTTTAGCAAAATTAGTTATCTAAACGAGATTAACTCACTAAACCTGTGTAAAATAACGCGCAAATGTTTGAACTCGTGTCAGTGCAATATTAAATCAATATTGGGAACTCAATGCATCACAAATTAATAGAAAAATTCAAAACAAAACAAGCAACTATTGGCATAGTTGGTTTAGGCTATGTGGGTTTGCCATTGGCTATAAGATATTCATCCATTGGTTTTAAAGTAATAGGGCTTGATATTGACGTTCAAAAAGTAGCCATGATCAATGCCGGTAACAGTTATATTGAGCACATTTCCACCACTAGTGTCACCGAGGCAATTAGTAATGGATTCATCGCCACCACTGACTTTACCAAAGCCACTGACTGTGATGCGTTAATATTATGTGTGCCTACACCATTAAATAAACATCGAGAACCTGATTTGCATTTTGTCACCAGTACGACTGATGCATTATTGCCGCACTTAAAACTCGGCCAAGTTCTTTCTTTGGAAAGCACTACCTATCCTGGCACCACAGAAGAAGAATTATTACCGCGCATTAACTCACAAGGATTTAATGTAGGCGAAAATTTCTATTTAATTTATTCTCCAGAACGCGAAGACCCGGGTAATCCTGATTTTGAAACCCGCACTATTCCGAAAATAGTAGGCGGACATACTGAGCACTGTTTAAATGTAGGAATCGCATTATACTCACCCGCTATTGATAAAATTGTGCCTGTAAGTTCAACCAAAGCAGCTGAAATGACAAAGCTGCTAGAAAACATTCATCGCGCCATCAACATCGGCTTAGTAAACGAGATGAAAGTAGTCGCCGACAAAATGGGGATTGATATTTTTGAAGTCATCGACGCTGCAGCAACTAAACCATTTGGGTTTACCCCTTATTATCCTGGCCCAGGATTAGGCGGTCATTGTATTCCTATTGATCCATTTTATTTAACATGGAAAGCAAAAGAATATGGCATAAACACCCGTTTTATTGAGCTTTCGGGCGAAATTAATCAAGCGATGCCTAAGTACGTGGTAAATAAACTCATCGATGGTTTAAATAATCAAAAAAAATCATTAAATGGCAGCAGCGTATTAGTGTTAGGCATAGCCTATAAAAAGAACGTTGATGATATGCGAGAATCTCCTTCAGTAGAAATTATGGAGCTAATGCGTGCTAAAGGCGCATCTATCGCATACAGCGACCCACATGTGCCGGTATTTCCTAAAATGCGAGAGCACAATTTTGTATTAAACTCAGAGTCATTAACCGCAGAAAATTTACAACGCTTTGACGCAGTTATTCTAGCGACTAATCATGATAAGTTTGATTACGAATTAATAAAAAATAACGCTCAGCTAATTATTGATACGCGCGGAGTTTACCGTGCCTCTGCCGAACATATCATCAAAGCATAAGGATCTTCACGTGAAAAATTTCGCCATTATTGGTGTAGGTGGCTATATTGCCCCTCGTCATTTAAAAGCCATTAAAGAAACTAACCACAACCTAGTTGCTGCTATGGATATTAATGATTCCGTTGGCATTATGGATAGTCATTTTCCCAATGCCGAATTTTTCACTGAATTTGAAATATTTGCCGCGTTCATTGAAGACCAACGCTTGCTAGGTAACAAGCTCGATTATATTGCTATTTGTAGTCCAAATTACCTGCATGTTCCGCAAATGAAATATGCGTTAAAACATGGCATTAATGTGATTTGTGAGAAACCATTAGTTCTCAATAGCGAAGATCTGGATGTACTTAAAAACTATGAAAAAATTAATGGTGCGCAGGTTAATTCAATTCTACAACTGCGTTTACATCCGTCAATATTAGCGTTAAAACAAAAAGTGGCACAAGCTCCGGCTGATAAAATATTTGACGTTGACCTTACCTACATGACTTCACGCGGGAATTGGTATTTAAATTCATGGAAAGGTGTTGAACAAAAATCAGGTGGTTTAGCAACCAACATCGGCGTGCATTTTTACGACATGTTACATTTTGTGTTTGGTAATTTGAAACATTTAGAAGTGCATTATCATGACAGTAAAACTGCCAGCGGTTATTTAGAATACCAAAAAGCAAACGTGAAATGGTTCTTATCAATCGATGCTAACAACCTACCCGAAAACGCCGTCAAAGGCGAGAAATCAACTTATCGTAGTATTACCATTGAAAATGAAGAACTTGAATTTTCTGGTGGTTTTACTGACTTACATACTCAAAGCTATCAACATATTTTAACTGGTGACGGATTTGGTATTGATGAAAACCGAGTTGCTATTGAAACCGTTGAAGCCATACGCGCACAAGCCATTGTAAACGCAGGAAGCAAAGCCCACCCGTTGTTGAGCAAGGTACTTTAATATGCATTACTTTCAACATCAAAGTGCCATTATTGATGACGGTGCAACCATAGGCGAAGAAACTAAAGTGTGGCATTTTGTGCACATTTGTTGTGGTGCCGTTATTGGCAAGCATTGTTCAATTGGCCAAAATGTTTTTGTTGGCAATAAAGTAGTCGTTGGCAATAATGTTAAAATTCAAAATAACGTATCCATTTACGATAATGTTTATCTTGAAGATGATGTATTTTGTGGCCCTAGCATGGTGTTTACCAATGTTTATAACCCACGTTCATTTATTGAACGCAAAACTGAATACCGAGATACCATCGTAAAACAAGGCGCTACGCTTGGCGCAAATTGCACTATTGTCTGTGGTGTTAGTATTGGCAGATATGCACTCATTGGTGCTGGCGCCGTTGTTAATCATAATGTGCCTGACTTTGCCTTAATGGTTGGCGTACCGGCAAAACAAATTGGTTGGATCAGTAAATACGGTGAACAATTAACATTGCCTCTAACCGGCGAAGCAAGTTGTATTTGTCCGCATACCGGTGAACAGTATCAACTCATCAACAACCAAGTAGTGCTAATAACTAAGTAAATTAATAACTAATAAATGTGAAATATCATGGAATTTATAGATTTAGCCGCCCAGTATCAACATCTCAAAACCAAAATTGATCAACGCATCAGCGCAGTACTTAATCACGGCCAATATATTATGGGGCCTGAAGTACATGAATTGGAACAACAGTTAGCAACTTACGTTGGTACCAAACACGCGATTACTTGCGCTAATGGCACTGACGCTTTACAACTGGCTCTAATGGCATTAGGTATAAAAACGGGCGATGCGGTTTTTTGCCCTACCTTTACGTTTTTTGCTACCGCAGAAGTTATTGCACTGATTGGCGCAACACCAATATTAGTTGATTCAGACCAAGCCACGTTTAATATTTGCCCACAAGATTTAGAATACCGCATTCAACAAGTTATTGATGCCAACCAACTAAATGCTAAAGCCATTATTTCGGTCGACTTATTTGGCTTACCAGCCAATTATCCTGAACTTGAACGTATCGCCCAGCAATATGATCTAAAGCTAATAGAAGACGCGGCGCAAGGCTTTGGTGGTGAAATTAACGGCAAACGTGCCGGAAGTTTTGGTGATATTGCAACAACCAGTTTTTTTCCAGCAAAACCGTTAGGTTGTTATGGTGATGGAGGGGCAATTTTTACCGATAATGACGAATACGCAACGTTACTGCGTTCTTTTTGTGTACATGGTAAAGGACAAGATAAGTATGACAATGTAAGAGTTGGCATGAATAGTCGTTTAGATACCATACAAGCTGCTATTTTATTAGAAAAGTTAGCCGAATTTCCAACGGAACTAGCTCAGCGTAATAAAATAGCTAAACACTATCAACAATTACTCGGCGATCAATTTACCACGCCACAAGTACCAATCGGTTACTTGAGTTCATGGGCACAATACACCCTTGTAAGTGAACAGCGTGACGCAATAATGCATCGTTATCGTGAACAAGGTGTGCCAACGATGATCTATTATCGTACCTGCATGCATCAACAAAGTGCATTGAGTTACTTGGGTTATCAACTCGGCGATTTTCCAGTGGCAGAAAAATTATCTAACCAAGTATTTAGTTTACCAATGCACCCATACCTTGATATTAGTTTATTGCGTTAACTCAACAGACGGTCACGCTTATTACCATCATTGATATTGGGCTATTGTTTCAACAATACATTGTGCGGCCTGCCCTGTGCCATAAAATTGTGGATGTTGCTCCATGGTTTTCCCCAAACATGTGGCAGTGCTCACAATATTAGCCACATCCGCACCCACCAAATAATTTGCGCCACAGTCTACTAGCTCTGTCCACTCTGTTTCGTCACGTAAAATTAAGCAATGTTTATCAAAAAAGAACGCCTCTTTTTGTACGCCACCACTATCTGAAGCCACAAAATCACAATGCATCAGTAAGTACACCATTTCTAAATAACCAACGGGTTCAATTAAATGCACATTAAGGGTTAAACCAAAATCGCTCAGTTTTTGCTTGGTTCTTGGATGTAAAGGCAATACCACAGGAGTGGTTTGGTGCAAGGTATTTAATGCTTCAACTAAATTCGATAAACGCGATTTGTCATCAGTGTTTTCAGCGCGATGCATGGTGGCCAATACAAAACCATGCGCAATATTTAATGTTGCTAATGATTCAGGTTGCTGCGCTTTAGCTTGATAAAATAACGCTGCATCGTACATGACATCACCCGCATGAATAATATGAGCACGCTCATTATGAAGATAGCCTTCATCATGCAAATTATTTATAGCCGATATGGTTGGACAAAATAATAATGTGCTCAGCCGATCAGTAAGAATACGGTTTTGCTCTTCTGGCATATGCATATTAAAACTGCGTAAACCGGCTTCTACATGTGCCACTTTAATATGTAATTTAGACGCAGCAAGTGCTCCGGCTAACGTTGAATTAGTATCACCATACACCAACACCCAATCTGGTTGCTCATCGAGTAAAATTTGTTCAATTTTTTCAAGCATACGACCAGTCATTGCGCCGTGCCCTAATGAGGCAATATTCAAGTTATAATCAGGTTTGGGTATGCCCATTTGTTCAAAAAAAATGTGGCTCATATTCGTGTCAAAGTGTTGACCGGTATGAACAATCACCTCAGATATGTTGTTATACTGATGCATAACTCGACTTACTGTGGCGGCTTTAATAAACTGAGGGCGCGCCCCAATAATTGTAACAACTTTCATTAATTTCCTTAAATATAAATGCGCTTTGTTTTAAATAATTTATACCATTGGTTTAACAAAAACTAATAGCGCTAACATAATTGAACAGGCATAAACACAAAGCAATGGTCACCTGAATTAGTTATTGATCAAAAAACTGTTTTAATTCTTCACTGGTGCCATGTTGAAAATAATAATATTCATCCTTAAAATCAATGGGACGAGTGCGGCCATAACCAGACTTTAAAACATCAAAATTTGCAAATGTTTTAATAAATAGTGTTTGAAATTTATTAATAATTTTACCCATAAAATGGCTAGTATCGGGATGCCAAAATAACATTTCAGGTAATTTAGCAAGAAAACCCGATGACGCTATCGCAAATTTTCTTTCTGGTGAAATGTTATAATCTTTCGCTTTTATTCTATGGATTCTTGACAGAAAAGGCTCAAATGCAGCGCGATGAATAATAAAAAAAGATTGCTGTAAGGGTTGAACCAACCCCTTGTGGCGGCCGAACAATAACGGTTTTTTCATATTAGCTATTTCAAACTCAATAATACCTTTACCTTTTAACAGCACATCTTGCTCTACATACACAAAATAATCACAATTACAACAATTAGCATAAGCCAAGCCCATTAAAACAGAACGCATCCAACCAGAGTATTTACCCAAATGTTGAGTTGAATGTCCGGCATTTTCATTCAAAGATATAAACTCAATTCTTTCATCTTGCTCGGTTAAAGGAGGGCTCAGCGGTGAACAACTGTCAACAATCAATATTTTAGCTGGGTTGGTATTTTCAATAATTGATTTGTACCATAAATGATGAAATGCTTTTCCCCTAATGCTCTCATCACCATACAACACGCGCGAACTGCTTTCATTATTAGCTAACTGCTCTGGTTGGTTATCACACCACCAGCCACTACCAATAACATACTTCATACTATCACCTTACTTTCTTGGCATAACTGCGCTTCAATTTGGCTATGGCTAGTTGTGTAAATATTTTTAATATACTGATAAAAATTTTACTAATGTACCTAAAAGAAAAGTGGTTCGAAACATAACTTAAAAGCAACTTGAGCTTACGATGACGAATGGCATTGGCGCACACTTCTTTACAGATAAAACCAAATCTAGCATTTGTAGTTAAAAATTGTTGATACTCATCCAGCCAGTGTAGCGATCGCTCTACTGTTATCATTTTTTTTGATAATGAGTCAGAATCTAACCAAATATAATCAACTAATAGCTGATCAATATAAACAAAATTTGCACCTTGATTCTCCGCTCTCAATAAAAAGTCGTAATCTTGATGGCGTCTTAACGCTGGATTAAATTTCAATTGTTTTGCAAAAGCAGTGTACATAAATAAACTAGACGTTTGCATTACCCCGTTTTGACAAAACAAATACTCACCTAAAGAGTCTTTATTGTTATAACCATGGTTTGGAATTAGGTTATATTGGTGTGGAGTACTGCTGTTATAACTGCGCAAACGACAATATAAAATTGATTTTTCACACATCTGTTCTATGTGTTGAATTTGCTCGGCTAGTTTTGTAGGGTGCCAAATATCATCAGAATCTAAAAAAGCGATAAATTCACCACTTGCTTTGGCTATTCCTGTATTTCGAGCTGCTGCACCATTTTGATTTGATTGATGTTCTAATAAAATAATACGTTGATCATTGTACCTTTTAAGCACTTCTTTTAACTGTTCAATATCTGCTGAACAATCATCAACAATAATTAATTCGAAATTTTGCCAGGTTTGATTTAGCACGCTGCTAATCGATTTTTCTATAATATTAGCTCTGTTAAATGCAGGAATAATAACAGATACGCTAATTACTTGATGTTCCATATTTTAATATTCTAATTTTTTAGGTTGCTGTAGATCAATAAACACCAGCGCATTGAGCAATGCCCAGATAAAACCTAACATACCTGAAGTAATAATGTGCCCGCTAAAAATAGTTAAAAGTAGCAACACAGTATTCGCTAAAAATGCAGCCGGGGCGTATTGGCTTTTTGTTAACTTGACACCTTGATAACTATGCCAACCGAATAAAAATAAGGTAACAAATATCACAAACACACCAAAACAGCCAAACCAAACGAATACATCAATAAAATCGACTTCTGCGCTCACTTTTTGCACATACTCGCCAATACCACTAATACCGGCACCAAACAACCACTGCAACACACCAAACTGATGAAAAAAGGCCTGTAATAAATCATGACTAAATTGTTCACGACCTGAAAAAATAAGCCCCATTAAACCTCTGTTATCATAAATCCATAAAAATCTATCCCAAAGCGCTAATGAGGATAATAATGGTAAAATAGTGAAGGCAATGAACATACAAAATAATAAACTTAAACTGAATAAAGTAAGCTTCAATGGGGTAAGTTTAAATAATCGATTACGCTCGCTAATTAATGGTACAAACACCACCAATAACAAGGCCGATAAAATAGCAGTTTTAGTGGCAATTAATAGCCCCCACACAATTGCTAGTATCGCCAGTGGGGCATAAAATCGTCTTTTTTTATCCCACACTCTGGCTAACGCAAATGTAAATAACAAAACGAACACACCACCAAGTTCATTACCCGCAGTATAATAACCATTAACCCCAATTCCAGCTCCGTTTTTTCCGATGACGTAACTTTTGTAACCAAAGCCAAACGTTCCAACTAATAAATTAATATTAAGTGCTAAAAAATTAAACCATAAAACGATTTCACCCCATTTTTTCAACAACTGGGGCTGATATTTTGATAATTGATAAAAAAAACTCAAGGCAAAAATTGGCACAAATAACTTTAACGCAGCAGAGATATCTTGCAATAGCATTGCTTGCTGACTAAATCGAACAAACATGGTGACTGCGGGAATGAGCAAACCAATTAATAAGGCTAGCAATAGCAGCGTAGATGAACTTGACATTGCGCCAAGTAAATTAAAAATTAGCAATATCAACAACATTTTATAAAGCAAAGACAGTTTAAGATCTAAATGCAGTTCAAGCGACATAAAGCCGGTAAGCATATCAATCCACAAGCTACCAGCGAGTAATACAAATACGCCAATAATTAATAATTCAATCGAAGGCGATAACCGCGTTTGACGATTACTCGCTAACATCGTCATGTTCAGAACGAAGAGGCGCAGTTGATAATCGTTCAATCACTAACAAGTGCCTAAATAGCGCAAAAATTACCGCAATCAAAAATGCAACAAATGTAACCAATATCACAATAAGCGAACGTTTAGGACTGTCTTTTTCTTCTGGTAATGCAATACCACCTAATGGTTTAAGTACATAGCTTTTATTCACTTTAGCGAGCAATAACGTTTTGGTTTTTTGTTCTATTAAATTATAGAAAACACGTTTAACCGACTGCAACTCTGACAATTCAGCTTGTTTCGATAAATAATCAATACTATTTTGAGCATCACTAATGTCGTCTTGCCGAATAGCATCATTTAATTCAGTAATAAACAAAGATAACCATTGCTTTGCTAAATGCGGGTCATAAAAATTTAGTGACATTTTTACCAAGCCAGAACCGCTATCATCAAGCACTGTAATTAATGACAGAAATTTATCATAACCATTCCATGTGGTTGGCAATTTTTTATCCTTTTTAACTAGCCACGATTTAGTTGCATTATTATAAATAGTGGTGTCGTAGGTTAACGTATTTGTGGTTTTATTCCAGCTGGTGGCAGCCATTAACTGCGGTAAAATTTGATATTTTTTGATAAAATTTTGGACAAAATTTCTTGATTTAGACAAAGCGATAAACTCGGCCACCTTATTATTACCAGATGAACCTAAATTAATACCAGACAAACTTGCTAATCCGCCTAATTGCCCAGACAAACCAGATAAATTAGACGTATCATCACCGCTAGCAGGTGTCATCACAACTTCAGCTTTATAAACGTCCGGCATGTTTTTAACATAAATCACCGCCAAAACCGCACTTACTATGGTAATAATGGCAATTAAGTAAATATTTTTCCAAAGAATACTAAAAAAGCCCACTATAGAAAATGAAACATCTTGTCTTTCTTGTTTACTCAACGCCTTTGCTCCATAGCAATTAATGACTTTAAATACTGTCCGTAACCAACTTTACTTAGTAATTGGTAGTAGTGTTTTATACCGATCAATTTGAATAAAAATTTCTGAGGATTAGTTGAACATTAATACTAAATTATCAGTTATTCACTATTTTTTTATTTTTATGAAATCTATAACCTTATCATCAACTTTATGTTCTTTTGGTGATTCTTTTTTAAATTGATCTAACTCAGCTTCTAACATTGCTAATTTTTGGATAATTCTATCTTGCGTTACAGTCATTCTATTACGCTCAATATCCATCAACAATATTTTGATCATCGCGGCACCTAAGCCAACAAGAATTGGAATAATAGGAGGATAAGCGATACCTAAGATAATTCCTAACTTATCAATAACCGAAGGGAAAAAACCCATTACAGCAACTAAAATTGCAATAATAAACCATCGAAAAGCTTGTCTTGGTTGCAAATGATCACGCCTAACCAATATAAATATCACTGTAGAAATACATATTCCAATGACGGAACTCACTATTTGAGGGTTACCCAAAACCATTTCCTTAATGTGTAATGTTTTTCAAAAACTTATCTTTTTTTGTAGGATATGCTTTTGTTACTGACAATAGAGTGCTATACATCAAATAATAAAATACCGCTTTCCATGAATAAAATATTCTGGAAATGCCATCAGCTCGTTCACTCATTGGTACCGACACTTCGGTAATATTCAATTTCATATTACGTAACATAATTAAAATACCCACACATTGATATTCTAACATAGTTGCTTGTCTAGAAATTAACGTGTGCATTGCAACTCTATTGTATAAACGAAACCCTGAGGTAATATCACTAATATCTAATCGATTAATTTTCTTTAATATACGCCATGCTATATGCCTGCCTCTACTACCTCTAGTAACACAGTTACCAATAACCACATCAGCACCGCTCTGGTAGCTATCTATAAGCTTTTGTATTTGTACTACATCGTGTTGACCATCAGCATCCATGGTTATAACAACATCCGCACCTTTTTTATACGCAAAACGCATTCCTGCTTGCGTTGCTTTCCATGCACCTAAATTTTTAATATTACAAAGTACTATTGCTCCAGCTGAACGAGCAATATTAACCGTTGCATCTGAACTTTCATCATCAACAACTATAACGCTATACCCACAAAGTAATGCTGCGGTAACAAGGTTACCAATAGTTTTTTCTTCATTTTTTGCGGGAATAACTATATATATATTCAAAGTATAAATTCTAAGAGCGTTTAATCTAGTCGATTATAATAGCTTATAGGTAGGGCTGCGAGTATAAATTAAGTAAAAAAATGATTTTTGTAAAATAGCATCAGCTGTGTAACTCGCGATATTCTAAGCCTACATATATTTTTAAAGATTAAATACCCTACATGTAATCTTATTATATTTTTATTTTTGGCAACCTTACTGGTTTTTTTCCACTGTTTGATCTGTG
>Ga0316206_1002491_pt1 | contig 12276 bp, 10 predicted proteins | sample 6monthpyrite_MG_FD_204942 | JGI IMG/M metagenome (GOLD analysis project Ga0316206, IMG submission 204942) | Microbial mat bacterial communities from mineral coupon in-situ incubated in ocean water Damariscotta River, Maine, United States -... | ecosystem: Environmental > Aquatic > Marine >...
TTGGAATTGATTCTTACACAGGCAACATTGGCATCATCAGTTTGCTGTAACGATGTTGCTCTTCGCACCAACATATCGCCAGCATAAATAGGTGTATCTCCTACTCTCATAACACCTGATTGATTAGTGTAATTAGCAACCGAATCAGCGACTGCATTATTATCTAACTGAATATCACTACAGAATGTTTTTACTTCCTGCATCACATCGTCTGATGAAACCTGATCAAAGCCATCTAAATCAAACTGGTTAGCTAACACACGAAGCACTTTCCAGCCTGGTCTCGCATCACCCATAGGAGACACACAACCACGAGCACCTTGCCAGAAACCTTCCATATTGACATAGGTACCAGATGTTTCGGCAAATGTAGCAATGGGTAAGATCACGTCTGCATATTCTTTCATTGTATCGGTTGCAAAGGCCGTCATCACAACAACAAAATCAGCCGCTTTCATTGCCGATATGGCAGCAGCAGAATCACTACAATCATGTTCAGGTTCAATATTGAAATTGATAAAAGCTTTTACATTACCATCGAGCATTTGCGAAGCATTGAGACCGGCCGAACTAATCGTTGCACCACCTGTCTGACGGTGAGGTACCGCACCTGCCAGCCATGCACCGGCTGTATTTGAAAACTCAGCCGTATATGCCAGCTGACTTTCAGTATGTTTTGCAATCTCATTTGATAACGAACGAATCAAGGCAAACTGAGGATGATTAACCGCTACATTGCCTAGCATAACAACCGATTTATCTGCTTTATCTGAAGATAATGCTGCAACAATATTTTCATGGTCACTGGTTACACTTGCCGCATTCACCATACTTGTAAGATGACTTGCAACAGACTGACCTGATTTCGCAGTAGCTGCTTTAGCTAACGCAGCCAGTTCAGCAGTCAACTCTGAAACATCAGTGACCAGACCTGTCTTAACTTTAAAGTTAAAATTGTAATCAGCTGGATTTACAAAACTGACGTTCGCATCGTGATGCTGAACTGCTTTACGAATACGATGAGCGATAATAGGCTGTTCTTTACGTATATTATTACCAACCAGCAGTACAGAATTAATTTTTTCCAGATCTTTAATATTCATACCAAGCCACGGCATGGCTGGTGCGCTGTTCTGATCTGAAAAATCAACCTGACGTAAACGATGATCAATATTATTTGATCCAATGCCACGCATTATTTTTTGTAATAAATATAATTCTTCTAATGTAGAGGTTGCAGAAACCATTGAAGCAACACTTTCTGCCCCGCTGGCTTTAATCACTTTATTCAAACCAGCATGAGTTGTTTCTAAAGCAGACTGCCATTCTGTTTTGACCCACCCACCATTTTGCTTAACTAATGGCTGAGTAACACGGTCATCGCTATACATACCTTCATAACTAAAACGATCGCGATCTGAAATCCATACTTCATTAATTTCTTCATTGTCACGCGGTGCAACACGTATAACTTTATCGCGCAGCGTATGAATGAAAATATTCGAACCCACAGAATCATGTGGCGCAATACTCGGATACTGCGTCATTTCCCAGGCGCGAGCTTCGTATTGAGAAGGCTTAGCTGTTAATGCACCTACAGGACAAATATCGATTACGTTTCCTGACATTTCAGACGCAACAGATTTCTGAATATAAGTACCGATCTCCATCGTATCACCACGACCGATACCACCAAGCTCACGCATACCTGCAATTTCATCACCAAAACGAACACAGCGAGTGCAGTGAATACAACGCGTAAATTCTGTCGCGATTAATGGGCCAATATTTTTATCAAAGACTACGCGTTTGGTATCAGTATATTGTGAAATATCACCACCATAACCCATGGCAACATCTTGTAATTCACATTCACCACCCTGATCACAAATCGGACAATCCAGTGGGTGATTGATCAACAAAAATTCCATCGTGGATTTTTGTGCATCAATCGCCTTTTTAGAAAGTGTATGAACAATCATGCCATCCATAACCGGTGTTGCACAAGCAGGCATTGGCTTGGGTGCTTTTTCAACATCCACCAGACACATGCGGCAGTTAGCTGAGACCGAAAGTTTTTTGTGATAGCAGAAACGTGGAATTTTAATTCCTGCTTTATCAGTCACTTCAATCAGCATTGCACCTTTTGGCGCATCATATTGCTGACCATCGACGGTTATTGTTATCAGCTCTTCACTCATTTCTTATAAACCGGTCCTGGCATTCACGCTGCACCAACCATGCTACGCTTATGCTCAATATAATATTCAAATTCATGACGAAAATGTTTTACAAAACTACGAACAGGCATTGCCGCGGCATCACCTAAGGCGCAAATGGTTCTGCCTTCAATTTTACTAGCCACATCATCCAGCTTATCCAGATCTTCAGGCAAACCTTTACCTTCAACAATGCGGGTCAACATGCGATACAACCAGCCGGTACCTTCACGACATGGCGTACACTGACCACAAGATTCTGAATAATAAAAACGGGACAAACGATGCAATGCTTTAACCATATCAGTACTGTCATCCATGACGATAACGGCACCAGAACCCAGCATAGAGCCAGTCACTTTTGTGATTGAATCGTAATCCATATTGGCCTGCATCATTAGTTCAGCTGGCACAACGGGTACTGAAGAACCGCCAGGGATAACCGCTTTTAATTGTCGGCCTTTTGTTACACCACCCGCCATCTCAAGTAAGTCTTTAAAAGGTGTACCCATTGGAATTTCAAAGTTGCCAGGATTATTAACATGACCCGACATAGAAAATAATTTAACACCGCCAGCATTCGGCACACCAAAGTCTGCAAACCATTCACCACCATTTCGAATAATCGATGGCACTGACGATAAAGACTCTGTGTTATTGATTGTTGTTGGCTTGCCATACAAACCGACATTTGCAGGGAACGGCGGTTTAAAACGTGGCTGACCTTTTTTGCCTTCTAAAGATTCCAGTAACGCCGTCTCTTCACCACAAATATAAGCACCAGCACCTAAAGAAGGGTACAGATCAAAATCAATACCACTTCCAAGAATATTGTTACCTAAATAACCATGCTCGTAGGCCTCTTTAACTGCTTGTGAGAAACGGATATAAGGCTCATCCATAAATTCGCCACGCATATAGTTGTAACCAACTGTTGCGCCAATCGCATAACCACCAATCATCATGCCTTCAACCAGCGCATGTGGATTGAAACGTAAAATATCTCGATCTTTACAGGTGCCCGGTTCAGACTCATCCGAGTTACAAACAATGTATTTCTGACCCGGTGCATTGCGGGGCATGAAGCTCCACTTTAAGCCTGTTGGAAAACCTGCACCACCACGACCACGCAAGCCGGATGATTTCATGATTTCGACAACATCTTCAGGCGTCAGCTTTTCATCAACGATTTTGCGAATAGACTCGTAACCACCGACTTTTAGATAATTATCATAAGTCCATGGTTCATCAAATTTTAATGTTGCAAAACAAACTTCGTTAGCCATTGTTTTAATCCAGGTGTTTAATCCAAGTTATCCAGAATTTCGTCAATTTTTTCCGGTGTTAATTTTTCAAAATAGACATGATTAACTTGCATCATTGGTCCAGCCGAACATGCAGCCAGACATTCTTCTTCTTTTTTCAAATAAATCCGGCCATCATCAGTTGATTCACCGAGTTTAATACCTAATTTTTTTTCTATGTAATCAACAATCGTATCTGAACCCATCAACATACAGGAGATGTTGGTACAGATTGCAACGTTGTTACGCGCAACTGGTTTTGTTTCATACATTGAATAAAAACTGGCCACTTCATAAACGGCAATTTTATCCAGCTCAAGATATTCTGCTACAGCATCCATCAGTTCAATCGTTAGAAAACCATTGTTTTGATGTTGCACAGCATTCAACGCTCCTAAAAGTGCAGAACGCTTTTGTTCGGCAGGATAACGGGACACCCAGTCATCTATCTCTTCGATTGTATGTGCTGTTAATAAGTTATTATTGTTTGTCATAATTTTTTCGTCACTATCTGACCGCGCTTAGCGATCAATCTCACCAAATACGATATCTTGTGTACCAATCACCGCAACTACATCCGACAACATATGACCTACCGTCATTTCATGCATAGCTGAAAGATGAGCAAAACCAGGCGCACGTACTTTTAATCGATAAGGCTTGTTAGCGCCATCGGAAACTAAATAACAACCGAACTCACCTTTAGGATGCTCAACTGCTGCATACGATTCACCTGCAGGCAAACAAAAACCTTCGGTAAATAACTTAAAGTGATGAATCAGTGATTCCATATCCGCTTTCATTTCTTCACGGCGTGGAGGTGCAAATTTATGATCCTCTAAAATCACAGGGCCCGGATTATTTCTCAACCAGTCAACGCATTGTTTAATAATACGATTAGACTGACGCATTTCTTCAACACGCACCAGATAACGATCATAGCAATCACCATTAGTACCAACAGGAATATCAAAATCCATTTTGCTATAAGATTCGTACGGTTGTTTTTTACGCAGATCCCATTCGATACCTGAACCACGTAACATCGGACCGGTAAAACCAAGTTGTCTTGCACGTTCAGGAGATACAATACCGATATCAACAGTACGTTGTTTCCAGATGCGGTTATCAGTTAATAAAGTTTCGTATTCATCAACATACGTTGGAAAACGATTGGTGAAGTCTTCAATAAAATCTAATAAAGAGCCTTCACGGTTTTGATTTAACTTATCAACTTCTTTTTTACTATGCCATTTTGATTCTTTGTATTTAGGCATAATATTTGGCAGGTCACGATTCACACCGCCCGGACGATAATACGTTGCGTGCATACGCGCGCCCGATACCGCCTCATAAATATCCATTAAATCTTCACGCTCACGGAAAGCGTAAAGGAAGATCGTCATCGCACCGACATCAAGTCCGTGCGTACCAATCCACATCAAGTGATTAAGGATACGGGTAATCTCATCAAACATAACGCGAATGTATTGCGCACGCTCCGGCACTTCGATACCGAGTAAATTTTCAATGGCCATGACATAGCCGTGCTCATTACACATCATTGATACGTAATCGAGGCGATCCATGTAACCAATACTTTGATTGTATGGCTTAGATTCTGCTAATTTTTCTGTGGCACGGTGCAATAAACCAATATGCGGATCTGCGCGCTGAATAACTTCACCATCCATTTCCAGAACCAGACGCAATACACCATGTGCTGCAGGATGCTGTGGACCAAAGTTTAAAGTGTAATTACGAATTTCAGGCATCTGCTGCACCCTCTTGATTCTGCTCATCTTCTGCAGACAGATAACGATTATCATCACGGATAACACGTGGAACTAACACGCGCGGTTCTATACTAACCGACTCATAAATAACGCGTTCTTGTTCAGGGTCATAACGCATTTCGACGTTACCAATCAGTGGAAAATCTTTTCTAAATGGATGACCAACAAAACCATAATCTGTCAGAATGCGGCGAAGATCAGGATGGTTTTCATAAACAATACCAAACAGATCAAACGATTCACGCTCATACCAGTTGGCCGAATTCCAGATTTCAATAACAGATGGGACCACAGGAAATTCATTATCTTTTGCAAAACTACGCAGGCGCAAACGATGATTATGTTTATAAGAAATCAGGTGAATAACCGAGGCAAACCGAGGTTTATCATTAGCATCAGTATTTAATTCATCTCCAAAACGTAAGCGTCCTGTATCACCACCTTCCACACCACGACTAAAACCTGTGTTTGAAGAACTATCTGTCGACCATTCAGTTTTGCCATAGGCAATATAATCAACACCACATAAGTCGATTAGCTGCTCGAAAGCCAGATCATCATGATCACGCAAGCTGGTCGCAACAGAAACTAAATCATCTGCAGCTACCTCAATCGTGATCTCATTACAGTCCGTGACTATCGTCTGAATTTTTGACGACAATACTTCCTGTAATTTTTCAGACAAATTTTGCAATTTATTCGACATCGGTCTTTTTTCTCAACTTATCCGTTTTATTATTTGCAGTTCAAGCTCTTTATCGAGCAATCGTATTTGTATGTCTTATCTTATTATGTAGCTGCAGGATGCCGTATATCAGCGCCTCAGCCGTCGGTGGACAGCCTGGCACATAAACATCTACCGGCACGATCCGATCGCAACCTCTGACCACTGAATACGAATAATGATAATAACCACCACCATTCGCACATGACCCCATTGAAATCACCCACCGAGGCTCTGGCATCTGGTCATATACTTTTCGTAAAGCCGGCGCCATTTTATTTGTTAAGGTACCGGCAACAATCATAACGTCAGATTGTCTTGGAGAACCACGAAACACACCCATACCAAAACGGTCAAGATCATAACGTGAAGCAGCCGCGTGCATCATCTCTACTGCACAACAAGCCAGACCAAATGTCATCGGCCACATAGAGCCGGTTCTCGCCCAGTTAATCAGCTTATCAGCTGACGTTGTGGCAAACCCCTGTTCGAATACGCCTTCTATTCCCACTCCAGAGCTCCTTTTTTCCACTCATAGATAAAACCGATAACCAGAATACCCAGAAAGATACCCATGGCAATAACGCCAAATAAGCCAATCTGGTCAAGTACAACAGCCCACGGAAACAGGAATGCAATTTCAAGATCAAAAATAATAAAGAGGATAGCCACCAGATAAAAACGCACATCAAACTTAAGACGCGCATCTTCAAAGGCTTCGAAGCCACATTCAAATGGTGAGTTTTTTGCTTTATCAGGCTTATTAGGCGCCAGCACAAAGCCACCTAAAGCAACCATGATACCGCCGATTGCCAGGCCAATGATTAGAAAAATCAAAACTGGAAGATAATTTTCGAGCATAGTCCCCCTCCTATTTACCGCTTTAGGAGTTTTTTTGAATTATTATTATTTAATGATCTATTCTTGCAAACAGAAAATTGAGGCTCATTTTAATAACAAATCATGCCCAATGAACAGCTTATTTGCCATTGTATTTTTTTATATTTCGATCAATGTTTTTATATTGTATTTTTAAAACAGACAGCAGAGCGCTATCCATCAATACATTAGCACGCTAAGGTGTTGATAAATAATGATTAAAAGCTGGAAATTAATTTAAATAATCGTGGTGCCGATGGCCGGAGTCGAACCGGCACAGGTTACCCTACCACCCCCTCAAGGTGGCGCGTCTACCAATTCCGCCACATCGGCAATATGATTATTCTGCTGCTGGTACGTCACCAGTGTCAGATTGCTTTTCTACTGCAGCTGGAATATCACCATTCGTTGAAGCAGGCGCCTCAACAGGTGCAGTGACAACACTACCATTTACAATACTGGTAGCCTGCTCACGATTTGATGCCAGATAAGCCAATGTGAGGCTAACGACGAAAAACCCCGTCGCTAATACAGCTGTCGCTCGGCTTAAAAAATTCGACGAGCCTTGAGAACCAAAAACACTTCCAGAGGAACCACCACCCAAAGCAGCCCCAGCGTCTGCGCCTTTACCACGCTGCAGTAACACCAGACCGATGATACCAATAGATAAAAACACATGAACAACTAATAGATATTGCACTATATTAACCTCAACCAGCTGCCTGACATAACGCCAGGAAGTCTTCTGCTTTCAAAGATGCACCACCGATCAAACCACCATCGATATCAGGCTGTGCAATCAGATCAGCAACATTTCCAGGATTCATGCTGCCGCCGTATAAAATCTGTACTTTTTCAGCGATACCTGCATCTAACTGAGCCAGTTTATTTCGAATAAAAGCATGCACATCTTGCGCCTGCTCAGGTGTTGCCACCTTACCAGTACCAATCGCCCAAACAGGCTCGTAAGCAATAACGGCATTTGCCAGGGCACCAACACCAGCCGCATCAATAACAGCATCTAACTGACGCGCACAAACCGCCTCAGTCGTACCATTTTCACGTTCTTCCAGTAATTCACCAATACAAAAGATCGGTGTCAGACCGTGGCGCTGTGCAGCCATAAATTTTTGCGCTGAGATTTCATCAGTTTCACCATACAGTGAACGACGCTCTGAATGACCAATAATAACGTAATCACAACCCACATCTTTGATCATTTCACCGGACACTTCACCCGTGAATGCACCTGAATCTTGCTCTGAAACATCCTGTGCAGCTACCTTAACCGCAGATGAAGCAGTTGCAGTTACGACAGCTGGAATATAAACATAAGGCGTACCAACAACCACATCACTTTTCTGATCAGCACTTAAACCAGAAACCACACCTTCAATTAATGTTTTAACACTGTCACTGGTACCGTTCATTTTCCAGTTACCAGCAATCATATTCTGTCGCATAAAGCTCTCCGCCCCAAATAGTGGTGTATAAATCGCGCTGCAATCTTACCTATGCAGGGCTGATAAATCAATCCGCACCGGTAATATGCCAGCGAAAAGTTACATTAACCGGCTTTAGCAGAAACTGAAGTACTTACCGCATCCGCAATATTCTGAGTCAGCCTGATCACCTGTGCTTCATCTTCACCTTCAACCATGACTCGAATCAATGGCTCAGTTCCTGACGGTCTTAATAGGACACGCCCACGGCCATCTAATTCTTTCTCTACCGCATTCACTGCATCAATAACCAATGGCGTTTGTAATGGGTCTGTTTTATATGGCAGAGGTACATTAACCATATGTTGCGGCATCTTTGTCATACCGGATAACGCATCAGCCAGACTTTGGCTACTTTCAGCCAGATAGGCCATAACCTGTAAAGCCGAAACGATACCGTCACCAGTCGTTGTTCTATCTAAGCAAATGATATGTCCTGAGGACTCGCCACCAAGACACCAGCCTTCTCGCTTAAGCACTTCAAGTACAAAACGATCACCAACACCACTACGCTCGAAACCTAAACCCATTTCTTTAATCGCCAGCTCCAACCCCATATTACTCATCGAGGTTCCAACAACACCTGCCTGAGACTCACCAGATTCATGGCGCGCACGTGCTATCAAATAGAGAATCTCATCACCATCAATAATTCGGCCGGCATTATCTACCATCGCAACCCGGTCACCATCACCATCAAAGGCAATACCCAGATCTGCCTGATGCTGTAACACAGCCGCCTGAAGATTAGCCGGATGGGTTGATCCGCAATCGGTGTTTATATTTAAACCATCAGGCTCATGAGCAATTGCTACAACTTCCGCTCCTAATTCAGTAAAAACATTAGGTGCAATATGATAGGTTGCACCATTTGCACAGTCTAAAACCACTTTAAGCCCTGTGAAGCGCGTCCCTATAGGAATACTGGCTTTACAGGATTCAATATATCGACCTTGAGCATCCACCATTCTTTCAGCACGACCCAGCCCGGATGAGTCAACTGTATCCATATCCTGCTCAAAAACGGCTTCAATCTCCAGCTCTGTCTCGTCAGGTAACTTGGTACCTTCACCTGAGAAAATTTTAATGCCGTTATCGTAAAAAGGATTGTGTGAGGCACTAATAACGATACCGGCAGATGCTCTTAAGGTTCGCGTCAGATAAGCAATACCCGGTGTCGGCATAGGACCCAGTAAACGCACATCAACACCAGCCGCTGATAAACCTGCCTCTAATGCTGATTCAAACATGTAGCCAGAAATACGGGTATCCTTACCAATAACAACAAGATTATTACCCTGACCTGCCAATACTTTTCCTATCGCCCAACCCAGTTTCAGTATTGACGGAGGCGTCATCATGCCCTCACCAACACGCCCACGTATACCATCCGTACCAAAATATTTCTGACTCATTAACTCATTCCTTCACATTTATTTTACTTTGCAGTATCTACTGCATGACAAACTTTTAATACGTCTATTGTCTCTTTAACATCATGAACTCTGAAAATTCTGACTCCAGACTGATAACCCAATACGGTGGTTGCTAAACCAGCTTCAAGCCTCTGACCAACTTCAGCCCCAGTAATCTGACCCAGCATAGACTTTCGAGATACACCCATCAATACAGGCAGCCCCATATTAACAAATTCAGACAAATGTTTTAACAGGCTCAGGTTATGCTCCAGCGCTTTACCAAAACCAAAGCCCGGGTCCAGCATGATCTGATCACTAGATATACCTGCTTTTACACAGTTTTTAATTCGCTGCTGCAAAAAACTAATCACTTCGCTGACTACATTTTCATACTCAGGCTTATTCTGCATACTACGAGGCTGTCCCTGCATATGCATCAGACAAACTGGCACATTCAAAGTCGCAGCGCTTTGCAATGCACGTTCTTCTTTCAATGCACGGACATCATTGATCATGTTCGCACCGGCCTCAACCGCCGCCGCCATTACTTGAGCCTTGCTGGTATCAACGGAAATGGGTATATCAGATTTTATACGTAAAGATTTGATAACAGGTACTACTCGCGCGATTTCTTCATCTGCACTTAAAGGCTGAGCACCAGGGCGAGTTGACTCCCCACCTATATCGATAATATCCGCACCTTCAGATACCATCTGTAAAGCTCTTTCAACTGCAGTATCACTATTAAGATACAAACCGCCATCAGAAAAAGAATCTGGCGTCAGGTTTAAAATACCCATAACAACGTACGGTTGTGAAGCTAGATCAAGCCGACCTATTAACATGCTTAAATAAAACCCTCAAAATCAAAACATCATTGAATATCAGCATTATATCTCAGACATAAAAAAAGAGGGCTTTCGCCCTCTCTTCAATTCAATACAGTGACCAGCTTAATGCAAACTAGCCGGACCACCAATCGAACCATCAGATTTATCATCTTTTGAAGAACCTGCCGCTGAGTCAGAATCATCATGATCAATCCAGTCTTTTGGCTCTGGTACAGGCTCACGATTCATCAGCGCATCAATCTGTTCTACATCAATCGTTTCATATTTCATCAAAGCGTCTGTCATTGAATGCAGAATATCTTCATTTTCTTTTAACAGATCTTCAGCACGCTTGTAGTTACGATCAATAAAGTCGCGAATCTCTTCATCAATTGCATGAGAGGTATCATCTGAAACATTCTTATGTTGCGTTACAGAACGACCAAGAAATACCTCACCTTCTTCTTCACTATAAGCCAGAGGCCCCATACGATCAGACAGTCCCCACTTGGTTACCATATTACGAGCAATTTCAGTGGCTCTTTCAATGTCATTTGAAGCACCTGTAGTAACACTTTCAGCACCAAAAATAATTTCTTCCGCAAGGCGACCACCAAACAAACTTGAGATCTGACTTTCCAGACGTTGTTTGCTGTAACTGTATCGATCTTCTTCCGGCAGGAACATGGTCACACCCAATGCGCGACCACGAGGAATGATACTAACTTTATAAACAGGATCATGATCCGGCACTAAACGACCAACAATCGCGTGACCCGCTTCATGATAAGCGGTGAGTTTTTTCTCGTCTTCGCTCATCACCATAGACTTACGCTCTGCGCCCATCATGATTTTATCTTTGGCTTTTTCGAAATGAGACATTTCAACAAATTTTTGGTTTGCACGCGCCGCAAATAATGCAGCCTCATTAACAAGGTTTGCTAAATCAGCACCCGAGAAGCCCGGTGTACCACGTGCAATAATCGCAGGCTTAACATCTTTACCTAAAGGCACTTTACGCATATGTACTTTAAGAATTTGCTCACGACCACGGATATCCGGTAACGGTACAACTACCTGACGATCGAAACGACCAGGACGTAATAAAGCAGAATCAAGCACATCAGGACGGTTAGTTGCGGCGATAACGATGACACCTTCATTGCCCTCAAATCCATCCATTTCAACCAGCAACTGGTTTAATGTTTGCTCGCGCTCATCATGACCACCGCCTAGACCAGCACCACGCTGACGACCGACCGCATCAATCTCATCAATAAAAATAATGCAAGGAGAATGCTTTTTAGCCGTCTCAAACATGTCACGTACACGAGAGGCACCAACACCTACAAACATTTCTACAAAGTCTGAACCAGCAATAGTAAAAAACGGTACTTTGGCTTCACCAGCAATGGCTTTAGCCAGCAATGTTTTACCGGTACCCGGTGAACCTACCATCAGTACACCACGTGGAATTTGACCACCCAATGCCTGAAACTTTGATGGATCACGCAAGAAATCAACCAACTCACCAACTTCTTCTTTGGCTTCTTCAATGCCTGCGACATCATCTAATGTCACTTTAATATCGTCTTCACCCATCA
>Ga0316206_1002493_pt1 | contig 12258 bp, 13 predicted proteins | sample 6monthpyrite_MG_FD_204942 | JGI IMG/M metagenome (GOLD analysis project Ga0316206, IMG submission 204942) | Microbial mat bacterial communities from mineral coupon in-situ incubated in ocean water Damariscotta River, Maine, United States -... | ecosystem: Environmental > Aquatic > Marine >...
TTGCTAGTCACTATACGCAACCTCAAAAAATACAGTTAATAGAATCACTATGGCGTGTTGCCTATGCTGATGAGGTGTTAGATAAGTATGAAGAGCATATGGTACGTAGAATCAGTGATTTGATTCATGTGTCTCACAAGGACTTTATTCAGGCCAAGCATCGTGCGGAAAATGCCTGACCCGGTGTTTTTACTGCTTTGTTTCGACGACAGGGATTTCTAGCCGAGTTAGTGAGTTAAGGCATAAAAAAACCTCCATAAAGGAGGTTTTTTTACATCACCGGGGGGTGGCGTGTTTCTATCGCAGAATTGACTGCTTAGTATCACGGTTTGCATCCCAGGCTTCATGAACCTGATCTATCGCATTTTTAATGTGATTATCAGTGATCTGAATAGTGTCACCATTGTCGTCTATTATCATACCGCCTTTGAAACCGGTTTGAGTAATAGCGTATGCGTATTTGCCGCAATCGTTATTTTTAGCTGAGTTAGACATTGAAGTCTCCATATAAAGTAATAAATTCTGCATTTCTAACGGCCCTGTATTGTTGTTTTTTTATCGGGCTGTTACAGATATAGAATTAACTGAGGTAGTCATTCATAACTTCTATCCTCGTGTTAGGGGCGCGATTATATAGTATTTTTATGCTGTTATAAAACCCCTAAAATGAGTTATTTGTGAATTAATTTTACTTATTTTTGAAAAATGTGATTAAAGTGACGCAATAAAGTCATAAGTTATTGATTTTTAATTAAATATACTGGTTGTCTCAGGCCAGGATAAAGAGCTATAAATGAAAGAAAAACTGAAAATACAGTCTAGAAAAGTCCAGTTTAAAGGCTTTGACGGTAGCCTGTTAGATGGGAATCTTGATTTTCCACTAGAGGTAGCGCCAAAACAATATGTCATCGTCAGTCATTGCTTCACCTGTACCAAGCAAATTCTCACTACAGCGCGACTAAGCAGGGGGTTGGCGCATGCGGGATTAGCTGTACTTAGTTTTGACTTTACAGGTCTGGGTTACAGTGAGGGCAACTTTGCGGACACACATTTCAGTAGCATGGTAAAGGACATAGAATGTGCCGCAGACTGGCTGGCTACATATTATGAGCCAGCAAGCATTTTGATAGGGCATAGTATGGGCGGTACAGCTAGCCTGGCGGTAACACAAAATGCCAGTGTCTCATTGTCACATGTACAGAAAATTATCACATTAGCCTCTCCTGCTTATCCTGCCCATGTATTACATCACTTTGGGCCTGCAATGGTGAAACTGCTAAACGGAGAGGTTGCACATATCATGGTGGCAGGGCGCGCTTATGAAGTTAAGCCGAGCTTTATCAAAGATGTTCAGAGCTACGATATGGAAAAGCAGATGCAAGCCTGTAGCGTGCCTATTATGGCCGTAAGCGCGGGTAATGATGAGCTGGTAGAAGCAGAAGCGGCACAACAGATATTACGCTATACAGAGGCAGAAAATCGCCTGATACAAATTGACAATGCAGATCATTTATTTAGTGATCGCGCCCATGCGGCGCGTCTATTAGACGAAGTATTAAATTGGATAATTTGATATCCAAGCGTTGATTCACGTCTATACTCCTAGTTTATATTTATTGAAAGGTCCCGGGAAATTATCATGGTTGAAGTAAAAACATTCTTTGATAAACAAACATTTACCTTTACGCATCTGGTTTATGATGCCGTTACTAAGGATGCTGTCGTATTCGATCCTGTACTAGATTTAGATACGATAGGGTGGCGTACTTATAAAGATAGCTTGCATACGCTTGATGGATTTATTAACTCTCAACAACTTAAATTACATTACGTATTAGACACGCATATACATGCTGATCACCTTAGCGGTATGCAATATTTAAAAGAAAAATATAAAGTGCCTGTCGTGATAAATGCAGCCATAACTCTGGTGCAGGAAACATTTAAAGGAGTGTTTAATCTCGGTGATGACTTTGATGTAACAGGAAGTGATTTTGATGTGCTGGTAAAGGATGGTGATCATCTCGAAGCGGGATCAATCACAATTGATGTATTACATACTCCTGGTCATACCCCGGCATGTACAACCTATAAAATAGAAGATAACTTAATAACAGGTGATGCGCTGTTTGTGCCTAGTATAGGTACTGGGCGATGTGATTTTCCAAAGGGAAGTGCAAAAGATTTGTATCAGTCTGTAACGAAAAAATTATATACATTTCCAGATGATACTAAGGTTTTTCCAGGGCATGATTATCCAGGTAGTCGGGAGTTACAAACCTTCACTACAATTGGTGAAAGTAAGGCGTCGAATGTTGACTTGCCTGCAGATAGAAGTGAGGAAGAATATATAAAATTCATGGAAAATCGTGATAGTAAACTGCCTTTGCCCAGATTAATTTATCAAGGTGTGCAGGTTAACTTAACTGCCGGCCAGTTACCAAAAGCAGAATCAAATGGCCAGAGTTATTTAAAGATACCAATATATAACGATTAATTTTTTATAGATGTACTGAGCACAATATTATTTTGTTAAATTATATTGTGCTCATTCTTAATATTCCTGTCGTGATAAATTAGAATTCCATTCATCAAAACTCTTGTTAGCATCATCGTGTTCGATATGCTCTATTAAAATTCTTCGTTGTGAAACTGGTTTTGCAAGCTCATCATAAATAAACTGGTCATCAAAACCCGCGTTTGCTGCATCATGCGCAGTGGCGGCAAAAACTAATTTAGGAATACGAGCCCAGTAGATGGCCGACATGCACATAGGGCACGGCTCACAGCTGGAATAAATTGTGCAGTCGTTTAACTGGTGGTTATTTAGATTTTTACAGGCTTCACGTATAGCTATTATTTCAGCATGTGCTGAAGGGTCGCAGTTTTCAGTAACCTGATTATGCCCCTGGCCAATAATTTTTCCATTTTTAATAATCACGGCACCAAAAGGTCCACCTTGTTGTTTGGCGGAGGATACGGCCAGATCTATAGCCAGTTGCAAAAAAGTAAGATCAGTATTGTTTTTATGATTCATAAAAATCAGGAAATATTAAACTTCATAGAAAAGTTTGCAACGTCTAATACCTGTTTAATATAGTCTGAGCCGTTTGTTATATTAATGCGTTGTTCTTTAAAGTGCTCATCAAGTAGTAACAGCATGCCTAAGGCAGATGAATCCATATATTCTGCATTTTTTAAATCTACGGTTACATCTATATTTTTATCAGCTTGTACATCTCTGTATGCATTTCTGAATTCATTATGTAATTCAAAATTAAATGAGCTACTTATAACGATGTCAAGTTTGTGGTTTTTAAGATCAAGTTTCTGTGTTATCGGCATAAAGTTAGCCCTTAATGCTGAGATGATGAAGGTTTTGAATTAGGGGTGGAAGCAAATAAGTTTTCTACATCAATGCTGTCAAAGGTATATTGAGCATTACAAAACTCACAGTCAACATGAATTTCTCCCTGCTCTGAAATAATACTGCGCGCCTCTACCAGTCCCAGCGATACAATCATTTTACTAATGCGTTCGTTTGAGCAGCTACAACGGAAGCTTAGGGGTGTGGGGTCAAATAAACGAATGTCATCTTCATGAAATAATCGATGAAGAATTTCTTTGCTTGATAGTGTTAACAACTCCTGTTTGCTTAAAGTATTACCTAGTGCTTGCGCATGATCCCAGTCATTATGATCTTCACCGAGGTTACTATGTCTGGTTTCTTTAGTTTCAGGTAGTTCCTGTAATAGAAAACCAGTGCAAATTTCATTGTTAGATGTTAACCATAGCCGAGTATTTAACTGTTCAGACTGCTTGAAGTAATTTTCGATAGCATCTTGTATATGTTCACCCTGTAATGCAATGATTCCCTGATATGGTTCACCAGAGGGTTGCTCTATAGTGATAACCATTTGTCCATTTCCAAAAATATTTTTTAGATCATCGGCGGGTACATCGTCACTCCATCGAGCAAGGCCTCGTAAGGTGCCTTCTGATGTGGCTTGTACAACTAATAAATGTAGTGGGCCATCACCACGAATCTGTAAAATTAATGAGCCTTCAAATTTTATTGTTGCAGATAATAGAGCGCATGCAGCGAAAGCTTCCCCAAGAATGTTTCGAACATTTTCAGGATATTCGTAACGCTCAAGTGCCGCTTTCCAGGTTGCATTAAGGTGAACAATTTCACCGCGAACACGCGTATTTTCTATAACAAATCTATGAAGCTGGTCATTGTCTGGCATGAGTAGCGATCACCTGGTTTTTTAGTAAAATCTCTGTAGCAAAGGCTTTAAAATATTAGCTCAACTTGTCTTTAAGCATCTGGTTAACTTGTGCCGGGTTAGCTTTACCTTGTGATGCTTTCATTACCTGGCCAACGAAGTAACCAAATAACTTGTCTTTACCAGAGCGGTACTGCTCAAGCTGGTTTGGGCTATTAGTTATAACTTCGTCAATTATGGCTTCAATTGCAGAGTCGTCAGTGATTTGTTTTAAACCTTTTTTATCAATAACGGTATCCGCATCACCTTCACCATTCCACATGCCATTAAATACATCTTTGGCTATTTTTCCTGAGATGGTATTGTCATCAATGCGTTTTAACATGCCAGCTAGAAGTGCTGAAGATACCGGGCATTCTGCGATAGTTAAATCTTCTTTATTTAATCGCGCAGAGACATCACCAATTATCCAGTTTGCTGCAAGTTTGGCATCAACCGACTCGCCTATAACGTCTTCAAAAAAATCAGCGAGTTCTCTGGATGTAGTAAGAATGCCCGCATCATATTCGCTGAGCCCTAAATCGTTAACGAATCGCGCAGTTTTTTCATCAGGTAACTCTGGAAGTGTTTTTCGAATTGCTTCGATGTATGCGTCATCAAAAACCACGGGTAGTAAGTCGGGGTCAGGAAAATAACGATAGTCGTTAGCTTCTTCTTTAGAGCGCATTGAGCGGGTTTCGTGTTTGTCTGCATCATACAGGCGCGTTTCCTGAACGACCTTACCACCATCTTCAATGACATCAATTTGACGTTCAACTTCAAGATTGATTGCTCGTTCAACAAAACGAAATGAATTGATGTTTTTTAATTCAGCACGGGTTCCATATTCTTTCTGGCCTTTTGGACGAACCGAAACATTTGCATCACAACGGAAAGAGCCTTCGGCCATATTGCCATCACTGATTTCAATATACTGAACCAGAGAATGAATTTTTTTCATGTAAGCAACGGCTTCTTTCGCCGAGCGCATATCCGGTTCTGAAACTATTTCTAGCAAAGGCGTGCCGGCACGATTTAAATCAATGCCTGTCATGCCGTGATAATCTTCGTGTAATGATTTGCCGGCATCTTCTTCGAGGTGTGCGCGGGTAATACCAATGGTCTTTTTAGTTCCATCCTCTAGTTCGATATCAATAGAGCCTACACCTACAATAGGTAGCTCCATCTGTGAAATCTGGTAACCTTTTGGGGAGTCAGGATAAAAATAATTCTTACGTGCAAATACTGAATGTTTGCATATAGCCGACCCAGTAGCCAAACCGAATTTTGTTGCCATACGTATAGCTTCAGCATTCACGACAGGTAAAACACCAGGCAGTCCTAAATCAACTGCGCAGGCTTGCGTATTTGGCTCGGCGCCAAATGCAGTTGATGCAGATGAAAATATTTTGCTTTTAGTGCGTAGTTGCGTATGTATTTCTAAACCGATTACGGTTTCCCATTCCATATTAGAATGCCTCTTTTTTTAAAATATTTGCCACAGAGGTACAAAGTGCGCAGAGAAAAAAATATATAACATCTCTATGCGTTTTGTGTCTCATGGTAAAAAATTATTTAAACTGTTCTGGTATCTGTTTATGCCAGTCTGTTTTTTGCTGATATTGGTGAGCTACATTAAGTAAACGGCCTTCATCAAAATGATTGGCAATAATTTGCAGGCCCACCGGCATGTTTTCACTAAAGCCGGCTGGCACACTCATGCCAGGCAGTCCTGCTAGATTTACCGCAATGGTATAAATATCTGAAAGATACATTGAAATCGGGTCATCAGATTTCTCGCCAATATTAAATGCAGTTTCAGGTGATGCCGGACCCATGATAACGTCTACTTTTTCAAAAGCTTTAGTAAAATCATCAGAAATCATGCGGCGTAATTGTTGTGCTTTTATATAGTATGCATCGTAGTAACCTGCAGACAGTGCGTAGGTGCCAACCATAATGCGGCGTTTTACTTCTTCACCAAAACCCTCGCCACGTGAACGTTTATACAGGTCTTCAAGGTCTTTAGGTTCCTCACAACGGTGTCCAAAACGAACACCATCAAAACGAGATAGATTAGAAGAGCACTCAGCTGGCGCGACTACATAATATACAGGCACAGCCAAATGTGTGTTGGGCAGACTGATATCGATTATTTCAGCACCCAGGGCTTTGTATTCTTCAATGGCTTTCTGCACAATTTCATTTATGCCTGCATTCAGGCCTTCACCAAAATATTCCTTTGGTAAGCCGATTTTTAAACCGGCGAGGGGTTTATTTAAATCGGCGGTATAGTCAGGCACTTCTTTTTCAAGAGAGGTTGAGTCTTTCGGGTCAAAACCCGACATAGCATTTAATAGTAATGCACAATCTTCAGCGCTTTGCGCCATTGGTCCAGCCTGATCAAGGCTGGAGGCAAAAGCGATCATGCCATAACGTGATACACGGCCATAGGTTGGTTTTAAGCCGGTTATACCGCATAACGAAGCAGGCTGTCTGATTGATCCGCCCGTGTCAGTTCCAGTGGAAGCAGGAGTTAAGCGTGCTGCTACAGAAGATGCCGAGCCGCCAGAAGATCCGCCGGGAACCGCGTTTGTATTCCACGGGTTTTTAACAGTGCCAAAAAAGCTGGTTTCATTTGATGAGCCCATAGCGAACTCATCCATATTGGTTTTTCCCAACATAATAACGCCGGCTTGCTGTAGCTTTTCGACGACAGTTGCATCGTAAGGTGATTCAAAATTATCTAACATTTTTGAACCGCAGGTGGTTTTGATGCCCTTGGTACAAAAAATATCTTTATGAGCAAATGGAATACCCGTTAAAGGCCCTGCCTTACCCGCTTTGCGTTTTTCATCAGCTTGTGCAGCAGCATTTAATGCCTGTTCTGCTGTAACCGTTATAAAACTGTTTAACTGGGAATCAAAATCTTTGATTCGCTGTAAAAAGTGCTCTGTAAGTTGCACTGAGGTAACGTCACCTGCTTCAAGCATGGAAGATAATTCACTCAGTGATTTTGTGTGGTACATAGTATTTCTCTATCTTGTTTTTTCTAAATGATTTGCCGCAGAGAAGATAAAGAGCCTGGTGGATTTGTGTTTAACGACACATTCCCGTGCTCTGACTATCTCTGGTATGAATAGTATTCGCTATTATTCAATAACCTTAGGCACCAGATAAAGGCCGTCTTCGACCTTAGGAGCAATCTTCTGAAAAGTTTCTCTTTGATTTACTTCTAATACTTCATCGGTTCGCAGGCGTTGTGATACATCCATGGGGTGAGCCATTGGTTTTATGCCAGTAGTATCAACTGCGTTCATCTCTTCAACCAGGCCCAGAATACTGGACAGGCTCTTAGCGTATTCCTCGATATTTTTTTCTTCTATTTCGAGTCGCGCCAAATGCGCAATGCTTTTCACATCATCGGGTCCCAATGACATATTATTCTCCGCGTGAGTTTATGCTATTAAGTGTTATCAATATCGATTAGATTTGAGGTTAATTCCAAGTTTGCAATCGGAAAACATCAAATGCGTTAAAAACCGCGCAAAATTAGCATATTATGCGTGTTTAAGCCACTGCTATACTTGCTCTAATCGGTGCTCATTGATAGAGTACCGCTAAATTCCATAGTAAGGTCTAAAGTTATGCTTTCGACCTTAATAATATTACAAAAATAATGAGTTAATACACGAATGTTTCTTAAACGCTTTCGCGGCATGTTTTCAAATGACCTATCAATTGACCTTGGCACAGCAAATACGCTGATTTATGCACGGGGTAACGGTATTGTTCTCGATGAGCCTTCCGTTGTTGCTATTCGACAGGATAGAAACGGTAATGGTGCTAAAGCAATTGAGGCGTATGGTCATGAGGCAAAACGAATGCTGGGCCGTACACCACAAAATATTACTGCTATCCGCCCAATGCGTGATGGTGTAATCGCTGATTTTCATATTACTGAAAAAATGTTACAGCATTTTATTCGTAAAGTGCATGAGAGTGCGCTATTAAGGCCTAGCCCAAGGGTATTAATTTGTGTGCCCTGTGGCGCTACTCAGGTTGAGCGACGAGCAATTAAAGAATCGGCGGCCGGAGCAGGTGCGCGCAAGGTATATTTAATTGAAGAGCCAATGGCTGCCGCTATCGGAGCAGGTATGCCTGTTGATGAGCCCCGTGGTTCAATGGTGCTCGATATTGGTGGTGGCACATCTGAAGTCGCGGTTATCTCTTTAAACGGTATTGTTTATTCCGCATCTGTACGTATTGGTGGTGATACTTTTGATGAAGGCATCATCTCTTATGTGCGTCGTAATTATGGAACATTAATTGGTGAAGCGACAGCTGAGCGCATCAAACATCAGATTGGTTCTGCATATCCGGGTAAAGATTTACTGGAAATTGAAGTCAAAGGTAGAAACCTTTCAGAAGGTATCCCCCGCAGTTTTACCCTGAATAGTAATGAAATTCTTGAAGCTTTGCAGGAGCCACTGCATGGTATCGTCAGCGCTGTTAAAACCGCATTAGAGCAAACACCGCCTGAGTTAGGTGCTGATGTTGCTGAACGCGGCATTGTATTAACGGGGGGTGGGTCTTTATTGCGCGATCTGGATCGTCTGTTAATGGAAGAAACTGGCTTACCGGTAATTATGGCAGAAGAGCCATTAACCTGTGTTGCTCGTGGCGGTGGTCGAGTTTTAGAGTTGATAGACGAGCACGGTGGCGATTTCTTCGCAATCGAATAAATTATTGCCCTGCTTACCTCTGTGAGCTCCCAGCTCTTCGTTAGAAAATGGACATTTACATTTGTAAACTCACATTTTCTGCCTTGATCTGGGAACTCACAGAGGCAACCAGAACAATAATTAGCGTTGTTCTGGTTGCTGTTGAATTACAAATTGCAAATTACAAAATGAAAAACGAATTTTTAATTCGTTTTTTTTTAATTGAATAATTATTTTCTAAACTTCGGGCTTAATGCGGTTTTATGCAGCCATTATTTTTACAAGGTCCATCGGTTACATTACGTACCATCTTGCTGGTGATAGCATCTATTGTTGTTATGGTTGCCGATCATCGTTGGCAGGCGCTGGAGACGGTGCGTGACGCTATTGAAAGTTATGTTGTTTACCCTCTTCGATATACCATTAATTTGCCATCACAACTGGTTGACTGGGGTGATGAGTCACTGAGTTCTCATCAGCAGTTGCTTGATGATAATCGCAAGTTACAGGAGCAGCAGTTGAGAGCGCAGGTCAGCTTGCAAAAACTGAGCATACTGGAAAAAGAAAACGATCGATTACGTAAAATGTTAAGTGCTCAGCCCAAAGTCGGAGAGCTGGTTTTAGTGGCTGAAATTCTCGCGATTGATTTAGATCCTTATAAACAGCAGGTCATATTAAATAAAGGCCGTAATAAAGATGTCTACATTGGTCAGCCTATTATCGATGCCTGGGGTGTTATGGGGCAGGTTGTTCATTTAGGGCTTTTTTCTTCAACGGCTTTGTTAATTTCTGATCCGAGTCATGCGATACCGGTGCAGGTAAGTCGTAGTGGTTTACGTAGTACGGCATTTGGTACAGGTAATTCTCAGTTACTGGAGTTGCGTTATATTCCTCACAATGCCGATCTAGAAGTTGGTGATGTCATTAATACTTCAGGTTTAGGCGGGCGGTTTCCACCAAATTATCCTGTGGGTCGTATTACTTCAATTGAGAGAGCCGCGGGTGAATCTTTTGCAACAGTTTTAGCTGAGCCAGTTGCTCATCTGGATAGAAGTAGAGAAGTTCTTCTAGTGTGGCATAAGTTGCAGGTTAAAGATGTTGAGGTTGCAGGATCCGCCAAAGATGTAACCGGAAGTGAGAAAAAATAATGCGCTCTCAGAATTGTTTTCGTATTGTCATACCAACACTTATCGTCGCTTTGATGCTTAGTATGTGGCCATTGCCTGACTGGTTAGAGCATGCCAGACCAGAATGGGTTGTTCTGGTGCTTATATATTGGGCTCTGGCAATGCCGGAGCAAATTGGTGTAACCGTGGCATGGTTTGTAGGGCTCTTACTTGATGTAACCCAGGGGGCTATTATCGGTCAGCATGCAGTAGGTCTGGTGCTTGTTGTGTTTGTTATCAATACGCAGTATCAGCGCATTCGCGTGTTTTCGCTGGCGCAACAGGCATTAGTTGTTATGTTGCTGCTGCTTATCAAGCAGGTTCTTGTATTATGGGTGAGTGGCATGGTTGGTCAGGCTCCCGACATTGGTGTGTATTTTTTACCCGCTCTAACCGGTGCTATTCTCTGGCCCTGGTTGTTTATTATATTACGCGATTTACGCAGGCGGTTTACAGTGTCGCGTAGTTTTTAGTTGTTACACTGGTCGCCAGAAAAGTTAATCAACAGGGACGGTTCTTTCACTTGCCCAGTCACGTAAATCCTGAATCTGTTCAGCCATAACAACTGAAAGTGGTCGGGTGTTTTTTATTTCCTGTAACATGATTTCAGTATCGATTTGAGCGTCTGTACCATGGCAGGCGTAAATTGCAGATACCACGGCCTGTTCAATTTCAGACCCTGAAAAACCATGACTGGCTTCTGCTACCTGATCAAAATCTATATCTGAATAATTAATTTCACGCTTATCAAAATGAATTTTAAGAATTTGTGAGCGGTTTTCGGTGTTCGGTAAATCAACGAAAAATATTTCATCGAGGCGGCCTTTGCGAATTAATTCAGGCGGTAAGGCATCGATTTGGTTAGCCGTGGCGACAATAAATACTCTTGTCGATTTTTCTGCCATCCAGGTTAATAAAGTACCAAGTAAACGTTTTGAAGTGCCTTGATCATCATTACCAGATGCAATACCTTTTTCCAGTTCGTCAATCCATAGAACACAGGGTGACATAACCTCTGCCGTGTGCAGAGCCTGTCTTAAATTCTTTTCAGTTTCACCTACATATTTGTCATACAGGCGGCCGAAATCAAGACGTAATAATGGTACACCCCAAATGCCGGCAACGGTTTTTGCGGCAAGACTTTTTCCGCAACCCTGTACACCTAATAATAAAATTCCTTTCGGCACATCAAGATTTGTTTTTGTCTCCTGTGTAAAAATCGACTGGCGTTGTTTTAGCCAGTTTTTTAATTTATCCATACCTGCCAGTTCAGAAAAATGTGCGGTTTCAAACTCAAATGAAAGTACGTCATCACGATTAAGTAATTTATACTTTGCCTGCATAACATCAGGTAAGTCAGACTCAGTTATGGCCCCGTCATCAATAATAGCGTTTCTAATTAAACGTTTAGAATCTCTATGCGTTAAACCTGAAAGATTCTGGATAAGTCTGTCCAGAGTTTCTCTGTCTGTGCGTACTCGCTGGTTTTCTGAGGCCTGCCACTTTTGAGCTTCGTCCCGGATCATTTTTTCCAATACTTGTGCGGAGGGCAGGTTAAGAGTGAAATTACATGACATGGATTGTAAATTGTCTGGCAAATCAAGCTGGTGACTTAATAAAATAATTTTGCCTTTATCCCCGTCAAAAGTCATGGCTATTTCTTTTAACAGTCGAATGTTTATCGGGTCTTTCAGGTAGGGATCAAAGTCGAGCAAGATATAAATGCCCTGTAAAGCAGAGGACTTGATGTGTTTCAGGCCATCTTGAGGGTCTGATACGTGGCGTTGGGGATCGAGACTTAAATCAAGACGCTGTAAACCATCAGTTACTGTCCACTTGAAGGTAGGTAGAAACTCTCTGCGGGAGGCTTTGATAATTAATTCAAGGGCGCGGTTTTCCTCGTGGGTTTCGATGGTAACAATAGGTACATGTCCATGAATCAAAAGCTCCAGATCTCGACTATCCGGCATAAGTCAGTCCGTTATAATTGTTTGTTAATTGGCAAGTCATAATAATTTGGGTTGCATGTAGTTAATTTGTGCGGCAATGTTATAAACATAACATACCAGCGAATTTTTTTTATGGATCTATTTAAAAACG
>Ga0316206_1002494_pt1 | contig 12249 bp, 8 predicted proteins | sample 6monthpyrite_MG_FD_204942 | JGI IMG/M metagenome (GOLD analysis project Ga0316206, IMG submission 204942) | Microbial mat bacterial communities from mineral coupon in-situ incubated in ocean water Damariscotta River, Maine, United States -... | ecosystem: Environmental > Aquatic > Marine >...
GCTTTCTTGTAATTCAGTCGAAATTCTCGATTGCTGCTGTAATAAAGTTTCTGACTCGCGAACCGTATTGCTCATGAAGTCTTTAATGCTTTCCAAATCGCTCACTGATTCCATCAGGCTTCGTGACAATTGAGAAAGCGTAGAATATCTGTCCATTTCAAGCGGGTCGAAATCTGCATCATAGTGAGATGCATCACTTTCATGACGAGATAGAATCTGTGTTTCTGTTTCTATTTCCAGATTACGTAACTGATCTCTTAAACGATCTACTGTCTGATCAAACTCGGAAAGGTTATAACCAAAATCAGTTAACTGCTGATTAAAACGGCTGTTATAAATATTGACCTCACCCGCATTGTTAACAAGATCATTTAACAATTCAGCCCGGACCCTTACCTGCTCCTGAACAACCTTCGCTTTAACTTCTTCATCAGGATGCGCCAGATTATGTTGATCAAGGGTGAAAGCATGTGAACCTGAGGTATCTAATTCTTTACCTGTAGAAGAATCATTTTCAACAACTTTCAGCTTAGTTTCTTTGGGCTCAGGCTGATCATTTGTTTCAATTTCAGCCAGCTCTTCAGACTCAACTTCCAGGACTATTTCATCGTCTGTTTCATCTGATGAAATATCAATCTCGATTTCATCAGTAAAGTCATCATTTATATCTGGAGAACTAAACTCTGTTACAAAATCATCTTCAACATCTAACGACGAGATATCTAAGTCATCTACCGCATCTTCAATCTCAAGCGATAATTCATCTGCAATCACAGTATCATCAATTGAAAGATCATCAGTTCTAACTGGTGCAGCTTTATTAACCTCTCCATTTTGTGCCTGGTTTAACAAAGCAATCATTGGTGCTGCAGATTCGATAGGATCTCGATTTGTTACCTTAGAAAGCATAGAAACTATTGTATCAAGAGCTTCCTGCATGGCAGGCATCATTGGCACTGGATCAGAGTCCGCTGCATCAATAATCACTGTTTCCAGTGCATGAGTTAAATCACCGATTGGTGTTAACTCAGCCATTCTTGCTCCCCCTTTCAGGGTATGCAATATTCGTTTAAGCTCATTGACGCTTTCTACATCTGAAGCATCCTGCTTCCATGTTTGTAAACTTTTTTCAGCCCCTTCTACGAGCTCGTCAGCCTCTTCGAGGAAAATATCAACCAGCTCATCATCAATATCACCATAAGAGACCAGTGCATTATCAGGAAGATTTTTATCAATCGCTTCAGATTTGTCTGCATTATCGACTTCAATCTGATAGAGCTGCTCAAATCTGTCAGCAAGTGCCTGATTAAGCGTCAAAGGCTCATCCAGTTCCAGCTTATTAAGCACATCGGTGACCGTAGCCACTAATTCATTAAGAGCTGCTACACCGTCCTGATCGATTGCATCAGATACATTTTCTTGCTTTTCTTTTACGTATTTTTCAGCAACACCGCAAACGGTACCAATTTCTGCTACTTCAGCAGTACGCGCACTTCCGTATAAGGTATGTAGGGCTCGGATTAATTCATCGTTAGCAAGAACTGGTGAGCCGTCAGTTTGATTTACAATCAGCATGTGCCTGATTGTATTTAGATGTCCTTCTGATTCAGCCCGAAATATTTTAAATAATTCAGCATCGATTTCTACTTTGACAGGAATATCGGAAAGAGAAGATTCTGAAGTATCTAATGATATTTCAGACTCATCGAAAGAAATATCAAGCAACGACTCATCTTCTTCAACCTCAAGACCAATATCATCAGTGAGGTTAATTTCTTCTTCGACATCAAGACTAATGTCATCTGCGAGGTCAATATTTTCTTCAACACCGAAACTTATATCATCCGCAAGATCCATTTCCGTTGCGAGATCAACCTCAGGTTCAGGTAAGGGCTCTTCAACTGATACCAGATCAATATCAGAAGTATCAAATTCAATTTCATCAGAGATTTCAAATGAGGATTCTTCGAAGTCAGAAACTTCTTCTGCCTGTTCATCACTACTAAAATCAATAATTTCATCATCCAGAGGTAAATCCGGTGACTCAGACAATGAAGTATCAGCTAGCTCGAGATCATCAGAAACAGTCTCTTCCGAGGCCGCTAATTCAGCAACCTCGGCCTCAGCGGGGGGGAGGTATTTTTCTCCCTTGCTAAGCGCATCAGCATGGTCCATCAAATCATAAAGATTAGCGACAGGTTGCTGATTCCCCTGCATTTGTTCTACCAATTGTGGCAGCACGGCTACTGATTCGTCCAGAATTCCAAACACCTCTGGTGTCAAAGAAATCGTTTTATCGATTACTCGATTCAGCATGTTCTCGATACTCCATGAGAACTCACCAATCATCATTGCGCCAATTAATCTGCCACTACCTTTTAATGTATGAAAGGATCGTCTGACAGTTGAACGCGCTTCTTCGTTGTTATTATCCGCTTTCCAAATTGGCAGCTTTTCATTAATTTCTGCCAATACTTCCAGTGCTTCTTCAATGAAGATCTCAAAAATTTCCTCATCAATATCGTCACTGATGATAGCTAATTCTTCACGATTTGTTGGAGCAGGCGCACTCGCCTTGGTTTGTGTTTGAGCAGGCGAATCATTAACTACAATTTCTTCGGCAACCAGGTCTTCATCAGGAAGGCCCATATCAAAAGACTCTTCTATGACTTGTGCATCTTCAGATAACGCTGACTCATCAAGAGAAAAACCCGCATCAAGAGATTCATCTTCAATAATAAAAGTATCGGCATCATCAATTACCGGTTCTTCTATTCCTGGTATTTCCATTTCTTCCGGAGAAGTAACCACTGCCGTGTCAGCAGATCCATCTAATTCAGTAATAAAAACCCGTAATTTATCAACAGCGCTTCTGCCAAAATTCAGATCCGCATCAAGGTCTTTACGGCCTTCTATAACGGCTTCTAAATAGTACTCGATACTGGTAATTGCATCTGCAACCACGTCCAGCTGATCAGGAATTACCTGACGAGACTGCATCAGTACTGTCGAGATATACTCACTGATACCTCTGATTAATGGAGCAAGAATATCCAGCGGCGCCATAAACATAGCACCACCTGCTTCTCCAAAAAGTTTTACAACCTGCTCCAGATTTGAGACTTCATCAGGTGAATCAGCAAAAAGCAAAATTAGCTGTTTTGCCTGACTGAAATCTTGCAAAGCTTCTCTGGCAACAGATGAAAGCACTTCCTGATATTCAGAATCATGCTCTTCTTCGGTACCTTCTTTAGAAGAGGATCCTGAGCTCTTACGGGCAATAAAGTTATTGAGTTTTGCTTCCGAATTTAACAGAACACTGGCAACATCCATTACTTCGTTATCGGAAGCTTCTATTTCACCAGAAATAAATTTTTCTACCTGAGCTTTCTGCTCCAGAATCATCTGTCTCGGAGCGCCTAAACTAAGCATACCCATGGTATCTGCAATTTTAGCCAGCAATGTAGGTAATGGTTCTAATTTAGATTTATCCTGATCATCACCATGCACAAAAACTTCAAGCGCATCTTTAACTTCTGTAAAGTCTTCACGAATTGCCTGAGATACTGTTTGCAGTAAATCAATGTTCGGCCCACCCATGTTTAATGCAGCTTCGTTTTCAGCATTATTCGCTGGTAACAGCTCATTAAGTTTATAGGCTTCTTTAATATTACCGACTCGCTCACCCAGTGAATCAGAACGAGCGATATAGTACAGCAGGTTTTTAATTACATCGTTAGGTAAAGTATTAGCCAGTACACTTTCACCTTTATCAATCAGCTCTTTATTAAGCCGGTCGATTTTTCCGATCAGCAATTTAATGGTTATACTTGAATCAATACCTTTATGAATGAGCGATTCAAGCAATGCTGAAGACACTGTCCATAGTCGGCTAACTTTTTTCTCAGATGAATGTTTTTCTAACTCATTAATAACAGCTTGAATTCTTTTTAAACCAGAAAGTGGTTTTTCATTTTTGAACCAGGTAAGTAAACCGAGTTGGAAATGTGGTCGCAAACGTTTCGCAAGAGCCTGTAAATTATCTGCACTTTCTGCACTGACTTCAATTTCTTCCACTTCAACATTTTCAGTATCAACATCAGGGAAGAAAAGTAAATTTTCAGAGAGGAGCGTTTCATTACGAGCAGCACGCAAATCATTTAGTACTGGAAGCAATACAATAGGAATGTCTTTATTACCACTAACCAGACCATCCAGATAGTCAGGCAATCTGAGCATTGCGCCCATAATAAGCTGATAGATTTCCTCATTTCCGGAAACCTCATTATTTAACATCGACTTGATCAGTTCTTCGATTTCTTCAGCCAACATAGCAGCGCCGTAAAGCTCTACCATTAATAGCGTGCCATGAATCAAATGAATCTGATCAATACACTCCTGTAATTTATCAGTTTCAGAAGTGTCATCAATGTAGATATTGAATGCTTTTTGCGCATCATCCAATACCAGATCAAGCTCTTTCTTAACCCAATTTAGCGAGTTATATTCAACCGTATCACTTGGGTTCATAGTTAAAGACTACCTTTTTAAAATCACTATTAACATTAGCGTCGTTACTAATTTTCAAACGTTAATACAGTCTGTTAATTGTTCAGGATAACGGTTTCAACCTGATCACCTGAATCAGGTAGCTTAAAGCCTGCTACTGATTTACGTAGTTCGTTTGCCATATCACTCAGGTTACCGATCGAATTCGATGTCTCTTCAGTACCTTCGGAAGTTTGCACCGTAATTTCCTGGATGACATTCATGGTATTTGATACGTCTGTTGCCACAGCGGCCTGTTGACTTGCAGAATCTGAGATTCCCTGGATCAGCGTTGCGAGTTCGGTCGATACATCCTCAATTCGAGTCAGTGCCTCACCCGCATCCTCGGCCATTTTACCTCCGCTTACCACTCCCGATGTACTTTGTTCCATTGAGTGAACCGCTTCGTTGGTATCGGCCTGGATGGTTTTAACCAGTGCTTCGATCTGTTTGGTTGCATTAGACGAACGTTCCGCTAATCGCTGTACCTCATCCGCAACAACCGCGAAACCTCGACCTGCGTCACCAGCAGTCGATGCCTGGATCGCCGCGTTCAATGCCAGGATATTTGTTTGGTCGGCGATCTCTGTGATCAGTCCAACGATATCACCGATTTCCTGAGATGATTCACCCAGTCGTTTAATTCGTTTTGAAGTTTCCTGAATTTGCTCTCGGATATTATCCATACCGGTAATACTGTTTCGTACCAGTGTTGCACCTTGCTGTGCGATATCAACCGATTTACGTGCAACGTCTGCAGATTCTGATGCGTTTTCAGATACCTTATCCATTGACTCGGCCATGTCGGTAATCGCTGCAGATGCAGATGCAATTTCACGCGCCTGATGCGAAGATGCATCGGCTAAGCGACTTGCAGTAGCCTGCGTTTTTTCAGCAGAAGATGATACCTGTACTGCGGTGACATTAATTGTGGTTACCAATGAGCGGAGTGCGTCAATTGCGTAGTTAACCGAGTCTGCAATCGCACCGGTTATCTCCTCGGTTACAGTTGCATGTACTGTTAAATCACCTTCCGCTAAGTTAGCCATTTCATCCAGTAGTCGTAAGATCGCACGCTGATTTCGACGGTTCTGTTCGAGTGCCAGTTCCTCACGTTCTCTAGCGTTAGATACGTTAATCCAGCCAAAGTAAAGGAAGGCGGCCAGTGCGACAACACCAAATAAGATTACCGCAAGGTTTATAAATTGTAACTGTTCAGATTCTGAGAGAACTTTACGCTCTAGGTTTTGCGTAGCATTTAAAAGTGCAGCAGATGTAACCTCCATTCTACTCGCAGCGTCTTTAACTTCGAATAAAACAGGTGAGAGCTCAAGGATCGCATCAACGTGGTCACTTACCGATGTAAATAACATCGCAACTTCACGCAACTTATCACGTACCTCGCCGTCTTTAACTTTTCGAATATTCAGTCCTGGAAAGCCTTTCAACATACCTTCAAGCACACTACCAAATAAGGTTGCATCACGACCGAATCGGTCAGCTGCAGTAGTTGCACCTTCACCACCGGCAAGTACGAGGTTAAGATTATTTTCAATTCGCTGAGTCAGCATTAACTGTCGACTGGCAATATAGATCTGTTGAGGGCTGGCTTTTTTTCGTACCAAAATTCCCACTACTTCATCAGAAAAAGCCAGTAATTGTGGAATGAATTCATTAATTACAACAACATATTCAGAAACTTTAGAGATGGATTCCAGACCTTCCAGAATCACGTTGATATCTGTTTGGTAACCACCCCAGACAGAGTTTACAAGTTTAGCTTCAGAATTAACGGTTTCAGGCAATGGAACAACACCTGTAGCCGGATCCCCTTTTTGTACCCGGTTGAGAGACGTTATAAATTCATCACGTAATATTTCAAGCTGTTTGAACGAACCCGCTTTACCGGATGCAGCTTCGATTGCCTGTGTAGATAATCGCTGAGACGTTAAAGATTGCAGAGATATAAGCTCGATATGCTTCTGAATATCAGCACGCTCACTACTCGCATAGAAGAACAATAGAAATGCCACAACCAGAGAGAGACCAACTATCCCCAGTAATCCATATTCCAGTTTACTTAGTCCCGAAGCTGTACCAGTACCTGCCGCCATAACGAGTGTTCCTCATTCTTGTTTTTACGAAACAACTATTCTCTAAATTGCTATCTGTAAAAACTTTTCTTGTTGTACTAATTTTTTAAAACTAAAAACCGGCCAGTGCTCATCAGCATTTTTAAATGCCATCGAGATAAATGGACGGAGATTATCTGCCAGAGAAGGAATTTCAAACGCCTGCTCTTCCAGATAAAAATGTTTTAAACCTAATATTTCATCAACGATCAGGCCAGTAGTACTGCCGTCGTGTTTTGCAACCAGTACCCGACAATCTTTTTTAGACGTCACATCCTGGCCTGTTACATATCCTTTTAAATCCAATAAAGGCAATAAATTACCTCGTACATTTGCCAGACCAACCATCCAGGAGCGAACGCCTGGAATTTGTGTATACACTGGCATATGTAATATTTCTGCAACTTCATCCATTGATGCGACTAACATCGAGCTGCCAATTCTAAAACCAATACCTGTCCACGATTGCTTTACATCGTCAAGGATAGGCAAACCTGCTGCCTTACTCAGACATTCAGTTTCCACACCCTGTATAACTTCAAATGGACTAGCCATGCATATCAGTTCTTAATTGTTTTTAAAATTTAATGCTTAAACTATCCAGCAAGGACAGAATTAACCCGTTCGATTAGTTCAGATTCTTTGGCCGGCTTAACAATGTAGTCCTTAGCTCCCTGACGCATACCCCAAACCTTATCAGTCTCCTGATTTTTGGTCGTGATAATGATAATCGGAATATCTTTTGTCGAATCTTCTTTACTCAAAGAACGCGTTGCCTGAAAACCATTCATACCCGGCATAACAACATCCATTAATATCAGATCAGGAATAACCTCTTTAGCTTTCTCAACACCTTCCTCACCAGAAGTAGCTACAGAAACCTGATGACCATTTTTTTCAAGGTAGCCCTGATAGACATGTACTTCTGTAGGCGAGTCGTCAACGATCAGTATATGCGCCATTTTTAAATACCACCCAATAATTCAAATAAAGTTAAAAAACAAATCCGCCGCATTTATGCTCGCGAATCTTTTTGTTTATGCTGCCGCACCATTAGATGCATATTGCTTAATTGCTCCAAGCAAATCATCTTTTGTAAATGGCTTGGTTAAATATTGTTCAGATCCCACTATGCGGCCACGTGCGCGATCAAAAATACTGTCTTTACTCGACAACATAATAACCGGGGTATTTCTAAACACATTATTATGTTTAATCAATGCACAGGTCTGATACCCATCTAAACGGGGCATCATGATATCAACAAATATAATATCTGGCTTATGTTCAGCGATTTTTGATAACGCCTCAAAACCATCGATGGCTGTAACGACATCACAACCTTCTTTTTTTAATAAGTTTTCTGCAGTTCGGCGAATGGTCTTACTATCATCAATCACCATCACTTTTAAACCAGAAATCTCAACAGGATCAGCTGCCATAATGTTTCCAATTACTTATGTAAAGTGCTTATTTACATAACATTTCATAGTTGCGCGAGCGTGAGACACGGCTATTGTTTGCCAAATAATTTAGCCTATGTCATAGGCTTAAGCAAATAAAAAATGCCTTTTTTTAATAACCTTAGCAAACAATTTTTAAGTAAAGTATCACCACATTCGACTTAAACTATTGAAATATATGTATTTTTACACTTTTGTAACATGTTTTTACACTCACATCCTTACTCAAGAATGCCTTCTATATTGATATACTATAGTTTAGTTTTTTGTTTTGGCTCGACAAGTTAAGCGATTGGTAATAAATTAATGATATTAAAAAACTATTACTTAACAACCATTTAACATTAAGAACTATCATGGAAAGCTTAAAAATTGGGGTCTTAATGGATCCCATCGAAAATATTAATATAAAAAAAGACAGCAGTTTCGCCATGATGCTCGCCGCCCAGAAGAAAAACTGGGAGATTCACTACATAAAACCTCAAGACCTATACATTAGAGATTCTAAGGTTCACGTTATTTCAACCATTGTCACCGTAAAAGACGATCCCAAGCAGTGGTTTCAGCTGCACGAAACCAAGGATATTCCTGCCTCCATTTTAGATGTTGTTATCATGCGAAGAGACCCACCCTTTAACATGGACTACATCTACAACACCTATCTGCTTGAGATGGCTGAAAAAGATAATGTTTTTGTTGCCAATAAACCTTCCAGCATCCGGGATGCCAACGAAAAACTCTTTACCGCCATGTTTCCACAATGCTGCGTTCCAAACCTTGTCAGCAGCAATATGGAACAGATCAAACAATTTGTACTGGATCAAAAAGACGTCATTCTAAAACCTTTAGATGGCATGGGTGGCGCATCGATTTTCCGGGTTCGCGCTGAAGACCCCAACCTCAATGTCATCATTGAGACACTAACTGAAACTGATAAAAAGTTAACCATGGCTCAGCAGTTTATCCCCGACATTAAAAATGGCGACAAACGTATCCTGCTTATTGATGGTGAACCAGTCCCCTACGCACTGGCCAGAATACCTGCAGCAGGTGAAACCCGAGGCAACCTGGCAGCCGGTGGCACCGCAAAAGGCCAGCCACTCACCGAGAGAGATCGATGGATTTGTCAGCAGGTTGGAGCCACGCTAAAAGAAAAAGGGCTGATATTTGTCGGCATCGACGTGATTGGTGATTACCTGACTGAAATTAATGTAACCAGCCCTACCTGTATTCGTGAGCTTGACGCAGAATTTGGACTAGATATAGCGACAGACTTAATGAATGCAATAGAAAGAAAAATTTAATGAGAAAAATTTTATTCTCACTTTTTTTATGCAGCCTGTTTTTAACGGCATGCGATTCCCTATTTAGTAATACTCCATCAACGCCTGCCGTCACCATTGGGAAATATCAACATTCAATTTTGAGCTTTGGAACAGTCATTGATGTCACCTTAATCGATGTAGATCAACACAAAGCCCAACAAGTCTTCTCAACACTTGAAGAAGATTTTGCCCTCTGGCACCGCGTCTGGAATCCCTGGCAGAAAGGACCATTAGTACGTGTTAACACTTTAATTCCAACCAAAGCAGCCTTTAATTTGCCGCTTCATTTAATTCCCATCATCAAACAAAGCCAGACATTGTATGAGCAATCTGATGGTTTATTTAACCCTGCAATTGGCCATCTTATTAATCTCTGGAAGTTTCACGAATACAAAGACAGTGATAAGCAACCACCTGATGATAACCAGATTGATTTAATGGTCACTGCCAACCCGACCATGAGCGCATTGCAATTAACCAATATCCAGTTGCAAAGCAGCAATGAAAACGTGCAATTAAATTTTGGCGCCTTTGCCAAAGGCTATGCCATCGAACGCAGCATGAAAACACTGAGAAAATTTAACATCAGTAATGCGGTGATCAATGCCGGCGGCGATTTAAAAGTCATCGGTCAGCATAAAGACCGCCCCTGGAAAATAGGTATTCGCCACCCCAGAAATAAACATGCAATCATCGCTTCTGTTCAGACTTATGATAACGAGAGTATCTTCACTTCTGGTGACTATGAGCGCTTTTTTATCTTCGAGGAAAAACGTTACAACCATATCCTTGATCCGAGAACAGGCTATCCAGCTGACCAGTCGCAATCTGTTACCGTTATCCATAATGACGCAGGTATTGCCGATGCAGCGGCTACCGCGCTCTTTGTTGCTGGTCCTGATAACTGGCATCAAATAGCAAAAAAAATGGGCATTAAATATGTCATGCTGATTGCTGCCAATGGTGACATTCATCTTAACCCTGCAATGGCAAAACGTATTCAGCTAAACAACAAAGACGGATCATCTGTTAAAATAAGCGAAACATTATGATTAAAAACTGTCTGATACTGGAAAGGCTTAAGCGTTAATGGCTGCAATAATTCAACCCACAAGAGTTGGTTCCAGCGACAGACTGAGCATGACCATTTTTTTAACCGCTATTTTTCATGGCATTGTTATTCTCGGTATTAGCTTCGCCAACAATGAGGATAAAGGCGAGACAGCACCGACTCTGGATGTCATTCTGGTTCAGGCGCAAAAAAGCAAAACACCACTTGAAGCTGATTATCTTGCGCAAATCTCACAAGATGGTGGCGGTAACAGCGAAGAAAAACTACGACCTACTGATATGTTTTCTGCACCCACACTTTCCGAAACCCCTGGCATAGCCCCCGAACAAAGCATTGCCTCAGTCAGTAAAATTCAGCAAATCAATCAACAAAAGCTGATTACTCAAAAAAAATCTAACTACTCGATTAATACCAAAGAAAAAGTAAGCAAAGAAGAACAACCCACACCTGAAAGTGAACAAACGCCTGACTTTAAAGCTGAAATAGCCAGACTGGCAGCCGAACTGGACAGAACCACACAAGAGTACGCTAAACGTCCCCGTGAAAAATTCATTAATTCACGAACCAAAGAGCATGTTGCTGCAAGCTATATGCGTAAATGGATTGATAAAGTAGAGCGTATTGGCAACCTGAACTACCCTGACGCGGCCATCCGAAACAAACTCAGCGGCACTTTGATCATGGACGTGGTCATCAATAATAAAGGCGAGCTGGTGAAATACAATTTGAAACGTTCGTCAGGACATAAAGTACTGGATGATGCCGCTCGTCGCATTGTCAGTCTGGCATCCCCATTTGCTAAATTCCCCGAAAAACTCAAAAAAGAAACCGATATCATCCATATCACGAGAAGTTGGGTGTTTGAAACCGATCACAGCCTTCGCAGTCACTAAATAAATATCTGAATCTGCAAGTAAAATCTGAAATTCCGTATATGCTTAGTGTATGGATACAAACTCTTCCCCTCACCAATATTTAACCAATCATTTTCTGATAGCTATGCCCACGCTTGAAGATGACAATTTCACTCAATCGGTCACTTATATTTGTGAACATTCAGCTGAAGGCGCAATGGGTATTACCATTAACCGTCCATCTGACGTCGTATTGAAAGAGGTTCTGGATCAAAGCCATATTCATCTGCTGCGACCTTCAATCGGGCAGGAAATAATCTACCAGGGAGGCCCGGTACAAACTGATCGCGGTTTTATTCTGCATGACAAAACTGAAGAGACCTGGGACGCCACGCTCGACATAACTGATAAACTTCAATTGACCAGCTCAAAAGATATTTTAGAAGCCATCGCTAACGATCAGGGACCAAAGGAACACCTGATCACTTTAGGGTATGCCGGTTGGGGACAAGGTCAGTTAGAGCAGGAAATGGCCAATAACATCTGGCTCAGCTGCCCGGCCAGTTCAGAAATCATTTTTAACACGCCTATTGATAAACGATGGGAATCTGCGGCATCATTGCTTGGAATTAATTTACAATTACTAAGCAATGACGCAGGACATGCCTGATACTCAACCGACCAAACAATCAAACAAAAAACCAATCGAAACCGTTTTAGGTTTTGATTTTGGCGCCAAACGAATCGGTATTGCTACTGGTCAGGTACTGACAGGTAATGCCAACCCGCTAACTACTCTCACCAACGTCAATAACAAACCCGACTGGGAAAGCATCGAAAAGCTGATCACTGAAT
>Ga0316206_1002495_pt1 | contig 12239 bp, 6 predicted proteins | sample 6monthpyrite_MG_FD_204942 | JGI IMG/M metagenome (GOLD analysis project Ga0316206, IMG submission 204942) | Microbial mat bacterial communities from mineral coupon in-situ incubated in ocean water Damariscotta River, Maine, United States -... | ecosystem: Environmental > Aquatic > Marine >...
ATTTATAAAGAAAAATTCAAATAATATACTAGAATTAGTATGTCTTAATTGCTTTTTATACGATTATATTTAATGCCAGTCCCATATGACATTACTATTATGGATAAACAAAATTGATAGATTTTTTACCCTATATGCGTTCAGGTAAATTGCCTGGTTATGATGCTGTGATTTTGTGTGATAACAGAAGATGTGCATTTATCTATGTTTCTATTTAACAGGTATAAACAGGGTATTCTGATATCACGATCAGATATAAGTTTACACATATATAATATAGTTAATGAGCTGTGTATGTTTTTATATGGTTATTTAAATAGATGCTCATTTGTCTCAGGCATAAGGTTAATTAACTAAATATTATGGGTGATATTAAAACAGAAAAGAAATATGGCTCATTAAGAAATAATTTAATTTATTCATATCTATTACTAGGCATTGTGCCTCTGGTAATTGTTTCATTGTTTAGTTATCAGATTGCTAAATCAAGTCTTGTCGATTCGGTAATAAATAACCTCGTACAATCTTCAACTGCTAGCACCCAATTTATTGATAACTGGTTTTCATATCGTCACACCGATTTACATAGCCTTGCAGAATCTAAAAATACCGTTACTTTACTTAAAATGTTGATAGCCGGTTTTAACAATAGCGGACTTAGTCTGGGAGAGTATGTTAAAAGTGATGACTGGATAAAGAAAGTGGAGGGTGGTCGAAGTGATTTGCTATCCTTCAGTCAACTTTATGGATATGTATATGATTTTTATATAATTGATATTGAAGGGAATATTTTATATAGCGTCGCAGAAGAATCAGATCTAGGGACTAATATTATTAATGGGCCATATTCAAATACAAATTTTTCTGAATCAGTAAAAAATACGCTTAAGAATGAGTTAGATAGTTTTTCTTCATTTGAAAGATACAAAGCATCAAATAATTTAATAACAGGATTCATTACAACGCCTATAGTTGATCATACTGGTGATATGTTAGGAGTCTTTTCAGTTCAATTAAAGACAGATGTAATCTATGATCATTTAACTAACGTATCTAATTATTTTGATAAGTCTATGCAAAGTGTTCATCAATATCTAACTGATGAAGACGGGGTGTTAATAAGTCCTATGCATAATGGAGGTTTTAGTGAGGTTCTTAAATATAAAATAGATTTAAAACGTTATACTGAAATAACTAAATCTTCTGAAGAGTTAAGATTTAATTATAATTTTTATGAAAATGTAGGTTTGGACAATAAAAGTTATCTTGGTTTAAAAAGATCAATATCAGTAAATAATATTGATCTTTTTCTTATTTGTGAAATTGAGTACGAAAAAGCATTCTCTTCAATTGTTGAATTAGGAAGAATGCAAATTTTATTTGTTTCAATTAGTGTATTAATAGTGATTGCCGTCGCATATTATCGTTCAGGAAAAATAGTTAAACCAATATCTGAATTGACTAAGATCACTATGGATATATCATCAGGAGAAATGGATAAACTGGTTGATGTTGATTCTAAAAATGAAATCGGCCAGCTAGCAGATAATTTTAACCTCATGCAACAAGTTAGACTGGAGTATGAGAGGTCATTAATCGAAAGCAGAGAAAAAACAAATCAGGCATTGGATGATTTAAATCAACAAAAGTTTGCGCTTGATCAGCATTCAATTGTGGCTATTACAGATGTCAAAGGAACAATTACTTTTGTAAATGACTTGTTCAGTCAGGTGAGCGGTTACAGTAAGCAAGAGTTGATAGGTAAAAATCATCGTCTCTTGAAATCAGGCGTTCATGATAAAAAGTTTTTTCATAATATGTTTCAGAAACTTACTAAAGGTGAAACTTTTAATGCTGAAATATGTAATAGAGCAAAAGGTGGGCATTTTTACTGGGTAGATACCACTATTGTTCCATATATGAATAAAGCAGGTAAACCTGAAAGTTATATTTCGATTCGAACAGATATAACAAAGCAAAAACAGGTTAGTTTGGAGCTGATGGAAAGTAAAAACTTAATTAATAAAGCATTAGATGACCTGAATCAGCAAAAATATGCTTTAGACCAGCACTCAATAGTTGCTATTACAGATGTGCAGGGTACGATTACTTTTGTTAATGATTTATTTACAGAAGTTAGTGGTTACAGAAGAGAGGAATTAATCGGTCAGAATCATCGCTTACTTAAATCTGGTAAACATGATAATAATTTTTTTCGTGATATGTTTAATCAACTTGTTCGTGGGAAAACATTTCATGCAGAAATCTGTAATAAAGCCAAAGATGGTCACCTGTATTGGGTTGATACTACGATAGTGCCATTTATGAATGATAAAGGTAAGCCTGAAAGTTATATTGCCATACGTACTGATATTACGAAGCAGAAACAGGTTGAAGTTGAATTAATTAAATCCAGAGACGATGCTGAAAAAGCAGTTATAGCGAAGAGTGAATTTCTTGCTAGTATGAGCCATGAAATACGCACCCCAATGAATGGTGTTTTAGGTATGTTAGGTTTGTTAATTAATTCAAAGCTTGATGAAGATCAGTTGCATCGTGTAAAAATTGCACAATCTAGTGGTCAGGCGTTATTAAGTTTGATAAATGATATTTTAGATTTTTCTAAAATTGAAGCTGATAAGTTAGATTTAGAAATTATGGATTTTAATCTTCGTGGCATGCTGGGTGAATTTGCTGAAGCTATGGCTTATACAGCTCAATCTAAAGGTTTAGAGTTAATCCTTGATGTTACTAAAGTTGAAAATTCTATGGTGAAGGGCGATTCAAGCCGTTTAAGACAGATATTAACTAATATTGTGGGAAACGCTATTAAGTTTACATCTGAGGGTGAAATCGTAGTTCGTGCAGAGATTAAAGAGAAAAATAATGACGAATTATTTATGAATTTTGAGGTTAGTGATACAGGTATTGGAATTCCTGATGAAAATCTATCTACCTTATTTGAATCATTTAGTCAGGTCGATACATCAACAACACGTAAGTTTGGTGGAACGGGTTTAGGCCTGGCTATAGCCAGGAAGTTATGTGTTTTAATGGGTGGTGATATTGCTGTTGAAAGTGTGGAAACTAAAGGTAGTGTATTTAAGTTTTCAGTTATTTTAGAGAAAAGCCTGATCTCACAACAGGTTTTACCAAACATAAATATAAAGAAACTGAATATATTAATTGTCGATGACAATATTACAAATTGTGAAGTATTGAGAGAACAACTTGAACATTGGGGCGCGAACGTCATTGTGGTAAATAATGCCAAAAAGGCATTGGAAATTTGTGATGAAAGAATAAATAATAATGACATCAGTTTTTTTGATGTCGCTTTAATTGATATGCAAATGCCTGATATGGATGGCGAAAAATTAGGTAAAGAAATTAGATCTGATAGTAGATACAGTTCTATGAAACTGGTTATGATGACATCAATGGGTTTTGAGGCTGATGTAAATAAATTTTCTGAAATGGGCTTTAGCGCATATTTTCCAAAACCTGCCACTACATCTGATTTATTTGATGCGCTTGCAGTTGTAGTCGATAAGGATAAAGTATTACAAAATACCGTACCTCTGGTCACACGTGAATCTTTACAGGTATTGACGCATGAAAAAATACAGGTCGATGGAAGTTACCAGATTTTTCATGGGTCTGTAAATACTCGTATACTTCTGGTTGAAGACAATCATGTTAATCAGCTGGTTGCACAGGGAATATTAAGTAATTTTAATCTTAAGGCTGAGATTGCAAATAATGGTCTAGAGGCATTATATAGATTAAATTTATCTCATAATGAGAAACCATATGATTTGATACTAATGGATTGTCAAATGCCTGAAATGGATGGTTACGAAGCGAGTCGATCAATACGTGCGGGTAAGGGGGGAGAGCAGTATATAAATATTCCTATTATTGCAATGACTGCTAATGCAATGCAGGGTGATCGAGAAAAGTGTATTTCGTCTGGTATGAGTGATTATTTGACTAAACCGATTGATTCAGATGCACTATTAAATAAGTTGAATCATATATTAATGCAAGAATACGTAAGTATAACAAATGACGTTATAGAAGATGAAAAAGTTAAAACAGAAATGCTGATTTGGGATAAGGCTGCAGTACTGCAAAGGCTTTTGGGTAAAGAGGATTTACTTAAAACTGTTATTGATATTTTTACTAAAGATATCCCTGAAAGAATTAGTGAGATGCAACATGCGATAAATAATAAAGACTGTGAACTAGTATGTCGTATTGCTCATAGTATAAAAGGCGTAGCAGCTAACCTGAGTGCTATTGAGTTTCAGAAAATAGCATCTGATATCGAATCATCTTCCAATGATAATGATATTAATAAGGTTATAATTTTATTTTCTGATCTTAAAGTATCATTAAACAAACTATTATATTTATTGGATTTGAATTCATCTGATAGTAAAGATAATTTACCAGATTTAAATAAAGATGATTTTCAATATATATTAAATAACTTAATTGTTAAGTTAATAAAAAGTGAGTTTATTTCAGCTCATGAATTAAAATCTTTGCAGAATACTAAAACAGATGTTGATAGTCTGGTATTAAAGTTAATTGAGAGTATTAATGACTTTGATAATTCTTCTGCTATAAAGATAATTAAAGAAATTGAAAATGTAAAGGGTTTTAAGTTGTTAAACAACTCGGATGAGTCATGAAAGATAAAGCGCTAATACTTATAGTTGATGATGAAGCGGCAAATATCCAGGTTTTAGCTGCTTGCCTTAATGATGATTACAGAATTAAAGTGGCGATATCAGGTGAGCAGTGTCTAGCATTGTTACAGGAAGATGAAATTCCTGATTTAATTCTGCTTGATATAGAAATGCCGGGAATGAATGGTTACGAAGTTTGTGGTCAAATAAAGAATAATGAGCTAATAGCAGATGTTCCAGTCATATTTGTTACGGCCAAAGATAATGAAAGTGATGAAGAAAAAGGTTTTAATTTAGGTGCTGTTGATTATATTACTAAACCGGTAACTCCCTCTATAGTCAAAGCACGTGTTAAAACACATGTTACTTTAAAGCAACAACGTGATTTACTTGAAAGTATGGCCATGCATGATCAGCTAACGGGATTATATAATAGACGTTATCTGTTTGATGTATCGGCTCACAAAATAACAGGGGCATTACGTCATGCTAAAAATTTGAGTTTACTTATGATGGATATCGATTATTTTAAAAATATAAACGATACACATGGGCATGCTGCAGGTGATGAAATTCTAAAAGCTGTGTCGGGCGTATTAGGTGAGCATAATAGAAAAGAAGACCTTGTGGCACGATTTGGTGGTGAGGAGTTTGTTATAATACTTGAATACTGCTCTTTAGAAGACGCTAAATTAAAAGCTGAAGAAATTAGAGAAAAAGTAGAAAGTTTAAAACCACTTGGTATAGCTATATCCATTAGCATTGGTGTTGCCCAACTTTTAGATAAAAGTGAAGACTTTGACGGTTTGTTAAAACGTGCTGATGATGCCTTATATATTGCCAAAGATAATGGTAGAAACTGTGTTGTATTGAGTAAAGGTGATGATTTTGTTTAAACTGTGCTAACGATTATAACAACATTAATTGTCATTATTAGATGATTTATTGTAGCTATTGAGCATTGTTTTTCTTCTTACAGAGACTAGGTTAGTCTGGTATTATCTATAATTCGAATTCAAATACCTCCAGGGAGTACTAACCCAATGATTAAGCTTTCATATACTATTCTATCAGCATTATTGGCAATATCAGTTATGAGTTGTAGTGATGATATTGATCCGTCCACACTGAATGCAGAGCAAAAAGCACTATATAACCCAGATCGTCCTGATGCAGATAGAGATCAGGATGAAACACGTATGGCTGAAAAGATATTAACTATAGCAGCCGTAAAACCAGGTATGACCGTAGCCGATCTTGATGGAGGTAGTGGTTATTACGCTGAGTTATTTAGTAGCCTGGTAGGTGAAAATGGTAAGGTTTATCTGCAAAATGGTCAGCGTTTTGTTTCGGGGCATAGCGATAAGTTAGAAGCTCGCTTAAAAAATGGACGACTCACTAATGTAGAAAGAATTGATAGTGGTTATAAAGAGTTAAATCTACCAGAGGGTATTGATCTTATTTTTATTTCAATGGCTTTTCATGATGTTTACGTTTCACAAAATAAAGAAGAATGGAATGCCGATATTCCAGAGTATTTTGCGCAACTTAAGAGAGCGTTAAAAGAGGGAGGTAGGTTAATGATTATTGATCATTCTGCTGCAAAGGGAACGGGCTCTGAATCTGCAAATAAATTACATAGAATAGACGAGCAATTCACACGTAAATCATTTGAAGATATTGGTCTTACTGTTGTTTCATCTAGTGATGTACTTAGAAATTCTAGTGATGACCCTACAGTTAGTATCTGGAATGATAAGGTAAGTGGTAAAACTGATAAATTTATCCTGGTATTCAGTAAAGCAGTAATCGACAAGTAATAAGGCAGTAGATCAGGAATGACAGGATATATCAGGGGGCTGGATGGCCTCAGAGCATTTGCTATTTTATGGGTTATGTTCGGCCATGTGAGTTGGGGATCAAAATTCACTGCAACAGCTGGTTACCATAAAGTGGTGGAGTTGCTTGCAAACTCTGGCTGGATTGGCGTTCAGCTCTTTTTTGTCATTTCAGGATTTCTGATTACTAAAATATTATTACATGGAAAAGGCCAGCCGCATCAGCTTAGACATTTTTATATACGTCGAAGTTTACGAATTTTTCCTGTTTATTATGTCACCCTGATATTGCTCTTTCTTGTTATTCCTTCTTTGGGTTACACACTCAATTGGCTTTCTGCAGAAACTGAGCATCAAGGGTGGTACTGGTTATATTTAAATAACTGGTTAAGACCTTATATAGACAATAAGGGGTTTTCACACCTCTGGTCTTTAGCCATAGAAGAACAATACTATCTTGTCTGGCCATTTTTTGTGATTTTTCTGAACAAACAATGGTTAAAGAGAATTTGTTTGGGAATGATTTTATCAGCGCCCATTATCAGGTTTTTACTATTTTATTATTTTCAGGCAGATGATGAGGGTGTTGGTGCAAGGGCTGCTTATGATTTTACTTTTGCCAGATGGGACTCAATTGCACTTGGTTCGCTATTAGCGGTTTTAGTTTCTAATCAGGCCGGTATAGACTGGATGAAGAAATATGCCAGTAAAATACTCATAGTTACAATCGTACTAACATTAGTGCAGTTAGTTCTGTTGCGTAATTTTAATGCGATCGGTCAAGGTGGTGTAGAACTATTAAATCAAACTGTTTCGGCATTCACATTTTTTGCATTGGTTTTTATTATTGCTTCAAAAAATCAGGCCTGGTATATCAGTTTTCTAGAATTTACACCAATTAAATTAATAGGTAAATATAGTTATGCTATGTATATATTCCATTTGCCAATAATGCTCGTATGGTTTAGTTATTTTGTACCTAACTATGAAGGGATGTCAGAAGCAGGAGTCTTAATTCAGGTTTTATTGAATTATATAATAGTATTTACTCTGACATTTAGTCTGGCAGCAATATCCTGGCATGTGCTTGAATATCCCGCCTTAAAACTTAAAAGACATTTTCAAGATTAATTAATTTAATAGTGATTAATTACGTAATGAGTAGTTCGATGTATTGAAAAGCAGGACATTAATACCGGGATTTAATATGTTCTACATAGAGTCTAACAAATTCTTTTCTACAATTTAATGATGAAAATGTATGGTCTGCATTTGGAATTTCATATATATCCAATTGATTTGATTTAATCATAGTATTTACGATTATTCGGGACTCATTCATTAATAGTTTTTTACCGGGATCTTTCGAGGCAATAAAAAAACTGATTTTCATATTTTTACTTATGTACTTATTTAGATCTTTTGTTAACCTGCTTCCATTGTGTATACCAACTTTTTCAGTCAATGCCTGTATATTAGATGTTAATGTTTTTAGTGCTTTCTGATAAATGAAGCTTGATAAGTAGATTAAATCTACTTTTCCCGATAGTAGCTTTTTCCACTTTTCAAGGCTTAGTAAGCTTTCGCTATATTGCTGTGAGTCACGTTCAACCTGATAAGTAGGTATGGATCTTTGGTTGGTAAAGCCATCACTGTAAAAGCGTAGAGGGTTAATAATAATAGTTTCTTTTATATTGTATGACGCAGGCATTATTAATCCGGCATGAAAAGCATTGTGAGCCCCTGAACAAATTCCCGAAATAATAAAACTATTAAATCCATATTCTTTTACCATCATTTCTAAAATAATCGCAATATCGTGCATAGCGTAATCTGAATACGGGTTGTTTTCATTTTCAGGTTTGCCTAATACACTATCACCCAGATTGCTTAAATCAAATCTAAGTACAGGGTAACCTTCAGATGCGAGTGAACGTGCTAACTGAACATAAACACGATTGGGGCCAACTCGATGAACTGATCCAGAATTGGTTAATATAATAAGTGGTTTAGATTTATCTTTATTTAAATGGGAATGGTAGCTTAATATTCCTATAAGTTTATTTTCATAGTCATAACATATTTGTTCTATTATATTTGAATCAGGTTTGTTTGTAATTAATTTACAGGTATTTTGATTATATGAGGTTTTATTCAGTGTTTTATTTTTGCTGTCAGAACTTAGCCAGTTAATTATTTTACTAATTGTAAGCTCAGGAACGACGGTAAACTGGGGTTCTTCCATCATTTCTATGTAGCCTTTCATAGGGTGGTGTTCTATATTGCTAATATTGTTTTTTTCGATAGCAGATAGAAGTTTGTCATTTTTTTGTAAATCATCACGTTCAATGACAAGGATATTATCATTAACATGATATTCCTGTTTTAGTAAGTTTAACTCTTTTAATTCTTTAGCAGTGCTATCGGTGACAATAAATCCTCCGCTATCGATTAGATCTGGATTGTCTCCGCTGGAATGTGATGCTAGTTTTTCTAATGCTTGCATTTCTCGGACATAGGTTCTTCCTTTAATGCATGCTGACCAGAGGATTAATTTATCAACAGGTCTTGAATTGCAATAACTGGCTGCAAGTGTTGCGCCCATTCTTAGTCCGATTAGACAGATTTCAGTTACACCTGTCTTTATCTTTAGTTCTTCAATTGCAGTATCAATATTTTCTAAAAATGTTTTTATTCGATTCTTTTCAAATAAGTCAGAAAATGAATCACCAGTACCGTGATAATCGAAACGAATATTAGCAAAACCGCTGTAAGCAAGGTTGTCACATAAATGACGAATAGTGCGATGAGTATGTGAGTATTCGTAACCAAGAGGGTTACATATAACTACGCCCATTTTTGATATTTTTTTGTTCTTAGGCAGGTGTATCCAGCTAAATACAGGCCCGTGATCATTATTGAGCCAACAGGGGTATCGATCATGATCAGATGTATCTTCTCTGTGTTTATTGTTTACCTTGAATATAGTTTCAGTTACATCAGTCATGCAGCTTAATCTTAATTGAGTTGTTTATGTTTGTTGCTTCTATCTGTCCTCTAAATTTTTTATCTTCTGATGAAATTTTATTTAGTTTTATTGTTTTTTCACAGTTTGGGCTTAAGTGGAAATAATTATCTTCTGCTTGATAATTTCTAGCTGTTATTCTTACAAACTGTAAAAACTTGTCACTAACTATTGTGACTGATAGTGTGTCCTGATCGATCTGTTTAGCTGTTGCATTGATGATCGCACTATCTGCTGGTTTTATGTCATAATTTTCTATGAACATGAAGGCTTCATGAATAAGAGATTGTGAATGATCCTTTAATCGACAAATCATTATATCGAATTGAGGTTGACCAAATTTATATGCATAGCCGGTATCATAAAAATGCCCTAGAATCTTATCAACACTGTGTAGCTGTTTAGTATTTGGGGAAATTTTTACTTTTTGTGTTGCTTGCGCAACCACTGTTTCATTATCTTTTAATAAAATAATTTCAATATTACCAGTTAGCTGCTCAGAGGTTTCATTTATTAAACTGACATTTGCACCATCAAGTCCTTCATTTTTAAGAATAACTAATTGATTGCGCCAGATATTTTTTAATTGATAATAAGCTGCTTTTGGATGGTTGTTGCTGTCTATCAGTCCAAAGCCAGCACTTGGCCAGAAGTCCCGGTTGAACCATACTAATCCACCATTGCATTGACTGTTAGTGCTGCGCCAATGCTGAAATACCTGTGTAATAACTTCACCACTAACAACTCTTGATAACTCTATATATTTTTCTACATTTTGCCGACGTAACCTAAGAGGATCTAGATTAAATAATTGCTTGAGATAGCTATCTCGAATGCTATCAAAATCCCATCCTGCACCTAGATCTCTAGGTATTCGTGTAGCCCATTCATTGTGAAATGGGAAGAGAGTGTTTTTACCTGTACATTCCTGTATGGTTTCATCTTCAGGAATGTGAGATAAACCCATGCCTTCAGATGCAAAGCGAACTCTAGCCATGTCATTATCAGGTAGCGTGTGCATATAGGCGCCGATGCCCCAATAATGTGATACGCCACTGGATAAATGAAAAGGTAATGTACCACCAGTAGGTGAAGAGGCTAAGTAGGGGATGCCTGGATGCAAGCGCTGACACCTTTCTGGAATAGATTTATGGAAAAAACTATTGCTCCAGGAATCTTCATGAATGCCGAACATAGCTGCTTGAGCTTCAATGTCTGTGTTCCCACAATAGGTGGAGATGCAAACATGCTTACTTAATCGCTTTAGCTGATAATCTACTTCTGCTTTAATATTTTCAAGAAAATCACTATCATCTACGGGATAATCCATGCTGGCAAACATAAAGTCCTGCCATACCATTATTCCTAATTGATCACAGAGTTTGTAAAAATCATCATTCTCATAAATCATTGTGCCACCGACACGAATCATGTTTAAGCCGGCATCACGTAATAGAGTTAAATGTTTTTTTAGATCGTCAAAACTAGAATTTAGTGAAAGGTAATCGCTAACAGTCCAACATGTGCCGCGGCAAAATATTAACTGATCATTTATAAATAATGCACTTTGCGAGTCATCTATTTTAAAATCACATGATTTAAATCCAATTTCTCTTTGATCAATTGTAATTGTTTTTTTGTTAGCTGTTAATATGATTTCACATTTATAGAGTTTCGCATCACCATGGGTGTGTGGCATCCAGGGTCTTAGTGAAACTGCTGATATGTCGCACTCAAGGAAGCTGGAGTTTTTATTCTGTGTAATAGATAAAGTGTAAAAAGTATTATCAATTTTTATTTCGGCTTTATCTATTTTTAAGCCGCTTAATAACTCTGCTTTAAGTTTTAATTTCGCTGTATTATTTTTAAAACTAGTAACTATTTTAAGATTTTGTGTATCGAAGTCTGAAGATGTTTCAATGTAAATATTTTTCCAGGGTCCGACTGCTTTTATAGGTGGTGTCCATGCAGATACATGACCTAAAACAGTTGAGCGAATCCAGCGCATTTGCTGATTTTCAACTAATTTAGTTTTCCACCTAGGGCGAGGCCTTTTCTCTTTTAGATTATGAGTAACAGAGCGGAAAACCAGTATCAGATTGTTGGATTCCCTGATAAGGTGACTAATTTCTACACGATATGCGCGAAACATATTGTCAGTAGTTAATATTTTTTCATTGTTTAACCAGATGTCACATAATGTCGCAAGGCCGTCAAAGCACAGATGTTTTTTCTGCTTTAGATCAGTTTTCTTGACTTCAAAATCATGCTGATACCACCAGTCATAATTATCATAGTCTATATCAGGCGACCAGCACTGTGGTGGAGATCCATTTACTGCCATAGCAATGGTGCCAGGAACAATAGCATCTGAGGTGTGTATATTGTTTATATCGTAGTCGGCAGGTTCGGTATATTGATTTGGGTTTGAACGAAAAAGAGACCAGTTTTTATTTAAACTGTCTTTATGTTGTGTCAAAAGTATTTGTTTTTCAGCTTTACTCATCTTGTTTTGTTAAGCCCGAAGTTAATTTTATATTTTTTATGTATCTCTGGTTCAGAATTACCTAATTATTAAATGTATTTCTGTTTCAGGCTTTGCATAGCTTCTGACCACAATTCAGCCATGTTATCAACGGTAGACAAGTCCAGTGATTTGCCTCGACTTATAACACGAGC
>Ga0316206_1002496_pt1 | contig 12233 bp, 7 predicted proteins | sample 6monthpyrite_MG_FD_204942 | JGI IMG/M metagenome (GOLD analysis project Ga0316206, IMG submission 204942) | Microbial mat bacterial communities from mineral coupon in-situ incubated in ocean water Damariscotta River, Maine, United States -... | ecosystem: Environmental > Aquatic > Marine >...
TATCCCTGAATGCCAAACAGAGTCATAGAGAAGCAAAGTCTATTGCTGATATATTACAAATGACCGTGTCAGAGGCATTGTTATTTTTTGCGGGTGAGGCGGAGATAATTAAAACATTACAGCCTTTAGTTGATGTAGGCCTGCCTTACCTTCAATTAGGTCAGGCTGTTCCGACTTTGAGTGGTGGTGAGGCACAACGCCTTAAACTTGCGGGGCATTTGGCAAAGCATGTAAATCGTAAAAAATCAGACAGCGGAAATAATAAAGGTACGTTATTTTTATTTGATGAACCTACAACGGGTTTGCACTTTGATGATATAGCAATATTAATGAAAGCCTTTCGACAACTAATTGATGCAGGTAACTCTTTATTAGTTATAGAGCATAATCTTGATGTTATACGGTGTGCAGACTGGATTATTGATATTGGCCCCAATGGTGGAGAAGATGGTGGTGAACTGGTTGGTCAGGGGCAACCCCGGTCATATGCTAAAAGTAATAATAGTTATACAGCAAAAGCCTTACGTGATTATGAAAAATCGTTTAACTCTTCTATATCGGATGCACTGCATATTTTGCCAGCTAAATCATCAGCTGTTAAAAGAAATAAATCAATTCAAGTTCATAATGCACGCGAACACAATTTGAAAAATGTAGATATTGAAATACCGCGTAATAAATTCACAGTTATATCAGGGGTGAGTGGCAGTGGTAAAAGTACAGTCGCTTTTGATATTGTTTTTGGTGAAGGTCAGCGGCGTTATCTTGAATCTTTAAATGCTTATGCAAGGCAGTTTGTGCAACCCGCTTCTCGACCAGATGTGGATGCTATTCATGGTATACCACCTACCGTAGCCATAGAGCAGAGAACCAGTCGAGGTGGTCGTAAAAGTACTGTGGCAACACTTACTGAAATTTATCATTACCTGCGACTGTTATTTGTAAAACTGGGTACACAATACTGCCCTGACTGTGAGGTTGCAATTGAGCCGCAATCGATAGATGCAATTCTTGCAATGCTACAGAAAGAATATAGAAATCGTGAGATAACCTTACTTGCTCCTTTAGTGGTTGCACGAAAGGGTATTTACAATGAGCTTGCAAAATGGGCTGTTTCTAAAGGTTATCAGAAATTACGAGTAGATGGTGAGTATGTATTGACCGATCCATGGCCAAAACTAGCGCGATATAAAGAGCATAATATTGAATTGCCACTAGGTGAATTGAAAGTTGAGGTTAATAACGAGCGTGAATTATCTGTATTGCTTAGACGAGCTCTAGATATGGGTAATGGTATTGTCATTGTTGAGCCACTTAAAAAAGTCTCCGGTAAACAGAAAGGCGAAGCTTTATTTTCCACTGAACGAGCATGTCCATGTTGTGGTCAGGGCTTTGATGAGCTAGACCCCAGATTATTTTCCTACAATTCTAAACATGGCTGGTGTGAAACATGTTATGGCACTGGTGAAGTAATTAGTGGTTTTGATGAAGAGCAGTCAGGTGAAGAAGGCGAGTGGCTTGAAAGTGTGGATAATAGTTTAATTAAATGTAAAACCTGTGAGGGGCAGCGTTTAAATAACACGGCGCTTTCTGTTCGCTTTCGAGAGAATTCAATTGCTCAACTGGCTGCCATGTCAGTTGATGAATCTGAAAAATGGTTTTCAAAACTTAAATTAAAAACTAAAGAGCAGGTCATTGCTCGTGATTTATTAAAGGAAATGTCAGGGCGTTTAAATTTTCTTAAACGAGTTGGTTTAAATTATTTAACCCTTGATAGATCTGCACCTACTTTAAGTGGTGGTGAAGCACAGAGAATTAGACTGGCATCACAATTAGGTTCAAATTTACAGGGTGTATGTTACATATTAGATGAGCCGACGATAGGTTTACATACGCGGGATAACAGACGATTAATAGAAACACTGCGCGAAATACAGAAACAGGGCAATACTGTTCTGGTCGTAGAGCATGATGAAGATACTATTCGTGAGGCTGATTATCTGATTGATATGGGGCCAGGTGCAGGTATAGAAGGTGGTGAAGTGGTTGCTCATGGCACACTGAATCAGATGATGAAGAATAAAAAATCATTAACAGGTCAGTTTATAAAAAATCCATTACGCCACCCGATGAAAAACTTACGCGATACTGATAAACGCTCATATTGGAAATCTGAAGAAATAAAAATAGTAGATGCGAGTGAAAATAATTTAGCGAATATAGATGTAGTAATACCACTTCGAAAATTGATTTCGGTATCCGGTGTAAGCGGCAGTGGTAAAAGCACGCTTATTCGTTCTGTTTTACATGGCAACTTAAAAACATCTATTAATAATCAACGTAGTAAGGCGGGACGTAATAAAAAGAATATCTGGACCGGTTGTAGAGACATTAAAGGCTGGGAGTCTATTAATCGAATTTTAGAAGTTGATCAAACACCTATTGGAAAAACACCACGTTCTTGCCCTGCCACTTACATTGGTATCTGGGATACGATTAGAAAATTATTTGCAGATACGGTTGATGCACGTTTAAAAGGTTTTAAGCCCGGACGTTTCTCATTTAATGCAGGTGATGGTCGTTGTGATGCCTGTGGTGGTCATGGTATGCGAAAGGTCGAGATGAATTTTTTACCGGATGTGCGGGTCGAATGTGAAGTCTGTCATGGATGGCGTTTTAATGACGAAACACTATCGGTACGTTATAAAGATAAACATATTGGTGAAGTGTTAAGTATGAATGTGAAATCGGCTACGGAGTATTTCTCGGCGATACCAAAAGTTCATCATGCACTACAGCTATTGCAGGATGTGGGGCTGGGGTATTTAACTTTAGGCCAGCAAAGCCCAACGTTAAGTGGAGGTGAAGCGCAACGAATTAAACTGGTAGCGGAACTGGCTAAAGCAAACTCAGGGGCAACGGCAAAAACACAACAACATAATCTTTACGTATTAGATGAGCCAACGGTTGGCTTACATATGGCTGATGTAGAGAAACTATTGCGGGTGTTGCACCGCTTAGTTGATGCAGGTAACTCAGTTATTGTAATTGAGCATAACCTGGATGTAATAGCAGAGGCCGACTGGGTAATCGATATCGGGCCGGAAGGGGGTAAATATGGCGGCAAGGTTATAGCTCAGGGCAAACCTGCAGATATATGTAAGCGAAAACGCTCTCATACGGGGGCCTACTTAAGTGAATTAATGCAAGTTAAGCACTAAATACAGTTTAATTAGCTATTTTAGCTTTGTCACCCGGATGGGTGATGCTTCATTTGTTGGAAATCTTTACAATAAAGGGGAAAAAGTACTATTGATTTTTGAATTTTCTATAAAAATCAAGGATTTGATTATGTGGCTTATTTATTGCTTAGTCTAATAATACAACTAAAAAATAATAATAACGCTGTATCTTTGCAATAAGGAAGAAAAAATGAAGAAATCAATACTAATTGCTGTCGCGTGTCTTTTATTCACCCCTGTAGCCAATTCATCTATTATAAATTTCAATACGCCTACTTTGGTAGATGGTATACAACGAGTTGAATCTTATATTGAAAGTGGTGTCACCTTTACAGGTGCATTCAATCATGTTGATGCTGGTCTTGGAAGCCCTTCCAACGGAACAGCGTTTATGCAATATGATGAGTTTAGTAGCCTTAATTTTGGTATGACTGACAATTCATTAATGAATCTTGTAAGTATTGATATAGCAGAGTTAACTTCCTCACCAGTATCAATTACCTTTTTAGCCCAATTGCCTGGCTCAGTAATGATTAGCCAGACATTCACGACTGACGGTATTTCCGGTTCAGGAAATGATTTTGAAACATTTTTCTTTGACAGTGCATTTTCAGGTGTTGATTATGTTTATATTGCCGATATATCTGGCGCTATGAATTATAATTTTGCATTTGATAATATTAATGTTAGTGCTGTACCTGTGCCTGCTGCAGTGTGGTTATTTATCTCAGGTTTAATTGGCCTTGTGGGTGTTTCAAGAAGTAAAAAATAATTTAATTTAATTTAATTTATAAATAAAAAAACCAGCCAACATAATATTGGCTGGTTTTTTTCGCATAGTTTAAAAACATTACTTGCTTTGTGGTATGTACTCAACTTTGTAAACAATGGCGTAGATTACGGGTACAACGATTAGCGTTAATATCGTTGCAAAACCGAGACCGAACATAATTGTGACCGCCATAGAAGAGAAGAAGGCATCAAACAGTAATGGGATCATGCCAAGAATAGTTGTTGCTGCTGCCATAGATACCGGGCGAACACGACTGACCGCCGAATCGAATATAGCGTGATAAAGCTGTTTACCTTCACTGCTTTCCAGGTTTATCTGGTCCACTAGAACAATTCCATTTTTAAGTAACATTCCTATCAGACTTATAAAGCCTAATAACGCCATAAATGTGAAAGGTGCCCCGGTAATTAATAATCCAAATGAGACCCCAATAATGGCCATTGGTGCTAATGACCATATAACCAGAGGTTGTTTTAAGGTATTAAATAATAATACGGTTATTAGAAACATTACCGCAACCCCCAGAGGTATCGAACCCATTAAGGCAGAGTTTGCATCTGCAGAGCTTTCTGCTTCACCACCCCATGCCAGACTGTAACCTTTGGGTAATTCTATAGCTTCTATTTCTGGGCGTACTTTTGAAAATATATCATTAGCCGTGTCTTCACCTAACAAATACGGGTTTGCCAATACCGTAATAGTTCGTTTTCTATCGCGACGATTAATAACCGCATCTTCCCATTGCGTTTCAAAAACCTGTATCACCTGTTCAATAGGAATGTATTGACTGTAAACGGGACTCCATATCTGTAAGCTGTGAACGGAGTCTATATCTGAGCGCTCATTTTCTGGTGGTCTGGCAACAATGGGTAATAACGTAGTGCCATCACGGTATAGGCCAATATTTTTACCAGAAAAACTCATCTGTAAAACATTATCCAGATCCTGTTTAGTTATACCTGCACGTCTTGCCTGGGCTTCTAAAAACTGAGGGCGTATTACTTTTGTACGTTTTTTCCAGTCATCGCGAATACCTACAGCATTAACCTGTTTGTCAAATATCTGTTTAGCCTGAACAGATAATTTACGTAATACATCTGGATCAGGTCCTGAGAACCGAGCTTCAATTTTTCCATCTTTGCTAGGTCCTAACTCAAACTTTTTAAAGTCATAATTCACATCCGGGTAGTTAACTTCAAAGTGCTCGGACATGACTTTAATAAAAGCATCAATCTGTTTATAACTTTCAAGCTCAACCATGAACTGACCATAACTGGAGTAAATCTTTTCAGGCCCGTAGGTAAGCATAAAACGAATACCTCCCTTGCCTGTGTTTGAACTAACCTGTTTGACACCTTCCTGTTTTAATATCCAGGGTTCAATAGACTGTACTTCACTAAAAGTCTGACGAATATCAGTGCCGTGTTCCTTACGAAAATCAACTAATACCATAGGGGTTGTCATCGCCGGGAAAAACACAACTTTTACTTTTTGAAAACCGTAAAGTGAAACCACTAATAATCCAACTGTAATGCCAGCGGTGAGGGTTTTATGCTTTAAACAGGTATCTAGAATATTTTTAAATGTTGTAAAAAATGCGCCTTTATATGGATCTGAGTTATCCGTGTTTTTATCAGCTTTTAAAATCATATCTGCAAAAAAAGGAGTTAAGGTTATTGCAGTAAACCAGCTCAACATTAATGAATATAATAAGACATAAAATAGCGAGCCTAACATCTCACCAGTAGAGTCCTGTGATAAGCCTATCGGTGCAAATGCAGTTACTGCTATAACAGTGGCACCCAATAAAGGCCATATAGATTGTTTAACTATAGCCTTTGCGGCTTCAATTTTTGATAATCCGCGTTGCATACCAATAAGTATGCCTTCAGTTACAACAATTGCATTATCAACCAACATTCCTAATGCAATGATTAATGCCCCTAGAGATATACGTTGTAAATCCAGGCCATGTAACTTCATAAACACAAATGTGCCAACTACGGTAAGAAATAATATTAAACCTATTAATAGACCACTGCGTACACCCATAAAAAACAGTAGAACTAAAATAACAATGACAACCGCTTCCAGTAAGTTGATAGCAAAAGCCTTGATTGAAGCATCAACAAGTTTTGGCTGGTCATATAGCGCGGTTAATTCTATGCCTATAGGGCGCGCATACTCAAGTTCAGCTAATTTATTGTCTATACGTTTACCTACTTCTACAACATTAAAACCAGAAGCAAAAGAAATACCTAAAGAGATTGCCTGACGACCATTTAGAGATACAAGATGTGTTGGTACTTCCTGGAAACCTCTGCTCACAGTTGCAACATCTTTTAAATAAATTAAATGCTGATCACCTTTACTGCTAATTAAAAGATTCTCCAGCTCTTTTACATTTTGAAATTCGCCCGTTGGGTGAAAACGAATATTTTCTGAAGAAACTTTAATAGAGCCAGCGTTAGATACTATATTCTGAGTGGCTAAAATTTCATATATACGTTGATAAGGTATCCCTAGTTGTGTCATTCGACTAAGTGAAATTTCAACAAATACCTGCTCTTGCTGTTTACCGGCAACGGTTACTTTTCCAACGCCTTCAACCAGCACTAGTTCTCTACGTAAATAATCGACATAGTCGTTTATTTCCCGATAACTGTAACCATCACCAATAACGGCAAATAATAAACCAAAAATATCACCAAAATCGTCGTTCACCAGAGGGGGTAATACACCAGGGGGTAAACTGGGTGTTAAATCATTAACTTTACGGCGTAGCTCATCCCATATTTGTGGCAAATGATGTTTATTGTACTGGCGCTTCATTGTCACTGTAATTTGCGACAGTCCATTAGTAGAAACTGATCGAATGTAATCAACATATTGTAGTTGTTGTATTGCATTTTCCAGTGGGTAGGTGACTTCTTCTTCTACCTGCTGAGGTGAAGCCCCTGGATACTGGGTAATAATTACCGCATCTTTAATAGTAAATTCAGGATCTTCGAGTCGAGATAAACCCGAGTAGGAAATTATACCTCCCACAAGAAATATAATGGTGATTAACCAGCTGATTAGTTTGTTACGAATTGAAAACTCTGCAATATTCATAGTATTGAATTACTTTAAGTCTAGAGAGTAGGGATAATAAGTTTTTTAATTATCATTTTATTATTTTGGACGATGTTTAGTCTAAAGCCCTGATTCTTTTGTCCAGGGTTTAACTGTCTGGCCTTCGTTAATAAAATTAACACCGGCAGTAATTATTGTATCTCCTGTTTCAAGACCTGATTTTACTTCAATGCCCTGAGCATTAACTTGGCCAATGGTTACAATCACTCCCTGTGTCTTCATAGTGTCTTTATTAACCTTCCAGACTTTGTAGATTCTATCTTCCAGGTTTTTTTCTTCAGGCGAGAAAACAGCTTCAACAGGAACAACAAGTTTTGACTCGTTTGTATTTACAACATTGCTGAAATCCAGGTGTACATTGACACTCATGCCCGGTAAAGCAATAAAGTCCTGTGGTGATGGCATAGTTAGTTTTACTTTGTAACTACGGGTTTGTGGGTCAGCTTCAGTATCAAATTCTTTAACTGTAGTTTCAAAAAATTTATCTGGAACAGCATCAAATACTACTTTAGGTTTACTATCATTTTTGCTGTCTTTCTTTAGTTTAGAAATTATGTTTTCAGACAAGTTGAAAGAGATATCTATATAGTCAGTAGTTTGAATAACTAGAACAATTTCATTTTTTCTGACGTTCTCATGATTTTTAACATTTAATTTTGAGATTACACCGTCGAATGGAGCGCGTAATTCGGTATAAGATAAACTTGCCTTGCTTAGTTTTAAATCGGCTTTGGCAGCGAGTAAATTTGATCTGGCTTTATCAAAATCAGACTTTGGTATTAACTGTTGTTTTACCAGTTTGTCTGTTCGTTCAAATTGTACCTGTGCAAGATCAAACCGTGCCTGTTGCTCGTCAACACGTAATTGAAAATCAGCTGGATCTAGCTGAGCTAATAGCAAACCCTTTTTAACTTTCATACCGGCTTTTGCAGGTAAATTAACCAGTTCTCCGCTAACCCTGAAAGCTTGTTCAGATCTGTCTCCAGCTTCAACCTCACCGGGGTAAATACGTTGAACACCTGCCAGAGGATCACCAACAGTTATTATTTTTGCAGGGCGAATAATTTCAGTCTTAGTTTCAGTATCATCACCAGCACATGCAGTGAGGCCTGTAATAAAAGTAATTGAAAATAAGTTTATTAGAGTTTTGTAGGAAAAAAGACAGGTAGTCTGAGGTGTTTTATGGGCCATATAGATAGTTCCATTACAATTTATTGTACAGGTTGATCCCGAATTTAGGCATAATAGCAGAATTCTCTATTAATAAAAGTGCATCACTGCTTGAAAGGTACGTTATGAAATTATTTAAAACTATTATCAAATTTTATGTCTTTATTATTGCTATGTTCACTGTTTCAACCAATGCTAATGCTGAGATAGAGCCTGAGTTAATGAGGTCTTCAGTGGTGGTGGTTGTGCATCCAGAATTTGCATCATTAAAACTGAAGTCATTTTCATGGGCTGAAAATCATTCAGATGTATCTGCGGGGCTTAAAAAAACAGACTTTTCTGTAACAGATTTAATTGATGAAGCGATAAAGCATGTTATAACGCAAAAATCATATGCTTTTACTGACAACCGTAAAGGCAGTTTACTGATTCAATACCACGTTTCTCTTGCCTCTGAGTTAAATGATACGGCATTGACTCTAAAATATGGTTTGTCCCCGGGTTTAAGAGCAAACAGTCTAGTTGCAAAAGAACATGAAAGAGGCACATTGGTTGTAGATATAATTGAAACAAATTTAAATAAAATCGTATGGCGAGGTGCAGTAGAGGTTTTTACAGGGGTTGAAGATTCTCAGGAAGGTCGTCAAAAGAGGCTCAATGGCATATTACTAGAGTTGTTTAGCGGCATTCCGAGTTTAAAGTCTGCTGAATAGAAAAGACCATACAATATTAGAGTTTATTAAACTCTAATATTGATTTGTGTTAATTACATATCAATAATAGAAGCACCTATGATAGTATGCGCAGGCATTTTTTCAGGTGCAGGATATACTTGAAGGTATTTTATATTATCGACGGGAATAAATAACATAGCTCCGTTTGATTCCACCAGAAAGTGTTTGCTCTCTAGCATTTCATTGAGCTTTGTGAGCATATCGTAATCATTAGTTGCTTGCTTAGGGTATTCAATAACTAATTTTGTTCCATCGTTGAAGTAGATGGTTACACCTTTAGTTTCCTGCATCATTTATTCCTTATATTCGCGTATATTAGCTAAAGATAGACGAAATATGAGTTTTCTGCAGATTTAATAGCATAATAGTTACTAAATTTTGTATGTGGCATGAATTTACTGGATTCAATTAGCGTTTTTTGGTAATTTCATTCGCATATGTTAAAAATAAAATTATATTGGGGTCAATGACTTATGCCTGAATTATTTTCAAATGACTGGGCTACAAATTATAAAGATATATGGAATAGTAATGAAGGTATTGCTCAGGAATTAGGGCAGTCTAATTTCAACTCTGTTGTCGCATTTGGCGTAGATGGAGAAGATGACCCGCGTGTTGTATTAACCATATCTAATGGGCAAATTATTACAGCTGGTAGCCCAAACGGTGAGTCGCTTAACTGGGATTTGAGAGCCTCGCTTGACGAATGGAGTGCTTTGGTTGCAAAACCACCAGGTTTAATGAAACTGGGTTTAGCCTATACATCTCGTAAGCTTAAGTTTAAAAAAGGCGATTACGCAGTAATGATTAAAGACCCTCGATTATCTACTGCATTTGTTAAATGTTTCGCGTTGATGGCTAAAGCAATTAATTAATTTACTCAATTGATAAGCAGGGTCAATTTATTGGGTTACTGCTTGTTTTATATTTTTTATTACTATTTCTAAAATTTAAAATTCTTCACCTGATCTCTGAATTGCCTGTATTGCGATTCATTATGATTCGCCTCAAAACGTAATCTGGTATATAAGTGGGTTATTAGTTCAATTGTTTTTTCTTTTTCTGGCATAGCCATTATCGCTCTTTTAGAAAAATCTACAGGTCCTTCATGAGGTTCACGATGAATACCTCTAGAGGCTAACTTTGAACAAAAATCATTGTAAATTTTCACTTCAGGATCTATTTTCGGTTTTTTCCATGGTTTTAAAATAAAAATAGCGAGTATAAAGAGTAAAGCTGTAAAACTACTCACCATTATGATGATGATTTCGGATAGTTCTATTTTTTTATTAAATATATTTTCTAAAAAACGCTGTTGAAATTTTTCATCATAACCAATTACCCATAAGTTCCACTGATTATCCATTGCATCCCAGTAAAATAAGATGTCTTTAATAAAACCACTATTGATTTGCATATGGAATGGTCTTGTTTCAGATTGATCTAATGCGGCATTAAGGTTGCGTTCTACTCTTTGTGGTGCAATAGCTGCTGTAGGATCTATTCTTACCCAGCCACGGTTTTTAATCCAGACTTCTGACCAGGCATGTGCATCACTATTTCTCACCGTCATTATATTATTTATTGGGTTAATGGTGCCGCCCTGAAAACCGAGTACAACGCGTGCAGGTATGCCAGCTGCACGCATTAACAGTGTGAAGCTGCTAGCGTAATGTTCACAAAATCCTCGTTTAGTTTCAAACAAAAACTGATCTACAGAATTGAAGCCAGGCGTAAGCGGCGGTTGTAAGGTGTAATGGAATTTTTGTTGATTAAAATACTGTAGTACATAGTTAACAATGTCTTCTTTTTTTTGATATTTTTGAGCCAGGCTCATCCCCATCCGTAATGTTTCAGGGTTAGAGTTAAGAGGTATTTTAAGGCCGGCACTCTTTTCCCATGGACTAATCTCAGACTGATTAAAATATTCAAGTACAGATGATATTTTATACTGATAAAGATTATTGATACGCTGTCGAGAACGTAAATTATAGTTACTGGTATAAATTATATCTTTTGGTACATTTGACGGTATATCAAGTGCATACAACCATTTTTTATTGTGAGGCTCTAATGTAACGGTGTAATGAATATTTTCATTAGCCGTTGTATATAATGTGGCTAAAGATGAAGGGTTGTGTTTTCCCTGTTCCCAGGTTTTACCATCAAAATACCAGAGTACTAAAGCTCTCCAGTACAACTTGTTTTGCTTAGGAGTAGTATCATCAAACTCAGCTCTGAAAGCGACAGCGTTAGATTGAATCAGGTTTGAAATATTTCCCGGCGACATTGTATCACTTAAACCGGTAATTGCTGACTGCTTGTCTTGTGGTAGCTGCCATAAAGGGCCGGGAATTCTTGGAAAGAATACAAAAATTATTAACATTAACGGAATAGATTGTAATAGAATTTTTATAGAAAATTTAAATTTATAATCAAGATTTAGCTGCGCGTTACCCTGATTAATACTCAGCATACTTATGACCAGTACTATAACCGCGAGTAGCATGAATAAAACATTAGGAATACTTTGTGAAAATAAAAAGTTAGTCACAATGATAAAAAAACTCAGGGATATTAATAACATATAATCCCGTTTTGACTGGCTTTCATGTAGCTTAATTGCAAGTAGTATTACAAGAAGAACAGATCCAGCTGTTTTGCCGATGAGTGTACCAAAGAAAATAAAAATACCCATAAATGAGGAGATACTGACTACTAGTAGAAGCCAGCGAGGTGGTAACCAGTTTTTATGGTTAATACAAATAAGGCGCCATAAAAACAAACTAATAATAAGAACGACGGCCCAGCCAGGAAATCTGCTTAAATGAGGTAAACTCACCATGAAAAGTGATAATACAACCCAGAATACCGGGGAATTATTTAATAAATTTAATGTTTTCAGGTTGAAATAGGTCATTCGCTGTGACCAAATAATGCAAGTGCCTTCAAGCAGCGATGTTTATGTTGTAAGCCACTAGATGGTGCTATGGAAACACCTGGAATTTCTAAACCATAAATAATGTTATTTTCACTGGCATCTAAAATCATTCGACATAAAATAGATAAACGATGCTCTATATCTAGCGTTTCTTTTGTTTGATTCCAGTTTATCCATAGTCTTTTAGCCGCATCAGTATTGAATAATTTTGTTTGCAG
>Ga0316206_1002497_pt1 | contig 12231 bp, 9 predicted proteins | sample 6monthpyrite_MG_FD_204942 | JGI IMG/M metagenome (GOLD analysis project Ga0316206, IMG submission 204942) | Microbial mat bacterial communities from mineral coupon in-situ incubated in ocean water Damariscotta River, Maine, United States -... | ecosystem: Environmental > Aquatic > Marine >...
TCTCCTCGCCCCGCTTGATCGTGACGGTCTCTTGCTGATCATGGAGATCGATCTCGGTGAGTTCGTTCTCAACCATCAACCGGACAAGCTCTTTGAGTTTACGGATGTCAATCATGTGTGTGGTTTCTCAGTTCAACAGTCGTGCGTAGTCCCCGAATGGATCTGCCCAAAAGAACTTGAATGCGTCGAGTGCGATGCACAGCGGGGCTGATTCTAATCATACCCCAAAAGATCAATCAACGCGAACTTCCGCCAACATCTCTGATCGTGCCCCGATCTTCATCGAACTCGGGCGTGTACACTCGATCATGCCCGAACAGGTGCCTCGCAAAGCCTCCATGTCCATCCTCCCCGCCGTTGCACTCGCAACGATCGTTGTGCTCCTCTCGGCTTCGGTGCTCTTTGAACTCGGACGATCCATCACCGAACTCCTCACGACCCACAAACCGATCACCCAGAGCACGCTCTCGCTCGATCCGTCGAGCATCGCGTTGCTGCTCCGCTCGATCGCCATCGCCGCCCTCATCGCGCTGATCGGTGTCTTTGGGGGGATCCCCATCGCCCGGGTCATCGGTGTCAGGCTTACCGGGCACCGGCGATTGCTCCCGGCGATCCTGATTTCCCCGATCTGGCTCCCCGCCGCCTTGGTCTATGCCGCCGGCAACCTGCTCCGCGCCCCCGATACCATCGTCGGGCGGGTGCTCATCACCTTCTCGACCAGTGCCGACGATCTCCGTTGGGTCACAATCTGGGCCGGCTACGCCATCGCGATCATCGGGCTCGCGCTCTGGAGCGCCCCGATCGCCGGCGTCCTGATCGCCTCTGGGCTTGGATACCGCTCAAACATCTACGACGAGATGATCGCCCTCGAGCCCGTGGGGATAGTCCGCCGGGGATACCTCTGGGTCCGCATCAATCTCCGTGTGCTCGTGCGATCGTGGGTATTGATCTCGATCCTTATGCTCGGCTCGGCTGTCCCGATGCATCTTGCACAGCTCGAGACCTGGTCGATCGTCATCTGGCGTCAGCTCGCCGAGCAACCTCTCAGCGCGTGGGGGGGCGTGTGGATCTCGTCTTGGCCCATGCTCATCGCCGCGACGATCGGGGCCGCGATGCTCACCAAAGACCTCGTCCGCCGGGACTCAGCGTCAACCATCGAAGATCGCGGCCATCGCCCTCCGCGCCTCCCGCGGACGATCCTGGTGGCGGCCATCGGGGTATGGATCCTCGGGGCGTTGCTGCCGGGCCTGGCCATGCTCTTGACACTCAACGATCTCGGCTCGCTCGTCCAGTTCTGGCGGCTCGAATCCGGCGCGGTGCGCGATTCGGGACTTCTTGCGTTGGCGACCGGCATCGTAGTGCTCACCATCGCCCTACTCGTCGCCAATTCGCTCGGGCATCCATCGACTGCTATCCGTCGCCTCGGAGCATGGAGCGTTTTATTCTTGTGCATCCTCGGGCTCATCCCCGGCGTGCTCGTCGGGGCCGCGATCGCCCGCTCTCCGATCCTCGGGCTCAACGCCGGATGGAGCTCGGCGCTGCTCGCCTCGATCACACGCGCAGCGTTCCTCGGGGCGATCATCGGCGCCCTCTGCGCCGGGTCCGAGACCACCGAACGCCGATCCATCCGGTGGCAGCTCGCCGGCGGCTCGATCCGGGGATGGGCCCGGACGCTGCTCCCGAGTATCGCCCTGCCAATCCTTGCATCAGGGCTCATCGGTGGACTCTATTCGATGTATGAGATCGAGGCATCGGTCATGGTCCGCCCGCCGGGCATGGAAAACCTGCCCCAGCAGCTCCTCTCGGATCTGCACTACGCCCGCCTTGAACAGCTCTCCGCTGCCGGGGTGAATCTGCTGGGCATCGGGCTGGTCTGCTCGATCCTCGCTTCTTTGCTGCTCACACGGATCAACGCAGGCACACGAATCGGCAACTGATCGCACTTTGAGGTGTATAGCCTCGTATGATCCGTGATATGGCGATCGATTTCCGATTATGGAGACAACCCGTGCTCGCAGCTGGAATCGGGATCGCTGCGCTGATGACCACCGGGTGCGGCAACGATTCAACTCAAACCCTCCCGGGCACACTCAACACCATCCAAGTCTTCGGCGAGCCCGGGACCCAACGCGGGCAGTTCGTCTATCCCCGGGCGATGGATGTCTATCAAGTGGATGGACACCCCAGAGCCGCCATCATCGACAAAACCGCCCGTATCCAGATCATGGATCTCGACTCCGGCAAGGTCCTCGGGTCCATCCACACCCCCAAATGGGATCGCGGCAAGCCCACCGGCGTCACCGTCGCCCCCTCGCCGCTCGACTCCACCAAACTGGCCGTCTATGTCGCCGACACCCACGAGCACCGGGTGTTGATCTATCAGCTCCCGCTCCCCGATGTCGAGGTTCCCGTTCCCACCGAGCCGGATCTGAAGTTCGGATCCTTCGGCGAAGAGCCCGGGCAGTTCATCTATCCCACCGATGTGGCCGTCGATCTTGACGATTCAGGCACCATCACCGACCTCTATGTTTCCGAATATGGCGGCAACGATCGCATCTCTCGTTTCAGGCTCGACCGGTCAAACCACACCATCTCATTCGATTTCGTCAACCAGATCGGCATCAAGGGCGAAGAGGTCGATGCCTCCGACGGACCCACCGCGCTGAGCCGACCCCAATCAATCGCTCTCTGGACCGATTCTGATGGGCGCAAGGAACTCATCGTCACCGACGCCTCGCACCACCGCGTCGGGCGTTTGACCCTTGACGATCAACTCATCAAATGGTTCGGCGACCCGCTCGACACCTCTGAAAACGCCTACCGATTCCCCTACGGGCTCACTGTCCTCGACAACGCCACCGCCCTGATCGCCGAGTTTGGTTCAAATCGGATACGATGCATCAATCTTGAAACCGGCGAGACCCTCTGGCGGTATGGTGTCGCGGGACGCTCCGTGGGACAACTCGCCCAACCCTGGGCCAGCGGCGTGATTGGGGATAAACTCGTGATACTCGATTCAGGCAACTCGCGGATACAGATCTGCGCACTCCCCAAGGGTATCCAGAGCATCGGGGACGAAATCGCCCAAGGCGCACAGGCGATGGGCACGATCGGGGGCATCGCTCCATGATGATCCTGCCCGCGAGTCTGGCCCTGGGCCCGATCCAGTTCGACAAAGATGTCTACCTGCTGCTCATCCCCATCCTCGGGGTGCTGACGATCTTTATCGCCCGCAAGAGCATCTCCGGGCTCGGCAAGGGCTCGCGTATCGCGGCGCTGCTCATTCGACTGCTTGCCATTACACTCATCGTCAGCGCGCTGGCCGTGCCCTCGCTCCGCAAGACCTCTCATGATGTTGGCGTCACCGTCATCGTCGACGCATCCCGCTCGATCCCCATCGGTGCCCAGGACCAGATCGACCGCTACATTGCCCAAGCCCAGCCGGATTCTCGCCAACCCGACGATCGGCTCGGGATCATCACCGCAGCAGAAAACGCCTACACCCAGTCCTCGGTCTCGCGATCCACCACCCGCGTCGACCGCCAGTTCATCGGCGCGACCGACGGCACAAACCTCATGGAAGCAATCTCGCTCGCCATTGCATCAGCGCCCGAGTCCGTCGCCAACCGCTTCGTGCTCATCACCGACGGCAACGAGACCGACGGCTCGCTCCTCCGCGCCGCCCAAGCCGCCAAAGCAAAGGGCATCCCGATCGATGTCCTCCCGGTCGAGTTCGCCTACGAGGAAGAAGTCATCGTCGAAGCCGTCCAGACCCCCGCCAATGTCCGCGTCGGCGAGACCATCACCCTCAAGGTCGTGCTCAGCTCGACCGTCTCCGCAGCCGGTCGGCTGCTGATTTCCCAAGACGGCACCCTCATCGACATCAACCCCGGCGACGAGAGCGAACTGGGAAAAATCATTGAACTCAAGAAGGGACGCAATGTTCTCTCTGTGTCCGTCGCCGTCACCCGCCCCGGTGCGGTGGCGTATGAAGCGGTTTTCGAGCCCGCCACCGGGCTCACCGACGCCGGTGCCGCGTCGGGCACGCTGGGTGATTCGATCACCGAGAACAACAAGGGCAGTGCCATCACCTTCGTCGGCTCCGAGGGCTCCGTGCTCATCGTCGCCGACGACCCAAACGAAGCCGTCAAGTTCGAGGATGTGCTCAACAAGGCCGAAGTCAAGACTGTCCGCATCACCGCCTCTCAGTTCCCATCCACGCTCCCCGAACTCGCGTCCTACGAAGCCGTCGTCCTGCTCAACCAGTCTGCCTATTCCTATTCTGACACCCAGCAAGAACTCATGCGCCAGTATGTCCACGACACCGGCGGCGGGCTCGTGATGATCGGCGGGCCCGAGTCCTTCGGTGCCGGCGGATGGATCGGCTCCCCCCTCGCCGACGCGCTCCCGATCCGGCTCGACCCGCCTCAGAAAAGACAGATGCCCCGCGGTGCCCTCGCGCTGATCATCCACTCCGTCGAGATTCCACGGGGGGTGTATTACGGCAAGCAGATCTCCAACTCCGCCGTCGATGCCCTCTCGCGCCTTGATCTCGTTGGAATCATCGAATATCAAGGGCTCGGTGGCACCGACTGGATCTACCCCCTCTCGCCCGTCGGCGATCGCAGCGCCGTCAAACGCGCGATCCAGAATCTGACCTTCGGCGACATGCCCTCCTTCGATCCCTCGCTCCAGCTCGCCCTCTCGGGGCTCATGAGCGCCGGCGCCGGCCAGAAACACTGTATCGTCATCTCCGATGGTGATCCATCCATGTCCCGGTCGCTGCTCCGCAAGTTCAAGCAGAACGGCATCACCATCTCGTCCGTCGGCGTCAACCCACACTCGCCGAGCGATACCTCCACCCTCCGCACCATGGCGCGCGTCACCGGCGGCACCTACTACGCCGTATCGAACAACTCGCTCGCAACCCTCCCCCAAATCTTCATCAAAGAAGCACAGACCATCCGACGGGCGCTGATCTGGGAGGGTGAAGCGTTCTCCCCAGCACGCACCGGCGTCCCAACCGAGACCATGCGAGGCATCAACGCAGTCCCCGCGATCTCTGGCTATGTCGTCGCGGCACAACGCGAAGGGCTCTCGCTCGTCACCCTCCGCGGCAAGGAAGAAGACCCTATCGCCGCCCAGTGGCAATACGGGCTCGGCAAGGTCGTCACCTTCACCTCCGATGTCTCCACCCGCTGGGCACCAGCATGGGTCGGATGGTCCGGGTTCAATCAGTTCTGGGAACAGCACATCCGCTGGACCATGCGCCCATCGGGCAGCGCCACCCTCCGCGTCACCACCGAAAACATCGGCGAAAAAACCCGAGTCATCGTCGAGGCCTTCGATCCCACCGGCGAACGACTCAACTTCGCCGACTTTCAAGCCCGCGCCGCCACGCCCGACGGGCTCGGCAAACTCGTCGAGATCCAACAGGTCGGCCCAGGTCGCTACGAGGGCGAGTTCGACACCTCCGATGCCGGGGCCTATGTGGTCAATCTCCAGTACCGCGCGTCCGACGGCGAGGGCGGAATCCTCGAAGGCTCCGCCCAAGCAGCCGTCACCCGTCCATTTGCCGACGAGTTCAAAGCACTCCAAACCAATCTGCCATTGCTCAAGCAGGTCGCTTCCATCACGGGCGGGCGCGTCCTGCCCACCGATCCAACCCTCGCCGATCTCTGGGCCCGCGATGGGCTCAAGATCCCCGTCGCGCTGACCCCCGTCTGGCTCATGTTCGCGATGATAGGCGTCGGGATCTTCCTGCTCGATGTCGCCGTTCGGAGAGTCCGCATCGACCCCGCCATGATCGCCGCCTTCCTCCGCCGAGGAGCGACGAAGGAAACCGATAAAACAATGGCATCTACACAGGCGATGCGGGCCGCCAGATCACGCGCCTCCTCACGCACGGGCGACGACGAACGCAAAGGGCAGAAACAAACCGCTTCACGCAAGTTTGTCGCTCCCGAAGACGCACCAACCTCAAACGAGCCCGTCGCCCTCGCCGGCGAAGAAGAATCCAACAAGCCAACCATCGGCAAGCCCAAACGAACCATCGAAAAAGAAGACACCGAGCCACTCGATGCGCTCAGCGCACTGCGAGCCGCAAAGAAGCGTGCCCGAGACGATATGAACGAATCATGAACGAATCGGAAAGACACAAGACGGTGCAAAGGGCACCGCGTAGGAGATAGCCATGGCAGCAAATGAATCTTTCGAGACCCCCCAAGAAGTCAAAGCCGAGTGCGAGGCCTTCCGCAAAACCTTCGCCGACCTCCGAGCCGAGATCGGCAAGGTCATGGTCGGACAACAACAAGTCGTCGATGCCGTCCTCGTCTCCCTCTTCTGCGGCGGCAATGTCCTCCTCGAAGGCGTCCCCGGGCTCGGAAAAACCCTCCTCGTCCGCACCCTCGCCCAGACCCTCTCGCTGCCCTTCAACCGCATCCAGTTCACCCCCGACCTGATGCCCGCCGATGTCATCGGCACCAACATCGTCTCCGAAGACCCAGACACCGGCAAACGATCCTTCGAGTTTCAACGCGGCCCGATCTTCGCTCAGATCTTGCTGGCCGACGAGATCAACCGTGCCACGCCCAAGACCCAATCTGCCCTCCTCGAAGCCATGCAGGAGCACTCCGTCACCGTCGCCGGCACCACCTACACCCTCGATGAACCCTTCCTCGTCCTCGCCACCCAGAACCCTATCGAGCAAGAAGGCACCTACCCCCTCCCCGAAGCCCAGCTCGACCGCTTCTTATTGAAGGTCGATGTCGGCTACGCCGGGCTCGTTGATCTCATGGAGATCATCGACCGCACCACCGGCGCCCATAATCCCCAGGCATCCGCAATCGTCGACGGCCAACGCATCCTCGATATGCAGCAACTCGTCAAATCCGTCGTCGTCGCACCCCATGTCAAGCAGTACGCCGCGAGATTGGTCCTCGCCACCCATCCCGAAACCGACACCGCCGCCGGCGGCCCCAACGGCCCAACCAACCGCTACATCCGCTGCGGCGTCTCCCCCCGCGGCGCCCAAGCCCTCATCCTCGCCGGCAAAGTCCGCGCCCTCGTCGATGGCCGATTCCATGTGTCTTACCAAGACATCCAAGATGTCGCCATGTCCTGCCTGCGCCACCGAATCCTCTTAAACTTCGAAGCCGAAGCGGATCGCGTAGACACCGACGCCTTAGTCCAAGAAATCCTAAAACTCACCCCAACCCAACCCACCGCGATGGTGGGGTCATAAGCAAGAGGTACGCGGAGGTCGCAAAGGGTACGCAAAGGCGCAGAGGGAAGAATGAGGGAAGAAAAGAGAAGATATGGATCGTGTTGAGGTTTCGGAATCTTTGAATCAGTTGACCCATCAAGTGATTGGCTGCGCGATCGAAGTGCACCGCGAACTTGGGCCGGGGTTGCTCGAATCCGTCTATGAATCGGCACTCTGTCATGAACTCGAACTCGCTCAGATTCAGTATGCTCAACAAGTCTCATTCACAGGCCAATACAAAGGCAAGAATCTCCCCCAACAAAGACTCGATCTCCTCATTGAAGACCAACTCATCCTCGAACTCAAGGCCATCCGAGCCATCGAGGACAACCACCTCGCCCAACTCACCAGCTACCTCTATTTAGCGAACAAGCCATTAGGACTCCTCATCAACTTCCACGCCCCAACAATCAAGAAAGGAACCTACCGCAGAATCAACTCCAAAGCACTGGCCTAATACATCTTCTCTCTTTCCCCTCTTCCACCTTTTTACTTTTTCTTTTCTCCCCCTCTGCGCCTCCGCGTACCCTTTGCGACCTCTGCGTACAAAAAATCCTATGCTCCGATCAGAAAACCCAACCCGTCCAACCACCATCGAAGAGCTCCTCTCCTCGTCGCTCATCGCCAAGATCTCACAGCTCGATGTCTCCTCGCGCAAAATCTTCGCCGGCAAGCTCAAAGGCGAACGAAGATCCAAAAAACGAGGCGAGTCCGTCGAGTTCGCCGACCACCGCCCCTACACCACCGGCGACGACCTCCGCCACATCGACTGGAACATCTACGCCCGCCTCGACCGCTTCTTCATGAAGCTCTTCATGGAAGAAGAAGACCTCTCGTTGCACATCGTCATCGACGCCTCCGCCTCCTCAGACTGCGGCGAACCAAACAAGTTCTACTACATGCAGCAAGTCGCCATGGCCATGGGCTACATCGGGCTCATCAACCTCAACCGCGTCGAAGTGACAGCCGTCGGCCTGCGCGATGAACTCGTCGTCCCCGGCGGCGAAAAATCAATCGCAGGCAACATCCGCGACCTCCGCGGGCGAAGAAGAACCCACGACCTCGCCCGCTTCCTCTGCACCCTCGAACCCGAAGGCTCCACCGACTTCGCCCAGGCCTGCAAACGCATCGCCATGACCAGAAGAGGCAAAGGCGTCATGATCGTCCTCTCCGATTTCCTCATGAAAGAGGGCTACGAAACCGGGCTCCGCCTACTCGTCGGCCGCGGCTACGATGTCTTCGCCATCCAGACCTTATCGCCCCAAGAAGTCAACCCCGACATCGCCGGCGATCTCCAACTCCGCGACATCGAAGACGGCGACATGGCCGAAGTGACGATCTCCGCACCGCTCCTCAAAAAATACAAAGAGAACCTGTCGGCCTATTGCCAAGGCCTCTGTGACTTCTGCGCCCGCCGAGAAATCACGGCCCTAACAATCCAAACCGACACCCCCATCGACACCCTCCTCCTCGACTACCTCCGAAAACGCGGGGTGCTCCGATGACCTGGGCCACCCCAACCCTCGCCGCACTCGTCGCCGCCATCGCGATCCCTGCGCTCGTCATCCTCTACTTCCTCAAGCTCCGCCGAATCCCCCGCGAGGTCTCCTCGACCCTCCTCTGGAAGAAGGCCATCCAAGACCTCCAAGCCAACGCCCCCTTCCAACGCCTCCGCAAAAACCTGCTGCTGTTCCTCCAGCTCATCGTCCTCGCCCTCATCATCCTCGCCCTCGCCCAGCCAAGATCCGCCTCGACAAGTTCCGCCGGACGCAAGTACATCCTCATGCTCGATCGCTCCGCCTCGATGGCGGCCGTCGATGGTAATGAAACACTCGGCAAGGCCTCACGCCTCGAAGAAGCCAAGAAACAAGCCGTCGAACTCGTCGAGACTATGCGCACCCCCTCGATGTTCTCCCAAGGTGAAAAGGCCGACGAGGCGATGGTCATCGCCTTCGACGCCAACGCCGAGATCATCGCCTCGTTCACAAGCGACCCCAAAGAACTCATCGACGCCATCAACTCGATCAACCAGACCGACGCCCCCTCGTCGATCGCCGAGGCCTACCGCCTCGCCCAGGCCCAGCGCCCCAACCGCATCGTCAACGCGACCAACGAAGCCGGCGTCATCACCGAATCCCACGAACTCGACGAACTCAAAGGCGGCGAGCCCTACTTCTTCCATCTCTTCTCCGACGGCCGCGTCTCCGACATCGACGAGGTCCGAGCCGACGAGATCGACACCCAGACCACCTTCGAGTACCACGCCATCGGGTCCCAGACCTCCAACAACATCGGGCTCGTCGCCCTGCGAAGTGAACGCGACTACGACGCCCCCTCCAAGCTCTCGATTTTCGTCGGCGTCCAGTCCACCGACACCATCGCCCGCACCGTCGACGCCGAACTCATGATCGACGGCGTCATCCGCTCCGTCCGCTCGATCGACCTCCCCCCGGCCATCGTCGACGCCACCACGAGCACCAAAACCCCCTCCTCAGGCGGCGTCATCTTCGAACTCAACGAGCCCAACGGCATCATCGCCGGCGTCAAACTCGCCACCACCGGCGATGAAAACCCCGAAGCCGATGTCCTCCTCTCCGACAACGAAGGCACCCTCGTCGTCCCACCCGCCAAGCAAGCCGCCGTCGCCCTCGTCTCCGCAGGCGATCTCTTCGTCCACTCCGCGATCCAGGGGCTCCCCCTCTCCCGCTTCGACACCATCACGCCGAGCGCATACGAAGCCGGTCGATCCAACGGCGATAACGATGCCTACGACCTCTTCATCTTCGATGGCTACCTCCCCAAACCCGACGAAAACGGAACCATCCTCGACCCCGGTCGCTACCTCGTCATCGGCAAGGTCCTCCCACCACCCCTCGGTGTTGTCGATAACGGTGTCGGCCCCGGCGGCCCGATCATTGACTGGCGCCGCACCCACCCGGTATTGCGTGATCTCACCCTCGATGCCCTCTTGATGGCCGAGACTCCCATCGTTGAGATCCCCAAGGGCTCGGGCGTCGTTTCCCTCGCCGAGACCGCCTCGGGCCCCGCGATCCTCGAAACCTCCGATACCGATATCCGCGCCATCCTCGTCCCATTCGCCATCACTAAAACAAACTGGCCCTTCGATGTTTCCTTCGTCGTCTTCCTCGCCTCTGCTGTCGACTACCTCGGCACCGGCTCCATCGTCGATATCGACATAGACGAACGCCAGATCACCCCCGGCCGTGTCCTGAGCGATCGCATCCCGCCCGACGCCACCGGGGTCCGCGTGCTCATGCCCGACGGCTCACGATCCGAAGAAATAATCCCCTCCGCCGATGGCCGCATCGTCTTCGGCCCGATCACCACCGATGGCATCTACCGCCTCCGCTGGCGCGGGACCGCCGGTCCCACCGATATCGTCGAGGACGGCACCAACTACCGCACCTTCGCTGCCAACCTGCTCGATCCCGCAGAATCCAATGTCTCGACCATGAAGACCATCGCCCTCGCCAACCAGCTCGTCACCGCCGAATCCCTCACCGAGCGCAAACGAATCAGAGACTGGTGGCCCTGGTTCCTCGGCGCAGCACTCGCCATCCTCATGTTCGAATGGTACATCTACAACAAAAAAATGTACCTCTAACCCACCCCTCCCCTCTGGTAGGATGGGCTTCCAGCCCGTCATCCCCATCCCCTTCTTACGCCCTCTTTACCGTGGCACAGGCGTCCCGCCTGTGTCCCCATCTCGCCCCTCCCATCACCTCCCCCGGGCCTCCGGGGGAGGTGGCTCGCGCAGCGAGACGGAGGGGGCCTCCCCACCCCAAATCCCCCCATACACAATCTTTACGCATCTAGGGTTTTTACCCTTCTCAATTTGACCGCTCCCCGCTTGACTAGTAAAATCCAAACGGAGCGGCGCGCGAAAACGCACATCCCCATTTCAATGAACAACTCAAATCGCGGCTCATCATCAATGAGCAACCAAACACGATTCGTACACACAAGGGACGCTTCCTAACGGGGAGTGACCCTCTTTTTTAAGGATCATATAATGGCCAAGAGAATGACGGACATTTCCATGACAAAGTTTGTAGATTTTGTGATGAAAGCGGGTACACCAAAGGCAACTGTTGTTCGGCAATGGAAAAATAGAAAGGATTACACTCCTAGTGGTGACTATTACAAATCTCTAAGAGAGTCTATTGTCGAGTCAAGTCGATCTGGGTTGGGGCACTCTCCCATTGATGCTGCAGTGGCAAATGCGAGTAAGTCTCGTCATCAGAATTATATCGCAATGGCAAAATCATATAAAAAATGGATGGGAAGAAAAAAAACCGTTTGGTTTGATCCGCCAAAGCGAACATGGAGCGCGAATGGGATTGGAGTTTGGGTTAAACCAGAATTGGGCCTTGAGATAGCAGGCGTGAGACATGTTATAAAATTGTATTTTAAATCAGATCCGCTAAATAAATCGCGTGCAGATATTTTGTTGCAACTGATGGCGGAGTCGTTCCCTAAGCACAGGGCGAATGGGTCAGTAACCATTTTGGATGTGCGGCAATCAAAGTCATTTACAACCGCAAGTAGTAGTAAGAATCTTTCATCGCAGTTGGCTGCCGAAGCAGCGTATTGGGCGGCTTTATGGCCGACAGTGTGATTGTTTTAGACCTTTGACGAATCAATGATGAAGGCATGGAACAGTGAATGGTGTCTGATGTGAGTCGCCTTTATTTAACTTGATTCAAGGAGTTTGATATGATTGAAGAAATTCGGAACGCAATTAGAGGTAAGAACATAATCGAATTCGATTACGGAGGGCACCCCCGTATCGTGGAACCGCATGTGCTTGGCATAAATCAAGGATATCTCTGAATAATCGCGCAACCCATCAGCATTTGATCCGTATATCCTCCTGAAACCGCTCATTTATCTGCTTTCAGGAGATGACCAATGCCGATCCGCAAGAATGCACCGATGGGGTTTGC
>Ga0316206_1002498_pt1 | contig 12223 bp, 11 predicted proteins | sample 6monthpyrite_MG_FD_204942 | JGI IMG/M metagenome (GOLD analysis project Ga0316206, IMG submission 204942) | Microbial mat bacterial communities from mineral coupon in-situ incubated in ocean water Damariscotta River, Maine, United States -... | ecosystem: Environmental > Aquatic > Marine >...
CCTGATGAAAAGGCATATGCTAAACATGAAAAAAATCTTATATCTAAACTGCTTGAGGTAAGAGAAAGATTGGTTACTGCAGATTTAGGCCAGGGCATAGCGACTCAATATTGGGGTGCCTAATAAAAATTAGCACCCATATAGGATGCTAATAAATAATCATAATGTTATTTGTTATTAGACAGATTGACTCTGAAGTAGTAATGCTTATGCCGGTTCTTTGGGCCGGTGCTGGATTACAATGTTACCTTTGTCCTTTAAATGGTATTTCTCAAATCCGGAAACTATTTTATACAGTTCAAAATTTTCTCTAAGTTCATCTTGACTAATGCAGGTCACTTTATCATTGCAGGTGCACTCCTTGCCATTTTGTTTGCCACATTTTTGATGAACCATTTCAAGGATGTACTCGGGGCCTAATTTTCTATTGCTCTCAACAACAGCAGCTGTTGGTTCAATTCTTTCTTGTTGATAGGCTTTAAAAGCCGAAATGATGTCATCAGCATTGGCTGCTACATGATTTGTAAGAGCAGTAACATCCAATATTGCCTGGCCCGCACCATTCGAACCAATCGGATACATAGGATGAGCTGCATCTCCCAATAATGTGACACGGCCATCACTCCAGTATGCTAAAGCATCCCGGTCAACCATAGGGAATTCCATAATCTTTCCGGCATTATGGAATAATGTATCAAGGTCCAGAAAATCCACTGTCCAGTCACGATAGTAATCAATAAATTCTTCTATACTGGCTTGTTTGTTCCAGTCGGCCTTGTTGAGCATTTTTTTCCCACGTACTTCAGCAACCCAGTTTAGTAGCTGATTTCCATTGCTAGCGGAGGAGGGCTGTATCGGATAAACAATCAGCTTAAGGTTCCAATGTCCAAATGACAGCATGCTTTTACCATCCAGGTATGGTTTCATCTCTGTCAAACCCCGGTACATAGTCACGCCAGAGTATTTCAATTCTCCTTCATTTGGGTGCATTATTTCACGTACTGCCGATCGAATGCCGTCACAGGCAATCATCGCCTCGCCTCGATAGCTCTTGATATTATCATTTACATTATTACCACAATATATAGTTATTGAATCAGTATCTTGTTTATATTTCGTTAAATGATGGGAGTAGTGTATTTTGTCGGCACCAATTATCTGTATGACTTTATTAAGTAAAATCATCTGCAATTGACCTCGGTGTATGGATAATTGAGGCCAATCATAACCCGCATTTTTTCCTCTTTTGTCCGATAATATCAGTTTCCCACTGGGTGTGTAAAAATTATATGACGATGTCTCTACGCTGACTTTTATCAACTCGTCAAGGATACCGATTTCAGCCAATTCTCTGGTTGCATGGGGTAATAGATTGATTCCTGCGCCCAAGGGTTTAATCTCATCTGCTGATTCAAATATTTCAACTTCGATTCCAATTCTATGAAGCCTGAGTGCGAGTGTGAGGCCGCTGATCCCGGCTCCTATAATTAACAATTTCATATTAAACTATCCTTTGTCTACTAGCATAATTGGGTTATTTTTTTACAAAAAATCAGTGTACCAGCCTTAATGTTCATAATGTTGGTGATATTATAGAAATGAGAGTTCGCCAGATATGATCAATTCCTATGTTATTTAAATCATGACCCCTAATTATCCAGGATACGTAAGTATTATTGATGAGAAGTGTAATTAAATAGTTACATTGACACGGCACCAACTATGCCCCATCTTTGAACTCGAATAATGTTCGCCATAGATAAACGCTTTGGCGGATATTATGGCAACAAACGGGAATAATACCCACGGACTATTATTATATGTCCTTTTAATGTAACGATAGCTTGCGATTGGATGAATGTAATGAGTAGATTTCAGGAAATGGAAACATTTGTGTGCGTCGTCAATGTTGGTAACTTTAGTAAAGCTGCTGATCAACTGTGTGTTGCCCGATCAGCCATCAGCAGTAGAATATCCTCACTGGAAGAGCGCCTGGGTGTACAATTACTGACCAGAACAACGCGAAAAATCCGTTTAACCGATGACGGCTATCAGTTTTATCGCAGTAGCCAAAATGTGCTTGACTTACTCAACAAAGCTGAACAGGAAACAATTAACCGTCATGGTAATATCTGTGGTTCTATCAAAATAGCCGCCCCACAAACATTTGGTATCAATTTCTTATCGCCAATGCTGAATGAGTTTGTCATTCAACATCCCGAAATATCCATGGATTTGCACTTAGATGATAAAACACTGGATATTATCGAGGGTAAGATAGACCTTGCTATTCGTATTGGAAAACTGGCAGATTCAACATTGATGTCCAGAAGGCTATCACTTTCACCACGCGTATTGTGCGCAAGTCCCGCTTATTTGGATAAATTCGGTACTCCTGAAACTCCTGAAGAGTTATCACAGCATACGGGAATTCACTATACTTATGCGTCAAAGGCAGCTTACTGGAAATTTCAGAACAAGGACGGTGAATGGCTATCTGTAAATGTCCCATATCGGTTCCGGGCTAATAATGGTGATGCACTATTGCAGGCTGCTATAGCTGGCATCGGAGTGCTGATATCACCGAGATTTATCTGCGGAGATGCGATAAACAATAATCTATTGGTCGAGGTTATGAAAGATTACAAACTGGAAGACGATATAGTGTATGCACTATATTCCCAGCAAACTCATTTACCCATGCGTATCCGTGTATTAATTGACTTTCTGGTGCAGAAATTCGAGTTTTTTGAGTGCTAGTAGAAAGTGAGTGGATCTCATAGCTTTCACACTGATCTCCACCGCTAGGTTACCTTCTGGTATTCTACGCTGCGCTGCGCTGCACTAACTCTGAAATCTGTAACCGAACATTAGCTGTTGTAGTTTCGGCATCCTGATCAAAACACTCGGCAGATATGAATGTTACATCATCAATACCAATGAATCCCAAAATATGGCGAAGATATTCACTGGCAAAATCAATGTCACTCCCAATCTGCGTACCACCGGTAGCTAATATTATATAGGCTTTTTTGCCATGTAATTGACCCACTGGGCCATCGGGAGTGTATTTAAAGGTCAAACCTACCCGGGTCACCAGGTCAATCCACGCTTTCAAACTGGCGGGGATACTAAAATTGTATATCGGTGTCGCTATAATCAGTATGTCATTGTGCTGCAATTCTTCAACCAGCGCGTTGGAATCAGATAATATTGCATTGTGCTCATCCATGCGCTGATCTTCGGGTGTGAAATTTGCATTGACCCATTGTTCATCAACAAATGGCAAGCCAGTAGCAACGTCACGATTCTGCACATTAACGTTCTTATAGTTATTCTGAAGTTCAGTCAGCATTTCATGCGCAAATCGCCGGGTGACTGACTCTGATTGACGGGCACTGGCACTCAAAAGTAGTACATTTAGATTCGTATTTTTCACAATATTCCCCTAGTTGATTAGTATATTAAAGACGATGTCGTATATTACATGTTCGCTATCATGGGATATACTGCTTGTTTATGAACTCATTGTGCACTTAAATTGTACAATCGACTACGTGGTTTATGTTATATCTAGAAGCCAAACCGGACACCCAGTGCGCCGAGCTAAATCGGTAGTTAATCAATAGGTGCAAGCGCCCTATACACAGAAAGAGTTAGCCACTCGCTGTGGCTCAGAGTCATGGGCTGTTATCGTAAGAGACACAGTTAAGCGTTGACAGGGGAACATGCAGGCTCGGTATAGAGCTGCGAAATCATCATCGAGAACGTCGACCCTGTTGGGTGAAGGGGAAGACAATATCAACAACAGCGTTAAAAAAAATGGCCAGTCGTTGTTGAGTTCTCCGCAGTCATAGACCCGGTGCATGCATGAATGTTAACTATACGGTACTCGGGAGGCCCTGTGTTTGATCAACGTATTCCAGCCCTGTCGGGTGGCGATGGTCGGGTTGAGTAAATAGAATAAATAATCTCAACGTCAACGAGCACAGATTGATAGACGCATTATTGGCCTGCGGATTTCGCATATGCTCAAATGCTTTGAGAAAACTTATCTCCTTATTAACAAACCTGAGTAAGTCAGATATATGTACTTATTTTAATTGTTCAAAGAATGGGTATATTTAATATACTGCCTACGCCTTTGTAAGGCAGTCGCCATTTAGTATTACCAGAACGACTTCGCATAATAACTGTTTTATTATCACCACTCTGTATGCGTGATCCCACATGGTCTATTTTATCAGTCAACTCATTCTCCAGTGATGTCATGAGTTGTTTAGGCGGCATCAATAGCCTTTTTAACTGGGATGACTTAATCAGCTTTGATTTCTGTTTCCAGTCTTTGTCATTGACTAAATCATCACTTAAACGCCTATATTTAAGGGTATTTGGTATAAATAACTGGCCATTGAGTTTGGTTTGAATGAGTAAATACAATAATATTTCAAATCGATTCAGGTTAACGCTATCTTCTTGTAACAGGCATGACTGTTTACCTGGCTTTATCAACCGACGATCTGCTTTCTTAAATTGACCTGATTCTGAACAATCTTGTTGAGAGTTTTCAATTTGAGAAACCAGAGCATGAGTCGTTTCAGATGATTGAAATTCTAATGCTAAAAATAATGGTCGTAATGTTTCAGTTATCCACTCTGATTGCTGATCATAAAATTTCCATACGTAATAATCTATGGATCGTTTTTCATCCGATAGATAAAGACAAAGTGATTCAACATCATCAGGGCTAATAAACTTGGACGCTTTATTTTTAATATGAGAGAAAGGCTGTTTTTGATCAAGTGAGTCATCAATAAATAATCTAAGTATACCTACTGCTTTGCTCACATTTTCAGAGGAGTTATTCCATTCATTAAAAGCGGCTTCTTTTGCATGGTCTTTGGCTTTTTCACGTAATTTCCTACAATGGTAAATAAAGGAATCCACTAAATGTTCATTGATATTACGGTAACGTAATTGCAAGTAACAGAGCAAGTATAATTGGCGGGTAGTTAAATCAAACCGGTGTAATTTTGTAACTGTATAGTAGTCAACCAGTGATGCATAATGCTCAGTATTTTTTGATGATAGTTTAAGCTCCTCAAGTAGCGCATTTATATTGTCCATATGCACTTTTAAATGGCTGAATATATTTAGTTCTTTATTTACTCACCTGGCGTAAAGTTATTTGCTGATTGTCTAACTTCACTCAAATGAAGCGGGGCATCATTCGTAAATAGTGATTTAAGAAATTGAGATAAATTGTCTAGTATTTTTTTATTAATTAATTTGTGGGTACGTTTTTTTCATTATTTACTGCAGTGCTGATGATACGTTGTAAAGTACTGTACTTTGGTATGGCTATTTTGTTTCTGGAAAGATAAGCGATACATTCATCAAGTATATAACGTGATTCAATACTGACAGTTGTAATAAGGGTTTCTTATTTTTGCAAATTAATACGAACATCATCAGTAAATGAATTATAGTTAACTAAATTAAAAACTCTGCGATATAAACGATTTTTCTGTGAAGGATCTAAGTTGCGCTGCTTGAATTTTTCACCTGTAAAATATTCTGATACAACAAATTTTAAGTCATTCTTCACCTGTGAAAAGTGAAGTTAAGAATAACGGGTTTGATTTTGAAATAGCCGAGTAACAATACAAAATATAGTCGACTATAACGATCTTTTAATCTGTTGAATGATTCAAGCTCAATGTCATTATAGTATTTAAGCAATCAAGCACCATATTTAACAACTGTCATGATAGTCCATGAGTATTATACCTGTAGGTTACAGAACGATGAATAAAATAGAACAACAGCAATAATTACACACCCATACTCACTCTCAGATTGTCCATATTCGCAGAACACTCATTTCTATAATGTCACCTACATTAACAATAATTGTGCTGCTACACTGTTTCTCGCAGTTAAAATAATACATGAATATATTAAGTGAAAAGCCGTATGTGCGGCTGCGATATCTCATACTTACTAACAAAATAAATACAATTTGGAGCTATAACATGTCAACAGTTGAAACCGATGTAGTACCAGCGAAAGGCGCTAAAAATCTTGCTAAGAAAGAAGGCTTTGTCACTGAGGACAATGTGAACAGGCGTCAGGCTTTGCGGTTGGAGAACATAGTAGATAATCTTGGTGAAAAAAGAGAAGCTTTGGATGGGCCCGTCATTTGGTTTGATAGTTCGAAGCTGAAAACGCAACTACCGAGTGATGATATTTACACGCGTATAGTGCATCAAAGTTATACCGGGCTAATTGTGTATTTGAATGACGCTCTGGATAAATTTATTAAAACGACGCCAGAAAGAATGAATATCATTCTTAAGTTAAAGGATGAAAGTCAACTTAAGTCGTTTAAGAAATCAGAGCATTCTAAGCTATTCTTAGATAACAAAAATGGCAGATTCATAGTTGGGTATAATAATTCTGATAAGCTGGAGGAGCTAAAAAAAGAGGGTTATAAAACCTGCTATGATTCATATGTGGATGATAACGAAAGCCTCCATAGTGCTGTTAATGATGGCTTGAGATTTGATTATAGTACGATTTTATTTAAAGACCCAACCAATATTCCATTGGAGCTGGTGATTGCGTCATTACAAAAAACCAAAACTATTCTGTTGAAAGAAATTGCCAGCCCAAGTGATATTGATGATGCGATTGTTTGCTTGGGTGTTATGGAATATGGATCTGAGGGAGTAATATTTTCACCAACTGAGCATGAAGTATTGGACACATTCATCGCTAAACTTCATGACCTGGAACATGCGCCTTTAGAGCTCCAGGTCGGTACAATTATAAATTCAGAGCCTGTTGGCATGGGTTATAGGGCATGTATCGACACAGCTACTTTATTTGATGACGATGAAGGCATGATTGTAGGTTCGACATCACAGGGTGGTTTCCTATGTTGTCCGGAGGTTTTCTTCCTACCATACATGGAATTAAGGCCCTTTCGGGTTAATGCAGGTGCAGTACATAGTTATGTTTCCAATGTGAACGATAAAACAGATTATATGAGTGAGTTAAAATCCGGATCTAACGTCATGTTGGTGAATTCTAAAGGCCGTGTTCGAACGGCACCCGTAGGACGTATGAAAATTGAGCAACGTCCTTTGCGCTTGATCGAGGCAGAATTCCCCAATGGCGAAATGATTAACGTTTTGATGCAGGATGACTGGCATGTTCGTATATTCTCAGATAAAGCTAAGCCACTAAATATATCCGAACTCAAGCCTGGCGATAAAGTACTTGGTTATGTAACCGATACTGGACGTCACGTTGGAATTAAGATAGACGAAAACATTATTGAAAAATAATATTTATAGGAGTTTCTATTATGAGTTACATCGGACGAAAACTGCGCATAAGGCGTATGCTTTTCAAAGGCGTTGATGCCGGACTGATTATACCGATAGATCATGGTTTGACTATGGGGCCTATTAAAGGTATCTCCAGCATCAATGAAATAAGCAAGTGGATTACCAATGAGAGTATCAGTGCTATCATTTCCCACAAGGGCACGCTAGAGCTACTGACCTCAAACAATATGCTGCATAGCAATACAGGTGCCATAGTGCATCTAAATGGTATGTCAAATCTGTCCAATGATCCTGATACCAAGCAAATGGTTACGGATGTTGAGTCTGCCGTAAGGTTGGGTGCAGATGCGGTGTCTATACAGGTCAATTTTCTTAACACAAACTTTAATCACAATTTGGATACCATAGGCAGGGTGGTGGATGAGGCGCATAAATATGGTTTGCCAGTTCTAACAATGCTATATGATAAAGTTAAGGTTGTAGATCAAAAGGAAAAAGTTGAGCGCATGCAAAAACTCACCTGCTCTGCTGTAGAGCTGGGTGTGGATGCATTAAAAATTAGTTTCCCGGATAACCTTTCTCAAATCGAAGATTCGATTTCACACCTGAGAGGGTCAATAAAAATATTCTTTGCAGGTGGAGATATGCTTGATGAGAATCAGCTTATTTCGATGACAGCAACTGCTATGAGATCCGGCATAACAGGACTTTGTGCAGGGAGAAATGTTTTTCAAAACCCAGATCCGGTCGCGATCATTAATCGCTTGGGTGAAGTCATAAAATGTAAAGGCTATGGTGGTGGATCAGGGCCGATATATAAATATGAAAGAGATGCTGCAGCAATCACAAGCGAAATAGAGCCTCTATTCGATACCTAAAAAATACGTTATTGATTTACTCACTAACAAAGGAACCTAAGTCCATGAGATTACTAGAAAATAAAATAGCATTAATAACCGGTGCCGGCGCAGGTATTGGTCGCGCAGCTGCATTGTTATATTCAAAAGAAGGTGCGCAAGTTGTTCTCTTTAGTCGAACCCAGGAAACTGTCGAAGAGACGGCGAATATGGTAAGAAATGAAGGCGGTAGCGCTGTTGTAATCGTTGGTGATGTTACGTCTAACGATGATATGAAGTTGGCTGTTGCAACAGCTATTGAGTCTTACGGAAAATTAGACTGCGCTTTTAATAATGCGGGAATTGAGGGTGAGTTTGGACCATTGGCCACCTTGAGTGAGGAGGTCTACGATACAACGCTTGCTATTAATCTTAAGGGTGTGTGGAACTCAATGAGACATCAGATTCCCGCACTCTTAGCGGCTGGAGGTGGCGCTATAGTTAACATGTCATCGGATATTTCTACAGTCGGAATGCCCGGAACCAGCCTTTATACTGCATCCAAGGCAGCTGTTGACGGCCTGACACGCTGTGGTGCAATGGATTATGCAAAGCAAAATATCCGTATTAATGCAGTTGCTCCAGGTAGTGTTGAAAATACTGCCATGACCAGCCGATTATGGACGGAGGAACAGCAGGAAGCCAATCGTGGTGGTAGTCCGACGGGACGATTATCTACTCCAGAGGATGTTGCACAAGCTGCAATATGGCTATGTTCGGACAGATCATGCCATATCAATGGGCAGATTCTAAACATAGACGGCGGGTTTGTTACTCGATAGGAAGATTACCATGCAAGCACTAACAATCATTGTTATTAATTGGGTCAAGCCAGGTTGCGAGGAAGAGTATCAGCGTTTGCTGGATCCTGTGCTTGACGCAATGCGATATGAGCCGACTTTCATCAACACTATATTACATCAGGACGCTGAAGATACAGCCCGATTTATGCTTTATGAAACATGGTCCGATCGTGATGATTTCTTTGAGGTGCAAAGATATAAATCATATCGATCGGAGTATGAAGATAAGCTACCGGCATTGTTGAGATCGCCACGGGAAATTTTATCATATACACCATTACGTTCAGATTATGCTTTTATGCATATCTAGGAGTATTATATGTACACCAAAGAAAATCAGAAGCTTATAGAAAAAAATAAAAAAATCATAACGCGGTATTATGATGAGGTATGGAATCAGGGAAACCTCGATGTCCTTGATGATATACTTGACCCTGAGTATATCAACCACAACCCAGGATTACCCAATCCAATTCCTGGTCCTGATGGATTAAAACCCATAGTTGCAGCGATGCGAACCGGACTTCCTGATCTCCGCTTTGAGATCAATGATATGCTGCTTACACCGGATAAAGTAGCCATCCGGTGCACGATGCATGGAACTCATACAGGTGAGCTGTTTGGTATTCCCTCGACAGGCAAAAAGGTCTGCATTAATCAAATGCAAATCGAATATATTAAAAACGGTAAGATTATAGAACACTGGCGTGTTTCTGATGATCTAATGGAACAAATTGGTGTCTCAAACTGTGATGATGGGGTTGGTCAAAATGCATTTACGTAGCGCAGTGCTTTTAATGTTATTTCTTTTGGTTATGAGGAATATATCGTTTGCCCATGCAACACAATATCCAAAAGTGACATCACCGCCTGGAAAAATAAGCTATGCAGATGACAGTTCAGCCGACGGTGGAAAGATCGAGCATGGAGAATTAATCACAAACATTGATAATGCAAGAAAACTTCTACATGCTCAACATCACTCATTATCACCGGTAGCGAGGTTGTCATTACCGACTAAATATAGTAAGTCTGAAATTTCCTCAGTGGAAGACTATGCCCTGTCTTTGGATGAGTTGGTATTAGTACATCCAGGTCCTGGAGAATATGTCCATGTGATGGAAGGTAAACGGCACGGCTATAATAATCTCAGCGTGGGTATAACCAATACAGAACCTGGTGGCTCTCCTCCTATGCATACGCACCCAGGCGAGGAGTCGCACGTCCTCCTGGAGGGGACCATAAAATATGCTGTGAAGGACAAGCAATTCATTGTAACAGCGCCATATATCATGCATATTCCACCAATGATTCCTCATTCTTTCAGAAACGAAGGAGAGAAAGTTGCCCGGATTGTGGTGATATTTCCAACCAATATTTGGGAATATGACGTGCTGGATTATTTCCCATTTGGCAAGCAATAGGTCGTTAGTGTACATGTGGGGTAATCCATTGAGTCATGTATGATATCACGAATAAATGACATAGTAGATTAGGCCAGTGGAAGTTGGTGAACAAATTAACGGTAGAAGTCGTGGCTTTATCTGACAGTTACAGGTTGTGAGGGATCGACTGTTAGCTTGCGTTTAGCTTAGTGGTTTTTCATATCAGAAATAATTACTTATTATATAATTGGTTTTTATAGTTCGCCTTATACATACAAGACGCATAAAAACTGATCGTTTAACGCATGGTTTATGCCCGACGTTAATGTGTGTCTTCTTTCAATGAAAACATAGACACTAAAGGTAGGTCTAATACGCCGTGCTAGAAAACCTAACACAATGTGTATAACTAAGGCGTCCACTTTTGGTGAGGAACATCATGCATAAGGAAAGTTAAAATTATGGAGTTAGTTAAGTTCAAGATCTTGAAAATTTGGCTCAAGGTCTAAGTAGTGCGAAGTCACCATCAGACATGCTAAATTCTTGGCTGCCTTTAGCAAAAAAAATATAAATCTCTTAAGGCAATGTCTTGTTTATCTAACTACGAAATATCAAGTATTCCTGCTTCACTAAAACAGTTACCGTCAAGTGTAAGAAATAAACTTATACCGTATTTCGAGCATGAAAAAATATATTTCATGAGTGATGAAATTATACTGAACACGCTATCAAGAAAAAATGTCGAAATTCCTATTGACTATACAGTTTGTTTTGATACAAATTTTGCCAGCTACATCGGAACGATTGTCAGAGGAGGTGATTTAAAAGAAAATAACGACTCTGTAATTTCTATCCTTGATTCGTTGATTTATCATGACATCAATTTTGATCATTTATTTTATCTTGCTGAAAACATAAAACAAGTTAGAAAAACAATTTTAGATAAAGAAGGAGATAGTCTTTCTTCTCATGGCTTTTGGAAAACATTGAAAAAATATTTTCGATGGAATCTAGTAGCTCTAGAACTCTTTCGTGAAATTAACTGCAAGCATTATAAAAAAACATCTGTTCCCAAGAGCAACTTGTCATTTCGGCATGCGTTCAAACAATCGATTGAGAACACTTATCGGTTCTACGCTTCAAAGCAAGGACGGGAGTTTTGTGGTCATATTATTGAAAATCAGAGAGTTATTTTACTTCTCTTAATAAAAATTATTTCAATACAATTCAAGAGCGGAAAAAAGGAGCGAGTAAAACTTACTGAACTACTTGAATTTATGCACAATAAAATTGGTGCATATTTTGATAGAGAGGCAATGATAGCCACAATTTATTATATAGATAGAAATATGGTGCCATTTTTGAGTTCAGTAAGTGTAGGTTGTCGACAGACTAGACTACTTAAGAAACTAGATAATTTGGCATGGGATATAGTTTCTGTCAGATTTATTGAACAAATCATGGCTTATGGTGGTGAGGGACAATTCTTTGTTCCGTATTTTCTGACATTGGACTCTAAATTAGCTGAGATTTATGGATTATATCGAGTGAAAGCAGTCATATTTGATGATGAATCAGGGGTAATAATCCCTATACCAGTAATTTGTTCAGCTGATTTTCTTGAGAATCACAATCTTATGAAAATAGCTGATTATTTCGTAAGCGTCCAGTAAACACCACCTATTATTAATATCATCCTCTTATAAACTGCCTGCTATTCAAAAATAGCGGAGCAGATAATGACGAAAGGTAAACGGCGTAGCCACCAAGAATGGCAGTCTATT